>TARA_R100000049_G_scaffold5287_1_pt1 | contig 30286 bp, 26 predicted proteins | sample TARA_R100000049 | Tara Oceans TARA_R100000049 (sample SAMEA2619992) | marine metagenome | biome: marine biome (ENVO:00000447); feature: mesopelagic zone (ENVO:00000213) & marine oxygen minimum zone (ENVO:01000065); material: "saline water (ENVO:00002010), including plankton... | reverse complement strand
GCCGCCGAACGTTTCTGCGCACATTGTTGCAAACCCGCCCGGGCGAGGATCGTTACCGGTCCGATATTCTGTTCATGCTGACCTTTGCCGAGGAACTGCCCATCGAGCTGACCGAGGCATTGATCGATGAATTCGCTGCTCGCCACGAAATGATGAAATTCGATATCGATCCGGACAATCCGCAAAAGGATAAATGTCCGCTTACCCATGGCCGCGATGAAGACGGACAGCCGACCCCGGGTTGCCGTTTCGTCGCCGGACTTGGGCAGGCAATGTGCGAGGCGACACTGAAATTCATCCGCGAAAACAAATCAGGTTTGATCGAGGAATTGCGAACCCGCAAAGACAGGAAAGCCTGATCCGCCGACAACAATAACAACAGAACCAAGAATAACAAGAACCGCAAGGTTCACCACAAAGCGCCACTTTATCAAGTGCCATACGCATTCCGTTTGGGCATATCTGAGGGAATAGAACCATGAATGCTTCACGCCTTATCGCCATCGTACTTGCCGTCGGGGCGGTACTTTGGGTTGGGTCCGGATTACTAAGCGGGGACGATTCCGCCGAAACAGGGCCGACGTCAGTGGTCGAGAACGCAGACGGTGCGCAAGTCGCGAAAAATGGCGATGCGCCTGTGACGACCGCGTCACCTTCGGCCGGGCATGCCCCACATGCATCGGTCCGTGTCAGAACCAGCGAAGCCGTCGAACATGTCGATGTCCTGCGCATTTCCGGACGCACCGAAGCCGTGGTTTCCGTTGAAATCCGTGCCCAGGTCGATGCCATGGTCGAAGAAATCGGCGCAATCAAGGGCCAGCGCGTGAAAAAGGGTGATCTTCTGGTCAAGCTGGCGGTTGAAGACCGTGCTGCGCGCGTGGAAAAGGCGCGTGCCCTTGTAGCCCAGCGCGAACTTGAAAATAGTGCGGCCAAAAGCCTTGCCGAAAAGAATTACCGTTCGAAAACCGGTGTCGCAGAAACCAAGGCCCTGCTGGAAGAAGCGCGGGCGGACCTGAAACTGGCACAGATCGAACTGAACCATACCGAAATTCGCGCCCCTTTTGACGGCGTGGTGGAAAACCGCCCGGCTGAAATCGGTGATCTTCTGTCGGTAAACGATCCGGTCGCAACCCTGATCCAGGCCGACCCGATGCTGGTGGTTGCCCATGTCCCTGAACATTCGATCGGCAGCGTCCAAACTGGCCAGTTGGCGCATATCACCCTGTTTGATGGGCGCGAGGCCGATGGTGTCGTGCGCTATGTGTCGCAGGCATCGGACAATTCGACACGTACCTATCGGGTCGAAGTCGAAATAGATAATACCGACCTTGGCATCCCCGATGGCATGACATCCGAATTGCAAATTCCAATCGGCACCAAAATGGCGCATCGCGTTGCCCCGTCGGTCCTGACGCTGAATGACGAAGGTCAGGTCGGCGTGCGCGTCATTGTCGATGACAACAAGGTTGCGTTTTACCCGATCGAACTTCAGGGAGGAAACCGAGATGGCATCTGGATTGGCGGCCTTCCGGAAAAGATCGACCTGATCGTGGTCGGCCATGACTGGGTCAAGGAAGGCGCAACGGTCGAAGTCAGCCGGATTGAAACCGGCGATACCCCCGAAGGTTTACAAAACATGGCCCCCGCCCCCAAGGAAACGGTCGCGCGTTAAGCGTGGCATGAGGAACCGGAGACAGAAACATGTCCCTCATTGATATTGCGCTTGACCGTTCGCGCACCGTTATCCTGACCCTGATCCTGCTGTTGGCAACCGGTTGGGTGGGTTACAACGCGATCCCCAAGGAAGCCGACCCGGATGTGCAGATCCCGGTCCTTTATGTGTCGATGCATCATGACGGCATTTCGCCCGAAGATGCCGAACGGCTTTTGCTACGTCCGATGGAACAGGAACTTCGCACCATCGAAGGTGTGAAGGAAATGACGTCACAATCCTATCAGGACGGTGCCTCGGTCACGCTTGAATTCTATTCCGATGTTGATATCGACGACGCCCTTGCCGATGTGCGCGAACGCGTCGACATTGCCAAGTCAGAATTGCCCACCGATACCGACGATCCCGAAGTTCACGAGGTCAACCTGTCGCTGTTTCCGGTTCTGGTTGTCACCCTTGCCGGTGATGTGCCTGAACGGACCTTGCTGCGTCTGGCACGCGACCTGAAAGACAATATCGAAGGTATACCCGCGGTTCTCGAAGCCAATCTTGCCGGCAACCGCGAAGAACTGGTCGAGTTTGTCATCGATCCGATGAAAGTGGAAAGCTATCGCCTGAACGGGGTTGATATCGTATCGCTGGTGCGCAATTCGAACGCGCTGGTGGCCGCGGGTGCCATCGATACCGGATCGGGCCGCTTCAACATCAAGGTTCCCGGCCTGTTTGAAACAGTCAATGACATCCTTGACATGCCGCTTATCGTTGACGGGGATTCGGTGATCCATTTCCGCGATATCGGCGAAGTCCGCCGGACCTTCAAGGATGCCGAAAGCTTTGCCCGTCTGAACGGCCAATCGGCCATCGCGATCGAGGTTTCCAAACGTGTTGGCGAAAACATCATTGATGTGATTGACCACATAAAGTCGGTCACCGCCGAAGCGGCTCAATCCTTCCCACCCAATATCACGGTCAGCTACTCGCAGGATAAATCATCCGATATCCGCACCATGCTGACCGACCTTCAAAACAGTGTTATCCTTGCGATCCTGCTAGTCATGGTGGTGGTGATCTGGTCGCTGGGCTGGCGGTCGGGGCTTCTGGTGGGCCTTGCCATTCCGGGTTCCTTCCTGACAGCAATCCTTGTGCTTTGGGCACTGGGCATGACGGTCAATATCGTGGTTCTGTTCAGTCTGATCCTGGCGGTCGGGATGCTGGTGGATGGCGCGATTGTGGTTACCGAATATGCCGATCGCAAAATGCTTGACGGATTGCCGCGCAAGCAGGCCTATCCGCTGGCAGCCAAACGCATGGCAATGCCGATCATTGCATCAACGGCAACAACCCTTGCCGCCTTCCTGCCACTGGCATTCTGGCCCGATATCGTCGGCGAATTCATGAAATTCCTGCCGATCACGGTTTTGTTTACCCTGTCCGCGTCGCTTGTAATGGCGCTGATCTTTGTGCCCACGGTTGGCGCATGGTTTGGCAAGCCCGGCTCTGCCTCAAGCGAGGCATTGGATGCGGTTGCCGCGGGCCGGATGGATCGTTTGCGCGATCTTAAGGGCGGAACAGGTTTTTATGTCCGTCTGCTTAAAGGCTCGTTGCGGTTCCACTGGCTGGTTGTACCGATGGCATTTGTCATCCTGATCGGGGTTTGGGCGGCATTTGGTATATTTGGTCGCGGTGTGGAGTTCTTCCCGGCAGTAGAGCCCGAAGTCGCCGCCGTTCAGGTCCGCGCACGCGGCAATATGTCCTACTATGAACAGGATGCGTTGTTAAAGGAAGTTGAGGATCGCATTCTTGGCCTTGACGCCAAGCATGAAGGCGAACACTGGTTCGATACCGTCTATGCCCGTTCGGGCCGCAGTGCAAGCAGCGGCGGCAACGACACCCCCGAAGACGTGATCGGTGTCATCCAGCTTGAATATGCCGACTGGCAGAAACGCCCGAAGGCGACCGAGATCGAACATCGCATCCTTGAAGAAACCGCCGATCTGGCCGGCTTGCAGATCGAAATTCGTGCCGCCGAAGCAGGCCCCCCGCAAGGCAAGGATGTCCAGATTCAGTTGCGGTCGCTTTATCCCGATGCACTTGATGAAACCGCGACCAAAATCATGACCGGATTGCAGGAGATGGGCGGTCTTTACAATTTCGAAGACGGCAAATCGCCTCCGGGAATTGATTGGGAATACACGGTTGACCGTGCGCAGGCCTTGAAATTCGGGGCGGACATCAACCAGATCGGCAATGTGATCAAGCTGGTGACCAACGGGATCAATTTTTCAACCTATCGCCCGGATGATTCGACCGAGGAAATCGACATTGTCGGTCGTTACCCGGCCGAACACAGGTCCCTTGAAGAATTGCAAAGCCTTCAGATCGTGACCGACAAGGGGCTGGTGCCGCTGGCCAACTTCGTCAAACGCACCGCAAAACCCAAAACAGGGACATTGTCACGCGTTGACAGCCGCCGCGCCCTGACCGTCAAGGCCGACGTTGCCGAAGGCATCCTGGTCGACACCAAGGTGCAGGAGGTCAAGGCATGGATGAAAAACCTTGATATCGATCCGCGCGTTTCGGTCGAATTCAAGGGGCAGGATGAAGAGCAGCAAAAGTCGGCGGACTTCCTGAAAAATGCCTTCTCGGTTGCGCTGTTCATCATGTTTGTCATTCTGGTCACCCAGTTCAACAGCATCTCAAGTTCGCTTCTGATCATGGTGGCCATCATCATGTCAACGGCGGGTGTTTTCCTGGGGCTGATGATCACCGGACAAGCGTTCTCCATCGTTATGAACGGGATCGGGGTTGTGGCACTGGCCGGGATCGTGGTGAACAACAATATCGTTCTGATCGATACTTTCGACCGGCTAAAACACAGTGCGGACAGTATCGAAACCGCGATTCTGCAAACCGGGGCACAGCGTTTGCGACCTGTGATGTTGACCACAGTTACCACGATCCTTGGTCTGGTACCGATGGTGTTACAGATCAATATCGACTTCGCCGAACGTTCCATGTCGATTGGAGCCCCTTCGACCCAGTGGTGGGTGCAACTTTCGACATCCATCGCGTTTGGTCTGGCCTTTGCCACCGTGCTGACACTGGTCTTTACCCCCTGCGCACTGATGATGCGCCACAAGGCGGGGATCGGCTGGCGGAAGCTAAAGGCACGGATGGCGGATAGATTTGGCAAGGGCGGCACGCCACAATCTGCCGACCATAGGTCATAATCCCGACCACGCCAGACATAACAGTAAAAACCGCGCGACATTCCCCCCGACCCCGCCGCGCGGTTTGACCGGCCCCCAGCTACGCACCGGGGGCCGGTCGCTTTTTTTTGGGGGGTACACCATAAAATCCAGAGCGTCAGGGCATAGTTCGATGGAGCACTCACCGCATTTCAAGACCGCCCCAAGTGATAGGATAAATCCTTCGTTCGGATAGGACTCCTTACATAATTTGATAATGAGTTGGGTACTATCCTGACGACAAAACAATAACGATCCTTGTAAACTCGGGAACTGAACATGGGATTGCGGATGAAGTTCCGGCTTGGATGTGGTGCAATTTCCGGCCTGACTGGGCTTTTAGCCCTGCCCTTTATGGCAGCAACGGCCAATGCCGATGTGCCAGGCACACTGATCTGGACAGTGCCGCCATTTGCGCCCGCCTTCATCTCCGAAGATGGTAAACTGACGGGATATGCCGCCGATACCCAGAACTGGTTTATTGCGCGACTGGGGGATTATCAGCACAGAATTCAGGAAGTCCCTCTGGCACGGCTTCTGGCAGAAATGCGTGATAGCAGCAACCCGGAAAACGAGCACAACAATGCCCGATGCAGTACCACCCTGATCCCGAATGACGAACGCCGCAACTATATCAGCTTTGCCAAAACCATTCTTTTGCACTTGCCGATTTCAGTCGTTATCCGCGCCGGGGACGAGCAGAATTTCAAACCGTTCATGGATGAAGATGGTCATATTCAGCTTGCACAGTTGATGGCAAACCGGGAGATGGCCACCGCCCTTCGGATCGGGCGCTCCTACGGGGCGCTGATTGACAATTATGTCGAACGATATCGCAAAGCCCCGCAAATCATGCCGGTGGCCGACGACAGCAAACTTTTAAGGTTGCTGGCAATGGGGCGGATCGACTGGATATTCTATTTTCCGTCCGAAGCCGAATTTTACCGCCGCGATGTCACACCACACCAGCAGATCAAATCATTGCCAATCCGCGGTAACACCAATCTGCTGGAAGCCACAATCGGTTGCGCCAAAACACCAGTCGGACAACAGGCCATCACCCGGATCAACCAGATTGTCGATGCCAATCCTGATATGCCTTGGACAAATTTCTATGCCGCGTGGCTTTCCCCCCAGGACCGCGAATGGTTCCTTTCGGCCCGCGCGCAATACATTGATACCAAACAGTTCGAAGCGTTACTGCAACCAACCAAATAGCATCAGCGTCGCGTTAGCCGGTGACAGAATGCGCACACATCCTATCCTAAAGTGACCGACATGACATGAATGGGGCTGGAAAAACCATGCGCATTCTGATCATCAAAACTCTTTAAAAACAGGTAATTATTCCACAACAACGGGATTTATGGCGCAATTTTCTGTCGCGTGGCTATTGATCCTCACCGCCGACCCACCACCTTTGTATAAGTACAAATTGAAACATCGAACCGCGCATCTTGGCGATCGGAAGACTTGGCATGGGCAGACGGCTTTTCAGTTCTCTGATGATTGCAGGATTATTGGCATTGCTGGCCTTGAAGCCATCGGGCGTGATGGCGCAGGACGTGCGGCCATCACGCCCTGAAACCAAAACCGATATCGTTTGGGCGATTGATGCAGACATGCCGGGCTTCATCAAGGTCGAAGACCGCTTGAATGGTTATGGCGCGCAGATGCTGGACTGGTTTATCGTGCGTATGCCCGAATATCATCATTTGATGAAAATCCTGCCACGCCGCAGTGCATATGACGCCATGCGCATGACCGACGATACCGGCCAGACGGTCTGTATTCCCGGAACGCAAAATACCCCGGAAAGGGCGCGCGAATTCATCCTGAGCAACACCGTCGCCCCCCTTCTGCCGTTGTCGGTTGTCGTCCCCGACAGCGCGCTGGTGTCATTCACGCCCTATATGTTCGGGGACGGCACGATTGACCTTGAAGCCCTGCTGGGAGACACGTCGCGCTATACCGCACTGGCAAAATCGCGGTCTTATGGTCCCGATATTGATCGCATCCTGGCAGAGGCTATTGATTCCCCCAATGTTCTGCGCACCGACAATCAATCAAGTTTTCCTCTGATGATGGAAATGGGGCGGATCGACTGGATGCTGGCCTTTCCGGCGGAAATCGAATTCCATCGCCGGGCACAGGGCAAAGCATCCGATACGGTTGCACTGCCTATCGGGGGAATGCCGCGATTGCTTGATCTTGCCATTGCGTGCAACCGGTCATCAACCGGAATCGGTGCGATCACCAAGATCAATGACATCCTTGCCAGCAATCCTGACATGCCGTGGCTTGAATATTATGTCGATTATCTCGGTCACGCCGACCGTGCCCGTTTCAACGAAACACTGCGTGATTTCAAAACAACGCGTGATGTCCCTGCATCCGCGATGCAATAACATCCGCAAAACAAAACAGGCACCGTAAAAACGGTGCCTGGGAAAGTCTTGATCGGGTGTGATCAGTTCTGGTGGACCCTGTTAAGTCCCTCGTCGGGATCGTCGTCGGGTTCACCGTCATCGTCTTCTTCCTCGGCTCGGACTTCTTCCTGCTGATTTTCAACGCCCATCCGGCGATAGGACCGATAGGACAGCGGGAAGGTTGCGAAATAGACCGCGGCAATCACCGACAGGGTCAACCAAGGCGAGGACACCAGAAACGCCACAGACGCCCCGAATGCCAGCATCAGTGGCAAAACCCACGCCCGCGGAATTTTGACCTTTTTGAACGAAAAGGTCGGCATGCGCGAAACCATCAGTCCGGCAATCAGAACACCATATGGTGCGACGATATAGGGGCTGTCAAACACGCCCTGCCCGAACTGGAAGGTCAGAACAATCGGCCACATCGCAAGGGCGGCTGCCGCCGGGGCCGGAACGCCGGTGAAAAAGCGATAAGCCCATGTCGGTAATTCCGGTTCACCCAGCATCTGGGTATTAAACCGTGCCAGACGCAACGCCATGCACACCGCAAACAGAAGCGACAAGGCCCAGCCGACCGGTCCGAATTCATGCAGCGACCAGAAATACAGCATCATCGCAGGCGCAACGCCAAAGCAGACAAAGTCCGAAAGACTGTCAAGTTCGGCCCCAAAACGGCTTGACGCGTTCAGCATCCGGGCCAGACGACCGTCAAGGCCATCAATGATCCCGGCGATCAGGATGGCGGCAACCGCGGCTTCCCATCGATCCTGCATCGCAAAACGGATCGACGTCAGCCCCGCACACATCCCCATCAGGGTCGCGACATTCGGCGCCAGACGGCTGAGCGATAATGCCTTGAACCGACGGGGGCGATGATCTTGCCGGATGCCGCCTGCCATTAGCGAATCTCCCCGACGGCCGCTTCAACCCCCTTGGCCGCAATATCGGCAAGGATGGTTTCACCCGCAATCGTGGTCTGGCCAACGATGACCTTGGGTTCGACACCTTCGGGCAGATAAACGTCAACCCGCGATCCGAAACGGATCAGGCCGAAACGTTCGCCCGCCTTAAGCTGCGAACCACGACCGACATCGCAAAGGATACGACGTGCTACCAGACCCGCGATCTGGACAACACCGAACTCGCGACCTTCCCTGTCACGCACCAGAAGGATCTGGCGTTCGTTGTTTTCCGATGCCTTGTCGAGTTCGGCATTAACGAATTTGCCGGGCACATAGGCCTCGCCAACGACTTCACCATTGACCGGGCAACGGTTCACATGAACGTTGAACACATTCATGAAAATCGAAACGCGGGTACGCGGTGTTTTGTCGTCCAGTTCAAGTTCCTTGGGCAGTGGTGCCTTGGAAATCATGCAGACGCGGCCATCCGCCGGGGAAATGACAAGATTTTCGTCAACCGGGGTAATACGGTCAGGGTCGCGGAAGAAATAAGCACACCAGAGTGTCAGGATCACACCGATCCAGCCCAGCGGTTCGGCAATCAGAAACAGAACCACGGTGATCGCAGCAAAAATCGCAACGAATTTCCAGCCTTCGGGATTGATCGGCACAAGAACGGATTTCAAAGTCTTTATTCCCTGGTTGCCATGGGTATGGGCATAACAATGACGGTATCGATACTACCGATTGGTCGCGTTCTTAGCATCTAGTGATGACAAAGGGCAACGCAACCCGAAAGGCCCTGAATAAAAAAAGGGGCAAAACACCATTATCATGTGTTTTGCCCCTCGCAAAGAACAGCAATTACTGCTGGGCGGTTCCATTTTCCGGAAGCGCAAAAATCTGGCCCGGATAAATCAGGTCGGGATCACGGATCTGTTTGCGGTTCTGGTTGTAAATCACCCAGTATTGCAGGCCATCACCATAGGTCCGGCGCGCGATCCGCCACAGGCTGTTGCCCGGTTGAACGACATAACGTGTCCCCGGCTCCAGAATCTGATCCGGGCGGGCACGTTCAAACGGCAGTTCAACACGTGCCGTCACCTTGTCGGACGCATCAAGCTGATCGGCGCGCAACTGATACTGGCCCGGCTCAATCGGTTCGCCAATTGTCAGGGCCCAGTTGCCGTCATCCCCAGTCGAGGCACTGCCGACAAATTTGTTGTCAAGGTAAACGCGAATGCTGGTGTCGTCATCGGCCTTGCCAGACATGGCAACCCGGCCCTGTTCGTCATAATCGACAACATCAATCGACAGGCGCGGCATCGCTGCTGCGGGAACTTCAGACCCTTCCGGCATCGCCTGGGCCAGTTCGCGCGCGGTTTCTTCGCTCATATCTTCGGGGGCCGGGCCCTGCATGACGCTCGCGGCACCACCTTTCTTGGGGACGCGCATGGCGATGATCGGCTGTTCTGCCTTGTCATCGTCTTTTGCCGCGTCACCGGACTGTTCGGCCGTTGTGGCTTCGCCTGATGCCTGTTTTTCAGGGATCAGAACCACGACATTGTCATCGCCCTTATAGACTTCGCCAGTGCTGTCTTCGGATTCAAGCGACAATTCCCGGTCACCACTTGCCAGCGGCTTATCAGGCAAAACCACCCATTCCCCGCGTTCATCAGCGGTTGCCTGCCCGATGACTTCATCACCCTCGCGGATGCGCACGGTGCTGTTGGGAGCGGCGCGACCGGCAATCACGGCATTGCCATCCGGTCCAATGCGCACAACGTCAAAGCTCGGCGTGCGAACTTCGGGTGCGGCTTCGGTTTGTTCCGGCGCGACCTGCGGCGTATTTGCGGCATCCGGTGTCACGGCGGGCGGTGCTGTTGTTCTTGCCGGTGTATCGGCTTCATCTGCCGACTGTGTCAGCATATAATTCAACGAGATCGCAGCGACAATCAGCAGGACGCCAATGATGACGAGGATATAAGGTCTTTTCACCGGTAATATCCTTGAACGGTGGTTATGATTATTACGGGCGGCGTCGAAACCTTATAACTATCAGTCATTAAGTCCCCCAAACGCCCCGCCCGACGCGTTAATTAGAACCTTGTACTACTTTCAGCACACAGTTTCCATAACGTAACAAACCGAGATTACAGTGCAACAGTTAGGCAAAGATGAATAGAATCAGCGCTGTTGGTCAAGCCTTGTGCCGAATTCCTTACGGAATGGCCTGCATTGTCGCCCCGATATAGGCCACAAGTGCCGCCACAAGCACTGGTAGCGCCAGAACCGATACCCGCACCAGCATCGCCAGAACCGCACCGCCCGCACCAGCATTAGCGCCCATATCGGCAGGCAAATGGGCGGCAATCCGCGCCGCCCCCGACCCGGCAAACACCACCAGAACCAGAACCGCCATTGCAAATGTCGCCCCCGGGGCCGCCAGCATCACACCCGATGCGCTTGCCATCAGGGCGGTACTGATCGCCAACCACAAGGCGGCGCGATATTGCGGGGCGGCCTTTTCGGAAATCAGCGCCACCAACAGGGCCACCGAAAGACCGGCCTGAAACACCACATGATCGTGCAGACCAAACTGGGCGGCGATAATCCCCTGCCCGATGGCAAGCGCGACAAAGGTCGCAACCGGGGCCGGTTTCGCCGCATCCTCGTCGCTTGTAACAACAGATTTTGTCGATGTTTTGGCGGATTTTGCCGATTTGCCGTTCTTTTTGCCCCTGCCCTTGGTCACAGCCGGGTCTTCGTCCTCTTCAAAATTGGGGCGCGTCACCCACAAAAAGGACGCACCGATCAGGATATAGGTGATCCACACCAGCGTCACCAAGCCGCCCGGATGATACAAAAGCCCGGTAACCGGGGCCGCCAGAACCAGCCAGCCGCCAAGCAGCATCAACAAAATTGCGACAATCGCGCAAGCGCGCGCACGCAAATGTGCGAAATCAAGGATAGCGCCGCAAACGCCGCCCAGCACCAGCATCAGAAGTGCTGCCCCCACACCGCCCCGGGCGGTTGCAGGCAAACCGATGGCCGCCGGGACGGCAACCACCACCGCCGGAATAACCGCAGCCAGCACCATGCGCCGCGCAAGGGCCCGGTCAAGGCCCAACCAAAGGGCAAGCATCAAGACCGTGGTAATAACACCGGACACCAGAATGGCGAGCCAAAAGGGACTGTCGACAAACACGTTGGGCGATCCTGCCTTCTTGTTGTTTCATTTCAACCTGCGCGAACATGGCCTGCGCGCAGATGCGAATAGCCATCCCACAATCAGGTTCAGAACCTGTTAACCATCGGCGAAAAAATCACCTCGGCTTATCGCGCCCGATCATGGCGATTGCCAAGGCAAAAATGCGGCAAGGATCACATGATATCGATAACCCGATGTCACGGGAACTTCGCAAAGGAAACTATTGACCGGGTGACCGCGCAATAGGCTATGCTCGGCAGATAGACGGGCCACGTCGCCAGACGACAAACGCACCATCCACATGGCGCGATGTTCAGGCGAGAGTTACCTGCGAGATAACAACAAAGAGGCAGGTTGCCATGACAAGAGTTAAATCGATCTGTGTTTTTTGCGGCGCTTCGAACGGCAAAAACCCCCAGCACATGGAAAACGCGATTGCGTTTGGCAAAATGATGGCCGAACGCGGCATCACTCTGGTTTACGGTGGCGGCCGTATCGGATTGATGGGCGCAGTTGCCGATGCGGTCATGAAAAATGGTGGCAAGGTGGTCGGCATCATCCCGGCCCATCTGGATGACATCGAAGTCGGCCATAAGGGGCTTAGCGAACTGATCGTCTGCAAATCCATGTATGAACGCAAGGTCGAAATGTTCAAACGTTCGGATGCGTTCGTCACCCTTGCCGGTGGCCTTGGCAGCCTTGACGAAGCCTTCGAAGCGCTAACGCTGCGCCAGCTTGGCATCCATGACAAGCCGCTGGTGTTCATGAACGCCCTTGGATATTGGGACAAATGCCTTGATATGATTGATGGCATTATCGAAGACGGCTTTGCACGTGAAAGCAACCGCAACCTGTTTACGGTGGCCGAAACGCTGGATGAAGTGTTTGAACAGCTTGAAGCCGAACCCGCCCCAAAATTCGATCCGCGTGAAAAGCTTCTTTAAGCCCGATTTAACGGCCAGGATATCCAATCCGCAAGATATCGATTCTTGCGGATTTTTCTTTGTAAAATTCTAATCAACATACTGATATTACATTTATTTTAGTAACTTGACATATATCATCGTGATTGCATTTGCCGCCTGTTTTACTTCCCGAACCACCATCATTTGGGAGAGAGCAAATGAAATCGTATCGTGGTCTGGTCGGCAGCCTTGTTTCCATTGCTGCCATGCTGGGGGTCGCCGGGAACGTCCTTGCAGCAGAACCACTATCACCTTCTGACTTGCGCAAGACGGCCCTTGAGCATTTCGAAGTCATTCCGTCAATGGTACCTGCCGTCAAAGGCAACGCGGTCACACGCGAAAAGGTCGAACTGGGCAAGATGCTGTTCTTTGATCCGCGTCTGTCGGCCAGTGCGCTGATTTCGTGCAATACATGCCACAATCTGGGCATGGGTGGGGATGACAACCTTGAAACATCCATCGGTCATGGCTGGCAGAAAGGCCCGCGTAACGCCCCGACCGTTCTGAATGCCGTGTTTAACGAGGCACAGTTCTGGGACGGACGTGCGGAAGACCTGAAGGCACAGGCCAAGGGCCCGGTTCAGGCCGGAGTTGAAATGGCGAGCACCCCCGAACGCGTTGTCGAGGTACTGAAAAGCATGGGCGATTACGTCCAGAAATTCGTCCACGCCTTCCCGGGTGAAAGCGACCCGGTAACGTTTGATAACATGGCCAAGGCGATCGAGGCGTTCGAAGCAACCCTGATCACCCCGGCATCACGGTTTGACCAGTTCCTCGAAGGAAACGATGCCATCCTGACCAAAACCGAAATGGCCGGACTTGAACTGTTCATCGATACCGGTTGTGCATCCTGCCATAACGGGGTGAATGTCGGTGGCACCGGTTATTATCCGTTCGGTGTTGTCGAACAGCCGGGTGCGGAAATCCTGCCGCCCGATGACAAGGGCCGCTTTGCCGTGACCCAGACGGCAACGGATGACTATGTGTTCCGCGCCGGACCGCTCCGCAATATCGAACTGACCGCACCCTATTTCCATTCCGGCAAGGTCTGGGACCTGGAGCAGGCGGTTGCGATCATGGGATCAAGCCAGCTTGGTGCTGAACTTGACAACAGCCAGATCAAGGCGATTACCGCCTTCCTCATGACCCTGACCGGGGAAGCGCCGCGGGTGGAATATCCAATCCTGCCGGTCAGCAGCAAAACCACACCCAAACCGGCCGCAATGGTCGCAAACTGATCCCACAGGGGTGTGGAAAAGCAGAAAGTAGCCGCAAAGGTGCGAACCCCGACACGCTCTTTGCGAACCTGCCGCCCGACACAACCCGGGCGGCATTTCTTTTGCCTATTTCAGTTCCATTCCCTCACCGCCAGAGGCCCGTGCACCTGATAACTGCATCACCCGGCGTTTATACATATCGGCAACCCAGTTGGTCGCCTGCTTGATACCTTCGGCGGCCCGCAGATCGCGATGAACAATCAGCCAGATATCAGAATCCAGCGTCTCGATCGGGCGCGAAACCCGGGCCAGTGCCGGGTCGCTGTCGCCCAGAAAGCACGGCAAAATTCCCGCCCCGATCCCGGTGCGCAATGCATTTTGCAGCATCGCGGTATTGCCCGCGCGAAATAACGGTTTATTGCCGTCAATATGGGCCAACAACCAGCGCTGGCTTTCATAAAGGTCGAATTCTTCCGAAAAACAGATCCACGGCGCATTGGCAAATACCCGATCCGGTCCCATACCCCGCATATCGTACGCCAATCTTTCGGTCGCATAGACCGCACATGAAATCGTGCCAAGCCGCTTGGTAATGAAATCCCCGGTCAAAGGCAAACCATGCCGGACGGCAAAGTCCGCCTCGCGCTTGGTCAGCAATTGCGTATCATCGGATTGCCGGATTTCAAGATAAAGCCCATCGGGTTTGCTATCAATCTGACCTGCCAGAAACAGGGCCGACCACGCACTGGCGGTCAGGCGAACCTGCCGGTCGCGAATGCCCGATATCGCATCGCCCTGCCGATGGAAGGCAAAGGCGGCTTCTTCCATCGCCTCGGCGCGCGGGCGTAAATCGCGCCCGGCTTCGGTCATGCGCAATCCTTCTGGCAGGCGATCAAACAGCACCACGCCGACGACATCTTCAAGGGCGGACAAATGCCGCCCCAATGTCGGCTGGCTGACGCCAAGCTCCTGAGAGGCCGCCCTGAGGCTGCCGGTGCGCGCAAGTGCAAGAAACACGCGTATGTGATCCCAGTCCGGTTTTTTGGTTGTCATCGGGGGCCTCGGTTGGTGGTTGGGGCGCGATACAGGATTGAATAACGGATCATCAAAAAATCCCGTTGTTATTCATTATTGGATCACCACCAATCCCGCAAGCCATGGTTGCGCGGGTACAGACATAGAGCCACAAGTATTTGCAAGGTATGATTATTCGGGATCGCCGGACTGAGGCAGATGTTCAAAAATGCTGCCCGGTCCGGTCCATTTGCCATCGGGCTCGGTCGGCCAGCGCTGATCGACGTCAGCGGCAAGATCGGCCAGCGTGACCGACGCAAACCGTTCAAGCAAAAGTTTCTCGGCGGCGTCAAACGAACTGCCAAGGGCGGCATTTACCGCCTGTTCAACCAGACATTCGGGATGTTCGACCGCAACCCCCATGGCAAAGATCGACGGGTTGCCAAGCGCGTTATGGATATCAAGAAACGTGATTTCCGAAAGCGGACGAATAATCACCCATCCGCCGCCATGTCCCTTTTCGGATCGCACATAACCGGCATCGCGCAACCCTGCCATCGTGCGCCGAACCACAACCGGATTGGTATCAAGCATCCGGGCAATCATGTCGGACGTCATCGCCCCGCCAAACCGATCCATATGGATCAGGACGTGCAACATGCGGGAAAGGCGACTGTCACGGCGCATTGATGGTTTCCTTGGTCTGGCAATATTGCGGCCAGACTATCGGGCTTTGGCGCATATTCGCAACACCAAAAGTTTCAAGACGCTTGACACTGCAAAATCACGATACTTATAAAGTTACATGATTCATTTTCAGTTACCGCACGGAGCCCCGATATGTCTGATACATCCGCACCCTCATCATCTGGCAATCCAGTTTCGATGCGGGACCCGCAAAAACTTTATGATGCGATCATCATCGGTGCCGGTTTTGCCGGTTTATCCGCTGCCATGCAGTTGGCCCGCGCCCGCAAAGAGATTTGCATCATTGATGCCGGATTGCCGCGCAACCGTTTTGCCACGGCATCGCATGGCTTTTTCGGGCTGGATGGCAAAAGCCCGGACGAAATTACCCGTCTGGCGATGGGGCAAATTCGCGCCTATCCCACCGTCAGCATTGCGCATGGCATGGCAAAAACCGCGACCCGACTGGAACCGGATACCGCCGGAACCGGGGACGAAGACAGCAACCGTTTCAAGGTGTCGCTGGAAGATGGCCGCCGCTTTCAGGCCCGCCGCCTGATCCTTGCCACCGGCGTGGTTGACACCCTGCCCGACATTCCCGGTCTGATGCCGCGTTGGGGCAAAACCGTGCTGCATTGTCCCTATTGCCATGGTTACGAAGTTCGTGACCGGGAACTTGGCGTGCTGGCAACCGGCCCGATGTCCACCCATCAGGCAATGATGATCCCGGACTGGGGCCCAACGACCTTCTTCACCCAAGGGAAATACGAACCGGAACCTGAAATCCGCACACAGATGGATACGCGCGGCATCACGATTGAACAAAGCCCGATAGTCGAACTGATCGGCACCGCCCCCGAACTTGATGCCGTTAAACTGGCCGACGGGCGCACCAAACCCATTCAGGCCCTGTTTGCCGGGCCAACTGTTTCAATGACCAATCCACTTGCGGAAATGCTGGGTTGCAGGTTCGAAGAAGGCCTTGCCGGACCGTTCATCAAGGTCGACGCATCACAGGAAACCAGCATCCCCGGCGTCTTTGCCGCTGGTGATGCCGCCACCGCGCGCCACAATGCCACACTGGCCTCGGCCGCGGGCGTTCTGGCCGGGGTTGGGGTGCATCAGTCGTTGATTTTTACATAGTTGAAACGCAATCACAGCAATCTCGCGACATGATTTTCACCCGGCCATCGGGGCATCCCGGTGGCCGCAATCATACTGGAGAAGGACCGAAAACAACATTCATACGAATGTCACTCTTCTGAAATCTTAGTGACAACGAAGCTCTATATGATCGCGGTTATGTTCAAAACAACAAATCAAGCGATCAGATGAACATCTCAATCCGGCAACGCCATATTATCGATATTCTGCGCCGTGATGGCTTTGCATCCATTGATGCATTGGCGGACCAGTTTGAAGTCACACCACAAACCGTGCGTCGCGACGTCAATATTTTAAGCGACGCCAATCTGGTGCGCCGACGCCATGGTGGGGCCGAATACGCCGGCGAGCCGGGCATGAACCTGTCATATGACAATCGCCAGGTGACCAACATTGCCGCCAAGCACGCCATTTCGCTGCATGTTGCCGGGAAAATTCCCGACGGGGCATCAATCCTGATCGGGATCGGCAGCACACTTGAATTGCTGGCGCTTAATCTGGCGGATCATCGCAACCTGACCGTCATCACCAACAATCTGAATGTCGCGATGGCGCTGGGCACAAATACCAGCAACCGGATCGTTATTCCTGGCGGCACTGTGCGTCTGCCCGATCGTGACCTGATCACACCGGACGCCGAAGAGATGTTCCATAACTACAAAGCTGATTTCGGTATTTTCGGTGTTGGTGGAATTGAAACCGACGGAACGTTGACCGACTTCGACCATCGCGAAGTCGCCTTGCGTCAGGCGATCATTGGAAACTGCCGAAATTCCATTCTGGTTGCCGATCAATCGAAATTCGGTCGCCCGGCCCCGGCCAAGGGCGGGCACCTCACCGATCCCGACATGATCGTCATTGATCAAAAACCCGGTGGTGATTTTAACGCCCTGTTCCAGCGCCAGGACATCCTCGACCGGCTGCAAATAGCAAAAGGCGAAACTCTCAAATGACGTCTCAGACCCCCGACACCCAAAGACCCTTTATCAGGATCGAAAATGTTTCACGCATTTTTGACGGTGGAAACGGTGTTCATGACCTTTCCGTTGATATACCGCGCGGCAGCTTTGTTGTTCTGCTGGGGCCCTCCGGCTGCGGAAAGTCAACCACGCTGCGTCTGATTGCAGGTCTTGAAACCGCCGATCAGGGTCGCATTCTGATTGACGATCAGGACGTCACCGCAGTCCCGCCGTCAAAACGACAGCTATCCATGGTGTTTCAATCCTATGCGCTGTTTCCTCACCTTAGCGTCGCAGAAAACATTGTTTTTGGCCTGAAGGTTCGCAAATGCGCCAAGGCTGAAATGGCGAAACGCCTAGCCGATGCGCTCGGTGTGACCGGACTGGAAGGGTTGGAGAAACGCAAGCCTGCCGAACTTTCGGGCGGACAACGTCAACGGGTTGCACTGGCACGCGCCATCGTTGCCGGGCATCCGCTGTGCCTGATGGATGAACCACTATCCAATCTGGACGCAAAACTGAGGCATTCCGTGCGCAAGGATATTCGCGACCTGCAGCAACGCCTTGGCATCACGGTGGTGTATGTCACCCACGATCAAACCGAAGCGATGAGCATGGCAGATATCGTCATCCTGATGAAGAATGGCCGTATCGAGCAGGCTGGAACCCCGGCAGACCTTTATCTGAAACCCGCCACCGCCTTTGCTGCAAGCTTTGTCGGCAGCCCGCCAATGGGGCTATTGCCAGCAACCGCAATCCCGTCCGACGCCCTACCAAGCGGTGCACGACCCGACAATCTGATTGTCGGCATCAGACCCGAAGACATCAAACTTGATACCGACCAGCAAAACAGTGCTTCGGGCCTCTCCGCGACGGTCATATCCAGCGAGTTCCTGGGACCGGAAACCTTTGTCTATCTGTCAATAGACGGAACCGACGGGACAACGGCCCGCCTGCCCGGTCGTGTGCATCTTTCGCCCGGGACACAAGTCTCGCTCAGTTGGGCTGGCGTTGCTGCCCACTGGTTTGATCGCGAACACGGTCATCGTCTTTCGGCGGCGATGAACGACCATGCAACGCAAAAATCTTTTGTTACGACGACCAATCACTCAGCAATTCCGACATCGTAAAAGGACAGAAACCGATGCGTAATTCCATTACCAGTGCCGCTTTTGCTGCCGGTCTGCTTGCTTCGGCGGCAACCCCGGCCTTTGCCGCAACCGAACTGACAATGTATTACCCCATCGCCGTTGGCGGTGCGTTGACCGAAGTAATCGACGGCATGATTGACGGTTTTGAAGCCGAACATCCCGACGTCAAGGTCAATGCGATTTATGCCGGAAACTATGACGACACCCGACTGCGTGCGGTTTCTGCAATCAAAAGCGGCGATCCGGCGCAGCTTTCGGTGATGTTTTCGATCGATGTCTATGACCTGATCGAACAGGATTTGATCATTCCGTTTGATGATGTTGTCAAAACCGCAGAAGACAAGGAATGGCTTAACGGCTTCTATCCGGCGCTGATGGCCAATGGCAAAGTCGACAACAAAACCTGGGGCATCCCGTTCCAGCGTTCAACCATCGTCATGTACTACAACAAGGACATGTTCCGCGAAGCCGGTCTTGATCCTGAAACTCCACCCCAGACCTGGGAAGAAATGGTTGCCGCGGGCAAGGCCCTTTCCAAAGACGGCAAATGGGGTCTGATGGTTCCGTCCACCGGATATCCTTATTGGATGTTCCAGTGCTTCGCCATTCAGAATGGCAAGGAACTGATGAATGCCGACGGAACGGAAACCTATTTCGATGATCCTGCCGTTATCGAGGCTCTTGAATATTGGCGCGGCCTCGCCACAAAAGAAAAGATCATGCCTGAGGGCACGATTGAGTGGGGCACACTTCGTCAGGCTTTCGTGCAGGGTCAGACCGGCATGATGTGGCATTCGACAGGCAACCTGTCTGCTGTCAAAAAAGAAGCCAAGTTTGACTTCGGTGTTGCCATGCTTCCGGCGCACAAAAAGCCCGGTTCACCGACCGGGGGCGGCAACTTCTATATGTTCAAGGGTTCCAGCCCGGAACAGCAGGCCGCGTCGCTTGACCTGATCAAATACATGACCGCGCCGGAACGTGCCGCAGAATGGTCAATTGCAACCGGTTATGTCGGCGTTACCCCGGCATCCTACGAAACCGACGCGCTGAAATCCTATGCCAGCGAATTCCCGCAGGCTGTGGTTGCCCGCGATCAGCTTAACGTCGCGATCCCGGAATTCTCGACCTATGAAACGGCCCGTGTTCGTGAATCTCTTAACAACGCCATTCAGGCGGCCCTGACCGGAGAAAAATCGCCGAAACAGGCCCTGATCGACGCCCAGGAAGATGCCAACCGTCTTCTTAAGGCGTTCAACTAAGCCGATCTGCTGCCGGGACGGTTTCCCCCCGTCCCGGCCCTTTTGCTTTCTTCATTTGAAATCCTTTTGAATTCAGGACGTGGCCTCGATGGGTGATCAGCCTCGAAACGATCTGGCAGCAATACAAAGACGCAAACTTGCTCTTTACGGTTGGATGCTGATGGCACCGTCGTTGGCGTTGCTTAGCCTGTTTGCATTTTACCCGGCCATCGCGACCTTCTTTGGCAGTCTTTTTACCCGTGGCACAACACGCCGCCCCAGCAGCTTTGCGGGATTTGAAAACTATCTTGATCTGTTTGCCGATCCGACATTCTGGACCGTGGCAGGCAACAATCTGATTTATGCCGGGGTTACAATTCCGGTTTCGATCATCTTTGCCCTGATCATGGCGCTTTGGGCCAACGCGCATATTCCCGCACGAAGCTTTGTGCGCAGCGCCTATTTCACGCCGACAATCCTGCCGATGATTGCCGCGGCGAATTTATGGTTGTTTTTCTATACCCCCGATCTTGGCATCATTGATCGTATTACCGGATTTTTCGGCGCGGAACCGACCAACTGGCTAGGGCAGCCCGAAACGGCACTGGCCGCGGTCATCATCGTGACGATCTGGAAAGAAGCCGGGTTCTTCATGATCTTCTATCTGGCAGCCCTTCAGACCATTCCGCCGGACCTCCGCGAAGCGGCCCGCATTGAAGGGGCCGGTCGCTGGACCTATACACGACGGGTGCTTTTGCCGCTTTTGATGCCAACCACGATATTCGTCTTTGTCAATGCGCTAATCAATTCGATCAAACTGATCGATCATCTGTTCATCCTCACCAAAGGCGGGCCGAACAATGCGTCAAAACTGATCCTTTACTGGATCTGGGAAATGGCATTCGCCTATTTCGACCGCCCGCATGCCGCGGCAATGACCATGATGGTTTTGCTAGTACTTGGTATCGTCGCAATCGTGCAATTCCGACTGGTTGAAAAACGGACCCATTACCGATGAACGTACATCTCGGCACCCGCCCATCACACATCGCCCAACCACATATTCGGTTCCCCGATCTTGCCAGGATTCTCGATACGCTGGGCGCATGGGTTCTTGCTCTTGTCTGGATTGCGCCGCTGTTATTTGCCCTTTGGGCGGCACTGCAACCGTCGGGCAGTGCACTGGAACTTGATTTCAGTGCACCACTGACCTTGCAGAATTTCATTGATGTCTGGAATGCCGTGCCTTGGATCGGCTATTTCGTCAATACGCTTACGCTTGTGTCCCTGATCCTGATGGGTCAGCTTGTTTTGTGCACATTGGCCGGTTTTGCCTTTGCCCGGTTTGCGTTCCGCGGCCGTGATGCCCTTTTCATTCTGGTGCTGTTGCAGTTGTTCATCCTGCCAGAAGTTCTGATTGTCGAAAACTATGCCATAGTTGCCAAACTGGGCCTGTTTGATACCGCCCTTGGCATCGGCCTGCCCTATATGGCCAGCGCATTTGGCATTTTCCTGCTGCGTCAGGCCTTCAAATCCGTACCGCTTGAACTTGAAGAAGCCGCACGTATCGAGGGATGCAGCTGGATGGGCGTTTTGTGGAAGGTTTATGTCCCTGCGGCCAAGCCGGTTTATCTGGCGTATGCGCTGGTGTCGGTGGCGACCCACTGGAACAATTTCCTGTGGCCGCTTATCGTGACAAATTCACAGGAAACCCGGCCCTTGACCGTGGGGCTTTCATTGTTCGGTGCGCCGGAAACCGGTGTTGATATTTCGGTGATCAGTGCTGCCACCATCCTGACCATTTTGCCGCTTCTGATCGCCTTCCTGATTTTCCAGCGCCAGTTCATTCAGGCATTTCTGCGTGCCGGGATCAGATGAACCGCAAGCTGTCCCGTTGACCCGGCGATACAAATTTGAATAACGCCACTTAAATATCGGGCATGGCTATTCATTCCTGAATCCAACAGACTGGCAACGTTCATAACTTTTGAAGTTTTTTCATATGCCGGTTCTGATCCTGCTTGTCAGCACAACAGTCGTCTGGGCGATGCTTCTGGTGTGCAACCGGATTGCATTGACAGCGTTTGATGTCGATGTTTATGCCATGACCTGCTGGCAGCTGGTTTTCGGCGGGCTGGCACTTGTGCTGATGGCGCCTGGAAGGCTCATTCCGTGGCGGCAATTCACCTTGCCGATCAACTGGGCATATGGGGTTTTGCGCGTTCTGACCGGGGTCAACTGGACCGCGGCACTGGTCTATATCAGCGCGCCTGAAAGCGGAATTTTATCACAAACCGGCATGCCGATGGCGGCCCTTGCCGCGGCCTTTATCCTTGGTCGCGCACCGGGCAAGGCGGAATGGTTCGGGCACACGATCCTGCTTGCCGGTGCCGGTTTTCTGGCGTGGCATCTGCCCGACGGCCTTGCCAACCCTGCGGTGTGGTTGATGCTGGCGTCCGAGGTTACGGCGATTTTATCATCCGTTCTGGCGGAAAAACACCCTGACAACCAGATCAAAGATGCGTGGTCGCATCTGCGATTTACCGGGGTTTTGTTGCTGATTACCGCATCGGTATTTTTGATCTTCCCGCCGCTGATCGGTTTTATCAGCCCGGTTCCGATCCCCTATACCTCGCTTGACGGGTTCTTCGGGATCGAGACCATATTGGCCGGTCTGATCCTTGGCACACTATTGCGCGGTCCTGCCATGGTCCTGACATTGCGGTCGATCAAGACAGCCGGGATGGAGAAATACATCCTTGCGACCAGTATCCTGCCTTTCATCCTTCTGGGCCTTGAAATGCTGGCCGCGCAATTTGAACTGACGCCAGCCCCCACCCATAACAGCGTTTTCTGGATTTCGGCCCTTCTGGTGATGCTGGGCATTATTCAGATCACCTATTCGAAACGTCTCCATTCCAGACGCCTGAAGGCGCTTGGTGCAACCACCCCGGCCGGGGCAGCCCCCACTGCCCCGGCCTGAGAACGAAAAGAACAATAAGCCCCCCTTGCGCCACCAATGCAGGGTCGCCCGGCGGTCAGGAGCCCCTTTCTTCTGACCGCATCCCCAAACGGCCAGCCTCCCAAAAAATTGGCCGTCCGACCCTGTTTCCATCCGGTGGTCTCCCTTCCGGATGGACCGAAACGCCCGGGTTCCCCGCCTGGGCGTTTCCTGTTTAATGGCAACGGATACTTCCCGATAAGATTGCCCCAAACAAGCATCTGAAACTTGAAATTGATACCGCCGTAAATTGGCCTAAACTGTCTGCAACAAGACCTGGCAATAACGGGCCAAGCAAGCACCCGAAAAAAGGGGCGCAAACAGAGCGGGGATTTCCAATGGCAAGTCTGCAACAACCGGACAATTACGAAACACTCAAATCCAAAATCGATACAGCCGCCATCGTCGGCCATACCACCGACAACACGGCGAAAATCTGGGTAAGGGCCTATATGACCGGGCGCTGGACACTGATTGTCACTGTGCAAAAACTACCCGAGGATGCCTATGATCTGTCAGGCAAAAGCCTTGCTGCTATGAAGGCCGCAAACAGTGATATCGTTTTTATGGAAGAACGCGAATTCACCCGTGAAACCGACCTGACCATGACGTTCGAGGTAGACAACCTTGAACCAGATACCCGCTATTACTATTACCTTGCATCGGACAAGCTTGATCTTGAGCGCTGCATCGAGATGGGCGGCGAACATGATTACTGGTTCCGGACATTGCCCAAAAACCCGCAGTCATTGCAGTTCGGGTTTTATTCCTGCCACGACCCGTTTAGCGTCAAACCCAACAGCGAAGGCGCATGGGACAAGTTTTATGATGTCCTGAACGAACGCCGTGCGGATTTTGTCATTGGCGGCGGCGATCAGGTTTATTGTGATACCAATCACGCATCGCGCATGCAGGACGTCTGGGTGTGGCTAAAGAATAACAAAAACGCCTTGCTGGCCGCCTATAGCACACCTGATGACAACCTCGACGAACCCGCGATCATTGATTATTTCACCAAGCTTTATCGCACCTATTACCGGATTTACTGGCAGTTCGAACATCTGCTGTCTGTTTACCGGCGTTTCCCGCAATACATGATATGGGACGATCACGAGATCATGGACGGCTGGGGCTCGCTGACCGCGGATGAGCGCAAGGCCAAGCTCGCCAATTTCTTTCAGGATGATGACGAGGACGCCAATTACGCGCTTGTAATGCTGATGTTCAAGGCCGCAGCGCGGGCCTATCTTGAATATCAGCATGCGCATAACCCTGACAGCATGATCGTCAATGGCGATCCCGATGCCAGCCACTGGGATTATAAATTCGATCAGGGAGCCTATGGCTTTTACATGCTTGACGTGCGCGGCCATCACGATTGTGAATTACCCGACGGACAGCGATTATTGGGGGCGGAACAGTTCGAACGCTTCAAAAGCTGGATCAATTCGGCCGTAACCAAAAAGAAAAAGGCGATCTTTATCTGTTCGCCCGTGCCCGTCGTGCACTGGACGGAAAGTGCCGTAAACACGCTCGATTTTGGCGGTCAAAAGGATGATTTCATGGATGAATGGGGCCATGAAACCAACCACAAGGAACGAAATGCGATGCTTGAATTGCTGCTGGCGCGATCCGCTGAAAGCAGCATCCCGATTGTGATCCTGAGCGGGGATGTCCATTGCGCCAGCGCGTTTCAGATCACGCATGGCAAAACCTATCCCGGGGCAAGGTTGTTCAATGTAACGTCAAGTGCGATTTCACGCAAACCGGCACCGGGCATTGCCACCGCCGCCATGCAAAAATCGGCCGATATAGACGGGTTCGATGGCGGTCGGTTTGAACAGATGTTCCGTTTTGCCGGGGAAAACAATTTCGCGCTGATCAATGCCGATTGCCGGGATGGTGACCTCAAAATAAGCGCCACCCTTTACTGGGCCGAACCCGGATCGGAAAGTGTCACACAGAAGGTGATCAAGCTGGTTGGCTAAAAAAAACCGGTCCCCGGGGGAACGGGGACCGGTCAGGCCGCACTCAAGCTTTCGCTTGCGGGGTCGGGGGAACGATGTGCGGCCTTTTCTGTCTGGTTGGGGAATATCCTGTTTTCAGTGTGCGTCGACGGATGGTTTGCCCGATCCTGCCGGACGTGCGAGCGGCAGAAGCAGCAAAGCCAGAATGAAGATGCCGGCCATGGCAAGCTGCACGTCGTTGAACGAAATCATGCTGGCTTCGCGCGTGACGATATTGACGATGGATTTCATCGCACTAGCCTGTGGGTCGGGCAGCCCCATGGCACCGTATCGTGCCGTCATGGTCGCCAGATAATTCTGGAAGGCCGTGCTTGATGTATTGATATGTTCGGCCAGATGGGCGAAATGCAGGTCGGTGCGTTTATCAAGCATGGTGTTGATCGCAGCCAAGCCAATCGCCCCGCCAAGGTTGCGCATCAGGTTATAAAGGCCGCTGGCGTTTTTGATCTTTTCCGGTGGCAAGGTGCCAAGTGCCAGATTGGTGATCGGCAGCATGCAGAACATCAGGGCAAAACCACGCACAGCCTGCGGCAGGATCAGTTCGTGAAACGATACCTGACTGTTCTGAAAACCGTTCAGGGCAACCCCCACCGCAAACAACGCCAGACCAAAGCCCAGCACGACACGCGCAGGCAATCTGGCCGTCAGTTTCCCGGCAATCGGGGCAGAAATGAACTGGCAAATGCCGGTGACCGCCATGATGGTGCCGATTTCCAGACTGTCATAGCCGCGCACACGGCTTAGCAACAGCGGCAGGATATAGACACTGCCATAAAGCCCGATGCCAAGGGTGAAACTGAAGATACAGCCCATGGCAAAGTTGCGATCCCTGAACGAGCGCAGATCGACAATCGGATGATCATAGGTGAACATCCGCCGGAAGAAGTAGAGTCCCGAAATCACGCAGATCACGGCACCATAAACAATGGCGCGTTCATCAAACCAGTCATCTTTTGGGCCCTCGTCCAGCACATATTCCAGACTGCCGAGAAAGGCTGCCATCGCAAGCAATCCGCGCAGATCAAAGCCACGGAGCAGCGACCGATCGCCACGATCAACATCAAGCGTTACCGCGACGACAAGCGCGATCAGCATGCCCGGCACAACATTGATCAGAAACAGCCAGTGCCACGAAAATGACTGCGTCAGATAACCGCCCAAAGTCGGCCCCACAGTCGGCGCCATAGTGGCAATCAGACCAATCATCACCGAGGCGGTATTACGTTTATCCGCCGGGAAAATGATATAGGTCGTGGCAAACACGGTCGGGATCATCGCCCCGCCAAGGAAACCCTGCGCGGCACGGAACCAGATCATGCTTTCGATTGACCAGGCACAGGCCGAGGCGATGCTGAAAATCGTAAAACCGATTGCAGAGGCAACAAAAAGCCAGCGGGTTGAGATCAGGCGTGACAGGAAACCCGAAAGCGGGATCATGACGACTTCGGCAATCAGGTAACTGGTCTGGACCCAGCCGATTTCATCGGGGCTTGCTGACAGACCGGCCTGAATGTTTTCAAGCGAGCTTGCGACGATCTGGATGTCAAGGATCGCCAGAAACATGCCAACCACCATCGCAACCCAGCCAATAAACTTGGTGGTATCGACATGCTGCACCGGATCATCGGGAAAGGCTATGGAACCGGGGCTGGTGGCGGCACTGCTCATTTCAGTTGCGCTCCGAGAGTTCCGGGGTCGGCGTTACAACACTGGCAAGGCCGGAACCCGCCGCATGCTCAGCACCGTCACCATCACGCACATCGACATTCACAACAACCGACAGGCCCGGGCGTAGGGCCTTGGCAAGGTCACTGTTATCAAGGGCAATACGCACCGGGACACGCTGGGTGATTTTGGTGAAGTTGCCGGTGGCATTTTCGGGCGGCAGCAAACTGAACTGCGCGCCGGTGGCAGGGGCAAAGCTTTCGATCCGGCCGGTGATATCAGCATTGGGAAAGGCATCGACTTCTATCCGGACCTTCTGGCCCGGTGCCATATGGCCGATCTGGGTTTCCTTGAAATTGGCCACAACATAAACACCCGGAAGCGGCACAAGCACGAGCAACTGTTCGCCGGGCTGAACCAGTGCGCCGGTCTGAACCGACCGATTACCAATCACACCGTCAAAGGGTGCGTAGATGCGCGTGTCATCAAGGGCCTGCTGCGCGATATCGCGCGCGGCCTCTGCCTGTGATACGGCGCGTTCGGCTTCGACCTTCTGCGCACGCAGAACGCCGATCCGCCCCTGCTCGACCGCAAGGGTCGCATTGGCAGCAGCCACCTGTGCCTGTGCTGTTTGACGGTCGGCCTTGGCGTAATCGAATTTCTGGCGGCTGGCCGCCCCCTTTTTCACCAGATCCTCGTAACGCGTATAATCCTCGGACGTGCGATCAAGTTCGACCTTCGCAATGCGGACATTGGCCGCCGCCTGATCGATGGCGGCCATCTGAAGGGTGATCTGCTCGTCCATGGTCTGAACCGCGGCACGGCGCGCATCAAGGGCGGCCTCGGCCTGTTTCAGTTCGGCACGATAATCTTCGTCCTTGATGGACAACATCAGTTCGCCCTTGCGCACAGGCTGGTTTTCGGCAACCCGAAGGTCGCCGACATATCCCGAAACCTTTGGCGAAATCGCGACTTCGTCAGCCTGTAAATAGGCATTGTCGGTCGATTCGTGGTACTGACCTTCAGTCACCCAGTAGAACCCGTAATACCCACCGCCACCGGTAATCGCCGCAGCGATCAGGGGCAGTATGACTTTTTTCACACTCATCGTCCGTTTGATCCTTTTGGTATTGATCAGTACCATTTGAACCCTTATGGTACCAAACAGTACCAAACGTCAAGTGCAGAATTGGAACAGTTGCTTGTCCGAAACGCGAAATATCGACCCGAGAACCCTGAAACGTCGCGAAGCGCTGATTGATGCGGCCCGTGAACTTTTTTGCGAACATGGCCTTTCGGGTACGACACTTGAGATGATCACCGCCGAAGCTGGCGGCTCCCGGCGAACAATTTACGAATTGTTCGGCAACAAGGACGGCGTATTCGAAGCGGTGATTCGCAATTGCACGGGACGTGTGGTTGCTGTCATGGCCGATCTGGAATTGTCACAGATGCCGCTGCGTGCGGCCCTGATCCATTTTGGCGAAACGCTGATGACGCTTCTGACCACGCCGGAAACCATTCGCTATATGCGGCTGTTCCTGTCCGAAGTTCCGCGGTTCCCGCATCTGGGCAAGGTGTTTTATGAAAGCGGCTTGATGAGCGGCCGCCGGATCATCACATCCTACTTCGAACGCCAGATGGAAGAAGGCAACTTCCCCAAAAGCGATCCGAAACAGGCCGCCGTGTTTTTCACAAGCCTGCTTAAGGCCGATTACGATTTCCGACAGATGACCTATGTCGGCTGGGAACCACACGCAAAGGATTTGCACGCCCATGTAATTGCGGCGGTCGATATGTTCCTGCGCGGATACGGAATAGACCCGGCCAAGGTTGACCAGAAAACCCCGGCGCAGGCATAAGCCTGCGCACCGAACGACTTCCGGCTCAGAACATGACCAGCAGGCGATAGGCAATCGGCCCCATCATCGTGATCACCCCGATCCAGACAAGTGCAAGGCCCCATCCCCGGTCGCGGAAGCTGTATCCGACGCCCAAAAGGCAGAAGCCGACAATGCAGAGCGCGATGATGATGTTGGTTTCATAAGGCAGGTTCATGGAAGCCCCCATTTGGTTCCGGTTTGACGTTGCCGGAGTCTTCCCCCTGAACCCGACAAATGCGAGTTTGACCCATTCCATAACCTTTTTCTTTGATCAGGATCATATGCCGTCACATGCCATGTCCCCTGCCCGTGGGATGCGCACTAATTCAGGGAATGGTGTAAATATCGGGCAAACCAGCGTTTTCTAGAGCAGCATCAACATCGGCCAAGGCACAAAAACCCAGCAATTTCGGCCTTGCGCGAAAGTCTTAACAAGGATGTTGCGCCGCCCTCTTTGATTTTCTGATTTCATCCTGTATGTTGCGCTCTCCCGACGCGGCCAGGGCGCTCCCTCGCGCGCCGGATGAAATGTCAAATGGCAGCCGCGCTGTATCCTGGCCGCGGCCAGAAAGGGAGTATTCCATGAGCAAGATTCAAGTGAAGAATCCCGTCGTCGAGCTCGACGGCGACGAAATGACCCGGATCATCTGGGACTTCATTAAAACCAAACTGATCCTGCCGTATCTCGACATCGATCTTAAATATTACGATCTGTCGGTTCAGAAACGCGACGAGACCAACGACCAGATCACCATTGATGCAGCAAATGCCATCAAGGAACATCGTGTTGGCGTCAAATGCGCGACCATCACGCCGGACGAGCAGCGCGTCGAGGAATTCGGCCTGAAGAAAATGTGGAAGTCGCCGAACGGCACCATCCGCAACATCATCGGCGGTACCGTTTTCCGCCAGCCGATCATCTGCTCGAACGTTCCGCGTCTGGTTCCGGGCTGGACCCAGCCGATTGTCATCGGTCGTCATGCTTTTGGTGATCAGTACCGTGCGACCGACTTCAAGGTTCCGGGTGCAGGCAAACTGACCATCAAGTTCCAGCCGGCAGACGGCGGCGAGCCCATCGAACACGAAGTCTTCGACTTCCCGTCTTCAGGCGTTGCCATGTCGATGTACAACCTTGATGACAGCATCATCGGTTTCGCACGCGCCTGCATGAACTATGGCCTTGCTCTTGGCTGGCCGGTTTACCTGTCGACCAAGAACACGATCATGAAAGCCTATGACGGCCGCTTCAAGGATCTGTTCGAGGAAGTCTTCCAGAACGAATTTGCCGACAAGTTCAAAGCTGCTGGCATCACCTATGAACACCGCCTGATCGACGACATGGTTGCATGTGCGATGAAATGGAATGGTGGTTTCGTCTGGGCTTGTAAGAACTATGACGGCGACGTTCAGTCTGACACCGTGGCACAGGGCTTTGGCTCGCTTGGTCTGATGACCTCGGTTCTGATGACGCCGGATGGGCAGACCGTAGAAGCAGAAGCAGCCCACGGCACCGTCACCCGCCACTATCGTCAGCACCAGCAGGGCAAAGAAACCTCGACCAACCCGATCGCGTCGATCTTTGCCTGGACGCAGGGCCTGAAATACCGCGGCGAGTTCGATGATACGCCGGAAGTTGTGAAATTTGCCGAAACCCTTGAAAAAGTCTGTGTCGACACTGTCGAAGCTGGCTTCATGACCAAGGATCTGGCGCTGCTGATCGGTCCGAACCAGAAATGGCTGACCACCATGCAGTTCCTCGACAAACTTGACGAAGGCCTGAAAGTTGCCATGGGCTGATTGCCCGGCATTTTGCCAGAATGATGAAACCCCGCCAGTGCAAACTGGCGGGG
>TARA_R100000049_G_C1957596_1_pt1 | contig 30679 bp, 25 predicted proteins | sample TARA_R100000049 | Tara Oceans TARA_R100000049 (sample SAMEA2619992) | marine metagenome | biome: marine biome (ENVO:00000447); feature: mesopelagic zone (ENVO:00000213) & marine oxygen minimum zone (ENVO:01000065); material: "saline water (ENVO:00002010), including plankton... | reverse complement strand
CTGTCTTGGTGCAGGCCATTTTCCTCCCGATGCACAAAACGAAGCGCCTTTTGGGTGCGTCGTCTGTCACGTCCCGAATCCCGTTTTTGTTAAAACCGCCTTTTTCTGCGATTGGCGGGCCCAGGTATCCGGTCTGTGCTGATTACCATAACTGAAAAAAATTTCTGAGAAAGTAAAAAATTACACTCGACATCGTGCGGTGTCAGGTTATGCTGAAAACAACCTGGGAAGATTTTTCCCGAACAAAGGCTGCATCGGCTGGAAAAGTCGGGCGCAATAAATGCAAAAGGGAGGACGTCGCATGGCACACGCGATTTGCGTGCTTCGCCAACTGCCCAGCAAACGGGGGCAGCATGGCTGAACGCGACATCATTATCGGTATCGACGCGGGCACATCCGTCATCAAGGCAGTCGCCTTTAGCCTGTCAGGCCGCCAACTTGGCGCCGCCGCCGTTCCCAACCGGTATGACAGCGGTCCCAACGGGGTTGCGACCCAATGCATGGATCGAACATGGTCAGATTGCGCATCAGCGATCCGAAGCCTTTGTGAAGAAATTGACGGATTGGCACGGCGCACAGCTGCTCTTGCCGTAACCGCACAAGGGGATGGTACTTGGCTTGTCGGGCAGAACAATCGCCCGGTCGGGGATGCCTGGCTTTGGCTGGATGCCCGCGCGGCTGAAACCACCCGCGACCTTGCATCGCATTACGTCGATGCCGAACGTTTTCTGGCAACGGGTACGGCCCTTAATACCTGTCAGCAAGGCGCGCAAATGGCACATATGCATCGCCATTGCCCGGAACTTCTTGATCGTTCCGAGGCCGTCATGCATTGCAAGGACTGGCTTTATCTGAACCTGACCGGGGTGCGGGCAACTGACCCGTCAGAAGCAAGCTTCACCTTTGGTGATTTCCGCACACGCCAGTATTCCGATCTTGTGATTGACGCGCTAGAGCTTAAAAGTCGCCGTCATTTGCTGCCCGAAATTCTTGATGGCAGTCAACAAACCCATCCGCTGAGTGCCGAGGCTGCATCGCAAACCGGTCTTTTGGCCGGAACACCGGTCAGTCTTGGTTATGTCGATATGGTCATGACCGCCCTTGGTGCAGGTGTTTACACCAGAACGGCAGGGGCGGCTTGTTCGACCATCGGCTCGACCGGGGTGCATATGCGTGCGGTCAAGGATTCTGACATCAAGCTGCGTGGCAATTCCGGTTATGTGATTTGCCTGCCAGCCGATCATATGGTGACCCAGGTACAAACCAATATGGCAGCGACCCTTAATATTGATTGGGCGCTTCGCATGGCGGCTGACCTCATGAGTGAAACTGGCCATCCCCATGATTATGCCGATCTGGTTGCGCGGATCGATGGCTGGCTTGCGCGCTCCGAACCCGGTCAAATCCTGTATCACCCCTATATTTCCGAGGCCGGTGAACGCGGCCCGATTGTCAATGCCAACGCACGCGCGGGCTTCATCGGGCTGTCATCAGGTCATCGTTTCCCTGACTTGATCCGCGCTGTTGTCGAAAGTCTCGGCATGGCGGCACGCGATTGCTATGGCGCGATGGATGAATTGCCCAAAGAACTTCGTCTGACCGGTGGGGCGGCGCGATCGCGCGCGCTACGCGGCATTTTGGCCGCCGCCGTTGGTGCGCCGGTGCGCGTTTCTGCCCGCGAGGAAGCAGGGGCTGCTGGCTGTGCCATGATGGCTGCGGTCGCCATTGGTGCCTATTCGGATATGGAAAGCTGTGTGTCGGAATGGGTCACACCGCTTCTGGGCGATGCAGAAACACCCGAACCGGATCTTCAGGCGACATATTCCGAACTTTACCCCGCCTATGCCAAAGCCCGCGAAGCGCTTGAACCGGTCTGGGACCGGCTTGCCGCCCATCGCGATGGCGCAGATGCCAAAGATGATGCGTCAAATCCGACGCAAGGAGGATCGTGACATGAGCACGCAGGAACTGGATCTATTTGTCATCGGTGGTGGCATCAATGGCGCGGGCTTTGCCCGTGATGCAGCAGGTCGCGGGCTTAAGGTTGCCCTTTGTGAAAAAGACGATCTGGCCGAAGGCACATCGTCACGTTCGGGCAAGCTTGTCCATGGCGGCTTGCGCTATCTGGAATATTACGAGTTTCGGCTCGTGCGTGAAGCATTGATCGAACGCGAAGTTCTGATGAATGCGGCCCCGCATATCATCTGGCCGCTGCGCTTTGTCTTGCCGCATTCGCCACAGGACCGCCCGGCGTGGCTGGTGCGTCTTGGTTTGTTTTTGTATGACCATCTTGGCGGGCGTAAAAAGCTTCCGGGGACACGGACCCTTGATCTGCATCGCGATCCCGAAGGCGCGCCGCTTTTGGATCAGTATAAGCGTGGCTTTGAATATTCCGATTGCTGGGTTGATGATGCGCGCCTTGTAACGCTCAACGCCCTTGATGCCGCACAGCGTGGCGCAATCGTCATGACCAGATCGCCTGCGATCAGTGCGCGGCGTGAAAACGGCAAATGGCGGGTCACAACCAAAAACAGCATCACCGGTGAAAGTCGTGAATTTATCGCCAAATGTTTGGTTAATGCGGCCGGACCGTGGGTGACGGATGTTTTGACCCGTGTTGCCGGGGCCAATTCAACGCGTAATGTACGTCTGGTCAAAGGCAGCCACATTATTGTTCCGAAATTCTGGGAAGGTCCGCACAGTTACCTTGTCCAGAACGATGATAAGCGCGTGATTTTCATCAATGCGTATGAAGGCAACAAGGCGCTGATCGGCACCACCGACATTGCCTATGACGGACGGGCCGAAGATGTCGCGATTGATGATTATGAAATCTCTTATCTGCTTGATTGCGTGAACCGCTACTTCAAGGAAAAGCTTCGTCGCGAAGATATCCTTGAGACCTTTTCGGGTGTGCGTCCGCTGTTTGACGATGGCAAGGGCAATCCATCGGCGGTGACCCGTGATTACGTCTTTGATCTGGATGAAAAGGACGGCGCGCCGTTGCTTAACATTTTCGGCGGCAAGATCACGACCTTTCGCGAGCTTGCCGAACGCGGCATGCATGAAATCCGGCATATCTTCCCGCAGATGGGCGATGACTGGACCGAGGGTGCCGTGCTTCCGGGCGGGGATATGCCCAATGCCGATTACACCGCATTTGGTGAAACGATGAAGGCCGACTATCCGTGGATGACGCGGGCTTTGCGCGAATATTACGGGCGGCGCTATGGCACCCTAACCAGCAAGATTGTTGGTACTGCCAAAAGTACCGAGGGGCTTGGTCGATATTTCGGGGCGCATCTTTATGAGGCCGAGGTCAATTGGCTGGTGGAAAACGAATGGGCGATTACCGCCGAAGACATCATCTGGCGTCGAACCAAGCATCGGCTTGATATGAGCAAGTCTGAAATTGCGACTTTCGCTGACTGGTTTGAAACAGCATATGCGGTGGCATCCTGATGGCTTTGACCCTTTCGCTGAATACCAATCCGCTGGTGAACCGTTTTGCGGATCCGGATGACTTGATCAATTGCGTGGCGCGTGATCTGAAAATCCGTGATTTGCAGCTGACCCATGAGTTTATCAATCCATCCTGGCAGGCCCCGGTGATCCGGCGACTAATCCGACAAATGGGCAGGGCGCTTGATCGTACTGGCGTGCGTGTAACATCGGGCATGACAGGCCCTTATGGACGGTTGAACCATTTCGGTCATCCTGATGCGGATGTGCGGCGCTATTATATCGACTGGTTCAAGACATTTGCCGATATCACCGCTGATCTTGGCGGAACGTCGGTTGGCACCCAGTTTGCCATTTTGACATACCGCGAACAGGATGACCCGGCACGGCGTGAAGACATGATCAAGATCGCGATTGATTGCTGGGCCGAGGTGGCCGAACACGGCAAGTCAGCCGGACTTGAATATGTGTTTTGGGAACCGATGAGCATCGCGCGTGAATTTGGCGAAACGATTGCCGAATGCATCGCCCTTCAGGATCGTCTGAGTGCCGCCAGCATGGCCATCCCGATGTGGATGATGGCCGACATTGATCATGGCGATGTGACATCCGATAACCCGGATGATTTTGATCCCTATGCCTGGGCCGAAGCTGTTCCAAAAGTCTCGCCCATCATTCATATCAAGCAAAGCCTGATGGATAAGGGCGGGCATCGCCCATTCACGGCCGAGTTCAATGCGCGCGGTCGCATTCAGCCCGAACCGTTACTGGTGGCGTTTGAAGCGGGCGGGGCGAAAGACAATGAAATCTGTCTGGAGCTGTCATTTAAAGAACGCGAACCCAATGACCGCGAAGTGATCCCGCAGATCGCCGAAAGCGTTGCTTTCTGGGCGCCCTATATTGATACCGGCGTATCTTCGCTAAAACTTTGATGGCGTTGGCTTATCGGAAGTCTTCCCTCAATTGGGCAGTGGTCCTATAAATAGAAGTCTTGATAGTTTAAGGCCCGATCGGGCCAAAGGATGACATGAACGAAACCGATGAGACGCTCGCCATACGGGCCGCCTGGATGCACTATGTTGGCGGCCTGACACAGGCCAAGGTGGCCAAACGTCTTGGCCTGCCATCGGTCAAGGCGCACCGGCTGATTGCCAAGGCGGTTGCGGACGGGCGTGTTAAAGTTTCGATCGAAGGCGACATTGTTGAATGTGTTCAACTCGAAGCCAAACTATTTGAGGCCTATGGCCTTAAGCTGTGTGAAGTTGCGCCCGACATTGGTGAAGAAGGCCTTCCGGTACGTGCGCTTGCATTGGCAGGGGCTGCGTACCTCAAACGTCAGTTCGAAGCAGGCGAACATTCCATCATCGGTCTTGGCCATGGTCGTACCTTGGCCGAAGTCACCCGCCAATTGCCGCGCACCGATGCCAAAGGGCTTCATTTCGTCTCCCTTTTGGGCGGGCTTACGCGAAATTTCTCGGCCAACCCGCATGATGTGATGCATCGTCTGGCGGAAAAAACCGGCGCGCGCGCCTATGTCATGCCGGTTCCGTTCTTTGCCAACACGGTCGAAGATCGCGAAGTGCTGCTCTCGCAGCGCGGGGTCGATGATGTGTTTCGCATGGCGCAGGATGCGACGCTTAAAATCGTTGGTATTGGTACGGCAACGGCGGATGCGCAGCTTGTATCATCTGGCATGATTGAACCAGCCGAGATCGAAGAAATTGCCGCAGCCGGTGCATGCGGCGAGATGCTCGGTGACTTCTTTGATGCCGATGGCAAGATTGTGAATACGACGCTTTCGGCGCGCACGCTTGCTGTGGGCTATGATCCCGAGCGGAAAGAAGATATTGTCGCGATTGCAGGCGGACCGGACAAGATTGATGCGATCCGGGCGGTGCTGAAATCAGGGCGGGTTGCCGGACTGATTACCGACGAGCGAACCGCGCGCGCCTTGCTGGATTGATCGACCGCGCAAAGGATACCCGATGAAACGAGACGACCGCAGGCAGCAGATCCTTGATGCACTGGTGCGCGATGGCGCTGTGCAGCTTGACGAGTTGGCTGAGACCTTTGGCGTTTCGAAAATGACCATTCATCGGGATTTCGATGATCTTGAAAGTGAAGGTTTGCTGCGTCGAACACGTGGTGGTGCGACGATCGAACCAGGTTCACAGTTTGAAAGCGATTTCCGATTCCGTAATCTGCAGGGACATGAGCTGAAAGAACGCATGGCACGCGCAGCACTTGAGTGGGTGGAGCCGGGCATGACAGTTATGGTCAATGATGGTTCTACCGCGGCAGTGCTAGGGGCCTTGCTTCCGGAAAAACGTCCGCTCACCGTTGTGACAAACAATGATGCCATTATGGCCGAGCTGAAAGCTGAACCGGGGATCACTGTGATTGCTCTCGGAGGTCGCTATTCGGCAAAATATAATGCCTGGGTGGGACGGGTGACCGAAGAGATCCTCGGTACTTTGCATGCAGACCTTGCCTTTATTTCCACGCCGGCCGCAGGAAAAGGGCATGTTTTTCATATGGATGATGATATTACCCGGACGAAGCGCCGAATGATGGATGCGGCGACACGTTCTATCCTGCTGATTAATCATTTGCGGTTCGATCACACCGCTTTACACGTACTGGCTCCGTTTTCGGAGTTCTCGGCGGTGATTACTGATGCAGAGCCTTCTGAGACAGCACGGGCAGAGATTGAAGCGGTCGGCACGGAACTCTTGGTTGCAGGCCGAACTTAGGCTCACATAGTGATGTATAGATAGCTTTCTACTGGTTAGATTCAATAAAACCAATTTCCAAAACTGTGAATTCAGTGTTGCTGCGACTAGTAGATTCTTAAAGTCTGGATTAATACAGGAAGCTGGGAGCGGGGCTTTTGCTTTTGCGGCGGAGGTATTCCTCGCTATCACTTTAATGTTTGAGTTAGCAATCGAGTGTCGCTTCTGAGGTGTCGTCTGCATCCTCAAAATCGGTGAAGCTGTCTTTATCACGTTCGCGAACCTGTGCCACCAGAAAGTCAATCACCCGTCTCTGACTGACCGGGGCAAGCCGCGATCACGATGTTGTCTCGTCGGTAAACAGCATCACCGGATCAAGAAGAAGTGAACGGGCAATCGGTTAGGGGACGGTTTTTTCGCACCGTTGGGGAAGTTATTTATCGTATCTGCTGTATGGATAAGCAAGCTTTGTAATATGAGCCCGCAATGCGTGTTCCAATCATAAATATGTAGTTGTATTTACAGTGTTTCCGCGTTCATTGGTCCAATAATTTATCCAAAATCTCGCGGCTTGGACATGAGGCCGCCGCACCATACTTGGTGGTGGCCAACGCACCTGCACCGGACGCAAAACGAAGTACACTTTCGGTGTCCATGCCTTCGCTAAGTGCCACCGCAAGGGCACCACAGAAGCAATCACCGGCTGCCACCGTATCAACGGCGTTGACCTTGAACGGCGCACAGAAGCCGACTTTACCGTCCCGGGTGGCGTAGTACAAGCCATTGGCACCCAGTTTAACGATGGCAAGTGACGGTCCCTTTGCAAGCAGGGCGTTGGCTGCTTGAAGGGCACTGGCTTCGTCATGGGGGCGGATGCCGGTCAGGGCTTCGGCCTCGGTCTCGTTGGGGGTCACGACATCGGCCTTTTCCAGAAGGGCATCGATGGATGTGTGCGGGACCGGGGCAGGATCAAGCACCACGGTTGCACCGTGTTCTTTGGCGGCTTTCATTGCCGCAAGGGTTGCCGGCAATGGTGTTTCAAGCTGAAACACAGCGACCTTTGCATTTTCAAACACCGAGGCGTCCGGTCCGGCCTCATTCCATGCCATGTTGGCCCCACCAACCACCGTAATGGTGTTCTGGGAATTCTCATCGACATGGATCAAGGCATTACCCGTAGCACTTTCGGCAAAGGTTGCGATATCGGACATATCCACACCATAGCCGTTTAGTTCGCCACTAATGGTGTCGGCAAAGGCATCTGCGCCAACTGCCGAGACAAAGCGAACTTGGCCTCTGCTTAGTTTGGTTGCGGCAACCGCCTGATTGGCGCCTTTGCCACCCAATCCGGTGATCTGACGATTGGCATGAACAGTCTCCCCCGGGCGGGGGAGACTGTTGACATAAACTGTCAGGTCAAGATTGACTGACCCAAATACAGTGATCGACATCAGTTTGCCTTAAGTGCTGCGATCTTTTGACGGAAATCTTCTGTTCCTTGAACAACACGATCCATCACATCGTCAAGCGCCCAGAAACGTTCACGGATGTCAAAGTCAATCACACGGCAGATATCGCTTTTGAGCGTCCCGATACGCTGATGATACTGTTTGGCAAGTTTCGGATAGCCCATGGGTTCGGTGGCGGCTGCCAGAACCAGAAACACTGCCAGTTCTTCGGCAAGTTCCGGATGATCCTTGCCATGATCTTTCAGCCAGCGATACAGATCCGGGTGAATGTTGTTAAACACGCCACAGAAGCCGGTTGAACCGGCCTGAAGGGCTTTCCATGCAATCGCTGCATTGGCATTGTTGATGCCAAACGGGGTGCCTTTGGTCAGCTCGATCCGGCGCTTGACGGTTTCAAGGTCACAGGAAACGTCTTTGAGCAGGCTGAACCGACCAGTTTGTGCACAATAGGATATCTCGTCATCGGTCAGAAGGCGGCGATATGGTGCCGGGCACTCATAAAGGCCAAGTTGCATGTCTTTTGGCAGATGATCAAGAAGCGCATCAAGATTGGCACGTAGAACGTCATTGCCCTGATCTGCTTTGGCAAGGCGGTTGGTCACCAGAACAATGCCATCAACACCGGTATCAACCAGCGCACCCAGTTCTTCTTTCTGATCTTCAATGGCATCCGAAACATGGCCGGATGCCACGACCGGAACGCGGCCTGCAACCTGGTTTGCGGTAAACTTGGCAAGGTTGACACGCTCTTCAAGCGACAGGAACTGCATTTCCGAGGACTGGCAAACCGCAAAAAGCGATTCCGCACCATTTGCCAGATACCATTCGATCAGTTTTTCGTAGTCTTCCCAATCGATTTTGCCATTGGTCCCGAACGGGGTCAGCATGACGGGGATGATACCTTGGGCGATGTTACTCATATTCACGACTCCTGCCCGGCAGAAAGGGTTTCCGGGTTTACGACATAAGGTGTCAATTCAGACGGGTTTCCGTTCAGCCAGGCCAGAATGTTGGCGACGCAACGGCCGGTAACACGTTCTTCGGCCATTTTGTCCATGCCAGAAACATGCGGGCTGAGCACGACGTTGGAGAAGCCGCGTAGCGGGCTGCCTGCCGGAAGGGGTTCGATTTCAAACACATCAAGGCCAGCACCGGCGATCTGACCGTTTTCAAGTGCGCGCACCAGAGCGGCTTCGTCGATCAGCGGGCCACGTGACGTGTTGATCAGAATGGCGCTGTTTTTCATTTTGGCAAACGCAGCGTCATTGAGGATATGGCGGGTTTTCGGGGTCGAAGGCGCATGCACCGAAACCAGATCGGATTCAGCAAGCAGCGTATCAAGCGATACCGGGATGACATTGGCTTCCTTGGCCTGTTCGTCGGTCAGGAACGGGTCAAAGACCATGACTTTCATGCCCTGGCCATTGAGGCGGCGCGCCATCGCACCACCAATACGACCAAGACCGATCAGGCCTGCATTGCGGCCCCAAAGGCCCGGATGGAAGCCGTCAAAGGTCCAGTTGCCTTCCTTGACCATCGCATCACGACGGCCGATACCGCACGCCAGTGACAGCGCCATGGCATGAGCGTATTCAGCAACACTTTCATGGTTCTGCCCAAAAGCCATAGCCAGCGGAATACCCGCCTTGGTGGCGGCTGGCACGTTTACCTTGTCATATCCAACACCCCAGCGTGCGATGATCTTGAGGTCCTTGGCATTGGCGATTACGTCCGGGGTATAGGGTTCTCCACCGGCGATCGTGGCAACCACGTCTTTTGCCAGAAGTTGTTTCAGGCGGGCTTCATCGGGCAGCCGACCGGTTTCGTTAACTTCAACAACATAGCCCGCGTTACGTAGGGGATCAAAAAGATGGCACTCGTTGGTGAATTGCTCTGTCAGGACGAGCACTTTGTTTGCTGTCATGGGGGTTACTCGACAAGATTGGGAAGGAAGGTCACGAGATCCGGCCAGATGATCAGCAGTGCAATTGCAATGAACTGCGCGATCAGGAAAGGCAGAATCGCGATAAACATTCGGTTGATTTTAATGTTGCCGATCTGTGCTGCGACAAACAGGCAAACACCAACTGGCGGGGTCATCAGGCTGAGCGTGCCCGAAAGCAGGAAGACAATGGCAAAGTGCATTTCATCAATGCCAAGGGCGCGTGCAATCGGCAGGAAGATCGGGGCAAGCAAAAGCACCTGAACGCCGGGTTCAAGGAAGAAGCCTGCAATCGTTAGCACGGCCATCACGAAGAACAGGAAGACCATCGGATCATCGGCAAACAATCCGGTCAGTTCCCGGACACTGCTGGTCGCACCGGTTACAGTCAGAACATAAGACAGAACCGCCGCACCCGCGACGACCAGATAAAGGCTCGACGTCGTGCGGATCGAGGTCTTCAGCGCGCTGAAGACATCTGTGCCCGACAGGCTACGCAGGATGAAACGTCCAAGAACGAGTGCATATACGCACGCTATGCCGCCGGCTTCTGTCGCAGTAAAGGCGCCCGAAAGCGTGCCAACTACAATGAAAACCGGGATCGAGAACACAAGAAGGCTCTCTATTGCCAATGCACCGACTGGCTTTTTGACGGCTTCGATTTCGCCTTTGGGCAGGCCCTTGGTCGCGCCAACGATAAAGACGACAGCAGCACATGCCAGACCCAGCAACAGACCGGGAACAATCCCGGCAACAAACAGTTTAATGATCGATACCTGGGCGACAGACGCATAGACGATCATGATCACCGATGGCGGGATAATCGGTCCGATCATCGAACTTGCCACGGTTACGGCCGCTGAAAATTCGCGGCTATAGCCCTGCTTGGGCATGCCGTTGATGAAAATCTTGCCAAGGGCAGCTGTATCGGCGATCGCGGTGCCCGAAATACCGGCAAAGAAGACCGATGCCAGAATGTTGGCATAGGCAGCACCTCCACGTAGCCAACGTGTGGCTTTGGCCGCAAAGGTGATCAGGGCTTCAGTGATGCCACCGCGGTTCATCAATTCGCCCGCAAAGATATAGAATGGTGCCGCGAGGAGCGAAAAGTTATCAAGCGAACTGAAGAAACGGGTTGGGATCAGGACCATCGGGAAGTTGGCAAACCATGCTGCCGTGGCACCGGTCAGGCCCAGAGATACTGCGATCGGGGCACTGGCCAGAACCAGGCCAAAGAACATCGCAAAAATAGCAACCGGGCTCATTCCATATCCTCCCCGTCATCTGGGTTGGGGGGATCAAAATAAACTGCGATCACCTGAATGGCGATCAGCAGATACCCCACAACAACCGAGGCATAGGGAATCCACATCGGCAGTCGGATCGATGGGGATACCTGACCCGTATCAAGCAGGAACGGAAATCCGAGTGCGACAACGACGCCGGCGAGTGCCAGCGTGGAGACGAGTGTGACGTTGGCTGCGATCCGCACAAAGATCGGATGGCGGAACAGGTCGATTGCCATTTGCTCGCCGCGGCGAAAGGTTGCGCCGGCGGCAAGGTAAACTGCCCAGACGATCCCATAACGCATGGCTTCTTCGCTCCACCCGACGGGGGACGAAAACACATATCGGGCCAACACGGCGGTCAGGTTAACGGCAATGATCAGGCCAAGGATGACGGCTGCCAGCCATTCGGTGGCGTCTGCCAGCTTGCGGGTCCAGCGCAGAAATGCATTCTGCGGGAGCACCGATGGGGTTGGTGTCATGGTATTGATTCCCGGGAACAGAAATTAGCTGCTGCGCCAAAACATGTTGGCGCAGCAGCCAGATATCGAAAGGCTTAGTAAAGCTTGCTTTCTGTTTCTTTCACCGCCGAGATGAAGTTCTGTACAAAGTCAGCACCGAGTTCCTCGGAAAGGAAGTCGATCACCGGCTGCTGTGCGACATCTCGCAGGGCCTGCTTTTCTTCCGGGGTGTTGACATAAACTTCAACGCCCATGTCACGGATGCGCTGGGTATCGGTCAGATAGCCCTGACCTTTGCCTGCCAGCATGATGGAATTGTAAAGCTGAACGCCATCAAGGACTGCGGCACGGCTCTGATCGCTCAAGCCGTCAAGGAAGGACGGATTGGCATAAACAAAGACCGCCGAGAAAATGTGTTCATCCAGCGACATGTATTTGATGACTTCGGCCCAGCCGCCATTAATAACGGTTGAAGGTGGGTTTTCTCCGCCATCAACAACTCCCTGGCGAATTGCCATCGCACTTTCCGGGAAGGGAATCGGTGTCGGGGCTGCACCCAGGCTTTCCATCAGGGAAATCATCACCGGGCTTTCCATCGAACGCAATTTCAGACCCTGGAGGTCATCTGGCGTTTTGATCGGATGCTTGTTATTGACGAAGTTGCGGAAACCATCGGCGGCATAACCGACGATGCGCAGGCCAGCAGTGCTTTCAACATCCTGTGCAAATTCTTCCATGATCGGTGCTTCGTTCATGAAGGTCACGGCAGCACGGGTCGAACGGAAAAGATACGGGACAGAGAATACCTGAACCTTCGGATAGAAGGACGCCAATGCGCCATCCGTGGTCGCAGTCATCTGGAAAATGCCGTTACGCACATTTTCAAGAAGCTCGCGGTCACCACCAACACCGCCGTGCAGCAGCTGTACGTCGATATCGCCATTGGAATGGAACTCGACATACTGCTCGAATGCCTTCATGGCACGGGTTTCGGGGTTGTCTGCCTCGGGCAGGGTGGTTGCAAAACGCAAGGTTTCTGCGTGTGCCGCACCAGCGGCGAGCATGCTCAGCGCGATGACGCTGACGGTTTTCAATACTGTTTTCATGTTTCCTCCCATTGATGTTAGTTTTGCGATCGGTGCATAACTAACTCATACGGCGTCGACAACTAACATGTTAGTGTGAAATCAGCAAGGTTGCGTCGAAGAAAACCAAGGGAGGACACCGCTTTGAGAGAAAAAACTGATATGCTTCAAGACGATACTGGCAAGCCTAAACGAAATTCGGGTGACCTTCTGCGCAAGCGCGCCTATGAACGCATTGAAGAATTCCTCAACGGCGGAAGACTCCGTCCTGGCCAAGTGGTGTCGCAACGTGAACTCGTCAACCTGACCGGGGCCACACTTGGCGCGGTGCGTGAAGCCGTTTCGCGCCTTGAGGCAGAGGGACTTTTGCAGACCTTGCCGCAGCGTGGCCTAATGGTGCCCAGTCTTGATATCTCGTTTGTGCGTGATGCCTATCAGCTGCGCCGCATGATCGAGCTTGAGGCGGTGCGAGGGGCGGATACCAACATTTCACGCGGTCAGCTCGACAACTGGATTGCAGATCACAAGGAATTCCTAGCTCGGATTACGGAAAACCCCAACGAAGATATTGCCGCCGAGATGCAGGCATATGATTGGAAAATGCACGAAGATATCGTTTCGTCGATGCACAATGCCCTGATCAATAATGTCTATCGGGTGGCAGCGATCAAAACGCGTATGGTGGTTCAATCGCTTATTCGCGTGACGCCCTATAACGCGGATCGCGTCATTGCCGAACATATGGCGTTTCTTGAACCGTTGCTCAAGGGGGATGTCAAAGCCGCATACGAGGCAATGGGACGCCATATCGACAATTCACTTAATCTGGCCTTGGGGCGGACGGTATAAATCAACTGAGTTCTCAGTATTGAGACAAAGTCTTCACCTTATAAGGCAGTCCTAACGATTACCTGCTTACGGAAGTTGGGAAAGCGCACCGGATTGACGTACAACATATGATGCAATCTTGTGCGAAAAGATTATCGCTTCTTCGACCATGATCCAATATTTCGTGCATGGATAAATCCGGCATTAAAGGAATCTCCGGCCCCAGTTGTATCTGTTGGGAGAACCGTCTCCAGAGTAATTACTTTTTCTGTACCAGTGCTGGATTTCTTATACAGAATGGGACCCCTGCCATTCTTCACGACAACTTCTTCGCATCCGAGGCCAAGGTAACGTCGCGCAGTGTCAGAAGGAGACAAGTCACCAAACGCGGCCTGTTCATCACGAGGTTTGATAGAGAGGCTGCGAGCTCAATTGCCTCATGCATCTAGTTGGGTGTCTTCCAAAGTTTTGGGCGGATATTCGGGTCAAAGATGGCTTGTTGACCGCTCTCTTTAGCATTCCCGAGGAGATGAAAAAGGTTTCGCGGTCTTTTTCAGGGAGTATCGCAAGGGTTATTCCCAAAAAATAAATCACATCCGGATTGCTCATGGCATGCTGCAGAACATCAGGATCCGAAGCTAGCTTCCTTGCTGCGAGTTTTCGCGCCAATAAGTGAAGCTTCGTTCGCCTTCTTTTAGATGGATGGCATACAAGCCGGGTTGGCGATCTACCACTCTCGCGATGTTATCAACGCCAATCCCTGAACTTTGTAAGAAAGTATAGATCTCATCAGAAAGGCGATCCTTTCCGAGGACTGTAAAATACTCGATTTTCTATGTCTTATAAACAATTGCCGAAAATAACACGCGGTATTCATGGTGCCCCGGCAAAGTTCTGCGACCAAAGTCCTGTTTCAACCGGTGATAGTTCCACCATGCATTCACCAATGCACAGCATTTTTCTTTGGGCTTTCATCAACTAAAATCCAATTGTACTTTTATCGATTGGCTGCAATTCGATGCACGGTCGAAGGTCCTTTGAGCGTCCCGGAAGGGCAGAAGTCGCCTTTTTGCTCCGGGACACCCTGAATCGATTTCTGTCAGAAACGGGAATGCTTTGCTTTTAGGCATTATCTCCCTTTTCGTCACCTTTGACGCTGATGTTTCCCAAAACTGCGCTTGTTATAATTTAGTTTAGGAGCGCCTGTTGATGTCCATTAAAATACTCTCAGTTTGATCACGCTCTTGAATATTTTTACAAATAATATACAAGTTTACATATTGGAGTTAATTGGTAAAATTCATAAGGTTTCTGAATGGTTTCCGTTGTTATTCTGGCTGATGATCTGACGGGGGCGCTTGATAGCGCTGTATGCTTTGCTAACCGGGGGATGGTGACCGTCGTGGCTGGGACAATTGATGCATTTGCCAAGGCACTTCGAAGTGGAAGCGATGTGGTTGCAGTCAGCACAGCCTCGCGTGAGATTTCTGCAAAAGATGCATGGCAAAGGGTAACGGAAGCTTTGAACTGCATGTGCTTCAATCCACCGGTGCTTATGAAGAAAGTTGACTCTCGCCTGAAGGGCAACATCAAGGTCGAACTTGACGCATTTTCTCAAAAAAAACTTAAGCCACACATGTTCGTCTGTCCCGCGATCCCGTCGCAGAGCCGCAGGGTAGAAGGGGGACAGATCGTTGGCAAAGGTGTAACCGAACCGATTGATATAGCGAAATTTGTCTCGCGAGATTTGCCGCTGGACAGTATTGTTGATGTCCAAAATCTCTCCGATATCACCCTGGCATTGCCTTCAAACCTGAAAGACTATCTTTTTGTCGGTGCGGCAGGGTTGGCAGAAGCATTGGCTATCCGGCTGCGCCCTGAAATGCCACCAGATCGGCAAAGCGAGCTACCTTCGCCTGCATTGTTTGCCATAGGTTCAAAGGACCCGATCACTAAAGCACAGCTCGATAAAATTCGATCAGTTTGCGAAATTGTCGAAGCACCCAACGGTGAAAATCTGCATGTTCAGCCTAATGGGCGATGGCGCGATGCAAAAGTGACGATTGTCGAGATGGTGCCGGGAAATGAAACAGTTTCAGGGTTAGAAGCCAGCAGAGCATTTTCGTCAGGCATTGTACAGAGGATACAGGCAACCGCGCCCGCAACTTTGCTCGCTTGCGGTGGAGAAACTGCTGCTGCAATTCTGAATGAAGCGGGTATGGGGTTATTGACAGTAAAAGGCGAACTTCTGCCAGGAATACCGTTCGCCGAAACTGTTTTTAACAGTCGAAAGATGACTGTTGTAACAAAGTCTGGCGGATTTGGGGCAGAAGATGCTTTTGAACGTGTATTGTCTTCGATTAGATAAAAACGGATTTTGGTTAAGGTTCTCATGGCACAGGATAAATCAGGAAGTTCTCCGGTGAAAGATCAAACCAAAAAGCCCCGCGTGGCTCTTGCTGACCGGGTTTATCATTCACTTTATAGCCGGATTACGAATGGGGAATATGCACCAAACAGCAAACTGCCTCCCGAGAACATTCTGGCGACCGATCTTGAAGTTTCCCGGCCTGTCTTGCGAACCGCGCTTGAAAAATTGCGTGAAGAAGGGATGATTTATTCCAGACAGGGAGCTGGCAGTTATGTTCGGGCAGCAAAACATGCGCCGCTCGGTTTTGCCAAGGTGGAGACGTTGGCAGATATTCAGCGTTGCTACGAGTTCCGCCTGACGATTGAACCGGAGGCGGCCTCGCTGGCGGCTACGCGCCACAACGAAGCGATATTGCGCGAGATTGAACATGCTTTGGATTTGCTAAAGGTTGCGACGGGTTCAAACCAACATCGTGAAGACGCGGATTTTGCATTCCACCTCGCCATAACACGCGCCGCAAACAACCATTATTTGGAAGCATCAATGCGGGCCTTGCGCGAGCACATCAATGTCGGGATGAAGCTGCACGGGCAATCTCTGATGTCAGATGGATTAAAACGGCTGGAAGAAGTTCTGGAAGAACATTCCGCTATCTACCGGGCTATTCGGGATGGCAGGGCGGAAGAGGCCAGGACACTTATGTATCGTCATATCGAGCATTCGCGCGATCGCTTGTTTGGCGGCAGCCTACTCAGCCTGAAAATGTGACATGGAGACAAGAAAGCCCGGAACAGATTGTCCGGGCTTTCTCTTTTAGAGTTCCTATATCATGCGGCTCAGGAAAGGCGTTTCGAGTTTGCCAATGTATCAGCATAGCTGAGCGCAGAGATCATGTTTTCATGATTGGCACGACCTGTGCCTGCAATGTCAAACGCTGTTCCGTGATCGACGGATGTTCGGTCAATAGGGAGTCCGAGCGAAACATTCACCGCGGTATCGAACGCCACCAGTTTCACCGGTATGTGTCCCTGATCATGATACTGTGCAATCACCAGATCGAAATCCCCGCGGAACGCGCGATGATAGACGGTATCTGCTGAAATTGGCCCCTGGACATTGATGCCTTCTTGCTGTGCGAGCCTGACCGCAGGTTCGACCCGTTCCGGGTCATCGCTGCCAAACAGCCCGTTTTCGCCGCAATGCGGGTTGATCCCAGCAACGGCAAGACGCGGGTTTTCATATCCCATACGTTTGAAATGCCAGTAACCCGTGCGAATGGTGTCTAGCACGCGTTCGGTGGTTGCCCGGTCAATGGCATCCTTAAGCGAGACATGTGTTGAAACATGAATAACGTTAAGCCGTTCGGAGGCAAGCAGCATCCAGGACGATTTACAGCCGGTCAAATGGGCCAGCATGCCGGTATGGCCGTCATAATGGTGGCCCGCAGCATTAAGTGCTTCCTTGTTGATAGGTGCTGTGACGATACCGGTAGCTTCGCCCGACTGCGCCATTTTCACGGCAGCGTCAATGTAACGGAAGCTGGCTTCACCACAGCGGTCAGACAGGATGCCGAATTTGTCAGGCAGGCCATCTATTGCAATGTGCTTTACAGCAATCGATGCATTGTCTGCTGTTTTATCAGCGTGATGTGTTGCGATATCCAGACTGCAGGCGCGGATGGCCCGGTTCAGAACATTGATGTCGCCGATCACGGTATAGCTTTGTCTTTTTTCCGGTGACAGCGTTGCAAGCGCGCGAACGGTAACTTCCGCCCCGACACCGGACGGGTCGCCCATGGTAATTGCGATTGGTGCGTTGGAGAGTGTCATTTTTGTCTCCTATCTCGGGTCGGCAGGACCCGGTTCTGATCGTGTTATGCTTTTGCGGAAATAAAGGGGATGCCGTAGTACTTCGCCTCGGCTTGCAAACCTTCACTGATTCCGGGATAGAGCTCGACGCCATCCCGCACTGCGATTGCCTTGCGCTGCAAAGCTGCCTGGCCGGGTAAACGAACGGGATGTGATGGATCTTTGGGGCGGTTGGCAAGGCATGCATCGCGCAACCAGCTTGTTTGTTCGATAAATTTATCCACCCCGCCGAAGGCTGCGGGATCATAGACGCTGATGGTGACGGCGGCATTCGTGCCTTTGGGTTCGTTGGCGCGCCCGTAACCTGCAAGCCCTTGTGTAAGGGCTTCGACAGAGAGCGCCATGCCATAACCTTTTTGCCCGTGGTCAATGCCACCCGTCGGCAAAAGGGTGGCCCCATTGTCAAGAAGCCCGGGATCATTGCCGGGTTGACCATGACTGTCCATCAGCCATGAATGATCATAAACGCGATTTTCGCGCTTCAGACGCGATGCCATATTGACGGTAGTGATCGAGGCCGAGATATCGACAAGTATCGGTTGATCGTCCGTCGGAATGCCCCAGGCTACCGGGTTGGGGGTAAATACGCCGTCCAATCCTCCGAAGGGGGCAACCTGCGCGCCTGATGGGGACGAAGACGCAACAGAGGCAAGCATTGATTGATCGGTCGCGATTGAAAGATAGGCTGCAAGTGCTCCGATATGATGGCTGTTCCCGATAGCTACGGTGGCCGTGCCAAACTCTCGGGCACGATCAACGGCAGTTTTCAGGGCCTCGCTGGTCAGCCAGGCACCGGGCAACCTTCTGCCATCCCAGCATTGAACTGCCCCACGGTCCGATATGAGTTCATAACTGCCGCGGGTCGTCATTACGCTGTCTCGGATACCTTGCAGATACCATGGTGCCAGTGCCAGCCCGTGGGTGCTATGGCCCATCAGGTCGGCCTCAACCAGATAGCGACCGACGGCATCGGCTTTGTCGGCTTCAAGCCCGGCGGCAGAAAACAGTCTGGTTGCGAATTCGGTCAATCCGGATACGTCAAATATGATGCTCATGTCAGTCCCCGAAAACCTCAGGGTTGAGAACCCGTTTGGGTTTCTCCCCGCGTATCAGGGCTTCGATATCGGAGATATTCATCAGGCCGACATTTGCCATTGCTTCCAATGTATCTGCGCCCGTATGCGGGGTAAACACCACGCTTGGATGGGAAAAAATCGGATGACTGGTTTGCGGAGGTTCAGTTACATAGGCGTCAATGCCGGCACCGCCCAAACGATCATTGTGCAGGGCATCTGACAATGCATCGATATCGACGACCTCGCCGCGTGCGAGGTTAAGCAGGCAGGCGTCCGGCTTCATAAGTGCCAGTTTGTCAGCATTGATGAAGGCGGTGTTTTCCGCGCCGCCAAAGATATGCAGCGAGACATAGTCCGATTTCGCAAGAAGCGTATCTACATCGACAAAGTCAATGCCGTTATCCTTTGCAAAGGTAATGTCCGGATAGGCATCCTGTGCGATAACCGTCATGCCGAGTGCGCGCGCCTTAAGTGCAAGCGACTTGCCGATATTGCCAAGTCCGATAATGCCCAGCGTTTTGTCACCGACCTGTGTGCCGATTGTTCTGTTCCAACCGCCTGAAATAACGGAATTGTGGCCTGCGACAATATTGCGTGCGAGACTGAACATCATTCCAATGGCGAGCTCCGCTACCGCATCGGCATTTGCACCGGGTGTGTTCAGTACTGGCAAGCCGGCCTTCGAGCAGGCAGGGATGTCAATATTATCGACGCCGACGCCATGCTTCAAAACCGCTTTGAGATTGGCGCCCTGTGCAACGGTCTCCGATGTAACCGGCACCAGCCCGACGACAAGATAATCTGCCCGTCCGATATGTTCGGCTACGCCACCATCGGGCTTTGTCGTATCGACGCAACGGATCAGTTCCCAGCCGAGTTCTTCAAGGCGGGATGATACTGCTCCGTACTTGCCAAATCCCGGCGACGTCGTGAGAAGAACTGTCATGATCAGATGAGCCCGTATTTTTTGAGGATTTCGACAATTTTCCTGTCCTGTTTCGCATCCGGAAGCAGGGCTGGCTGACGGGACGCCCCAACCGAATTATCCATCAGATACAGAGCACGTTTCACCAGTGCCGGTGGGTATCCCAGGCCATAAAGATCCTTACGGAAATTGCCGAATATTTCCTGATTTTTTTCGGCTTTGGTAATGTCGCCAGAATTCACACCGTAGATAATGCCCGCGAGAATTTCGGGCAGAACATTGCCCAACCCTGAAATTGCACCGGCCGCACCATTCTGTAATGACCACAACACAAGATGGTCCGGTCCGGAATAAACCTCGAACCCGTCCGTTTCCTTGCTGATGCCAAGATAGGCGTTCAGGCTTTCATTGGTCCCGCCGGAATCCTTGATCCCGGCGATGTTGCCATGTCCGGCCAGAATCTTTGCAGTTTCGGGTTCAATGTGGTTTTGGGTGCGCGGGGGGATATCATAAAGATAAACCGGTGTTGAAACGCTGTCTGCAACGGCAGTGAAATGGCGTATCAGCCCGTCTTGCGTACAGGCGATAAAGAAGGGTGTAATGACGGCAATACCGTCAACGCCGATACGGTCGAATTCACGCGCCAGCTTGATGGTTTCAAACGTTGCAGGCATACCGGCATTGACGATGACCTTTGCCTTACCGCCGACTTCATCAACGACCTCTTCGGTCAACCGGACTTTTTCCTCGAATGTGAGGGCGGAAAAATCGCCATTTGTTCCGGCACACATGATGTTGTTGCCGGCCACGACCTGACGTTTCACCTGATTGCGGGTGGCTTGGTAATTGATCGTTTCGTCGTCATTAAAGCAGGTGACGAGAGCGACATATGCCGATTTGGTCATTGGTGGTTCCTGTTATTCTGGGGCTTGTGTTGTCTTGCGATTACGGTGCTTCAGCCTGGCAATCATTGGCCAGCCAAGGGAAAGGATGGTCAGGAAGAAAAACAGCAAGGTGATGGGCCCGGATGCAAATTCGATAAGATTGTCACCTGATTGCAAAAGACCGCGGCGCAGATTGGCTTCCATCATCGGACCGAGGATGAGTGCGATGCACAGGGCAGCTTGGCTGAATCCGAATTTATGCATGCCCCAGCCAAGGACACCAAAACCAATCATCGTGTAGAGGTCGACCGGGTTCAGGTTGATGGCAAATGACCCGATAAAGCAGAAAATGACAATGGTCATTGCCAGCATCTGTCGGGGGATCAGCAATATCCGCGAAAACAGCGGGATTAAGGCCATGCCGAAAATGAACATGAATATGGTTGCGATAAAGGTGCCGCCAAAGATGCCGATGATTACATCGGGGTTGGTCTGGAACAGCATTGGCCCGGGGGCAAGCCCCTGGATCATCAGCCCGCCCATCAATACCGCCGTGACAACGTCACCTGGAATTCCGAGTGCAAGCAGCGGGATGAGGGCTGCGGCACAAACCGCGTTATTTGCACTTTCCGTTGCCGCAATACCAGGTGCGTACCCGGTGCCAAACTTTTCGGGTGTGCGCGACGAACGTCGTGCCTCGTTATAGGAAATCCACGAGGCGGTTCCCGAACCTGTGCCTGGAATAATGCCTATGATCGTCCCGATGATGGAGCCTCTGATCAGAGCGCTCTTGCTTTCACGCATATCCGTCCTCGACGGCCAGCGGCCGGAAACTGTACGTACCGGTGCCTCGGATTTTCCAAGACGTTCCATTTGCGTAAAGACTTCCGAAAGGGCGAAAAGCCCGATAAGCGCAGGTGTAAAAGCAAATCCGGATGCAAAGCCCGATACGCCAAATGTATATCGCAGTACGCCGGTAATCGGATCTGCTCCGACGCAGGAAATCAAGATACCCAGCAATCCTGAGATCGCACCTTTCAATAAATCGCCTGAAAGAGATGCAATGATTGTGAGTCCGAACAGCGCCAGCGCAAAATACTCGGGGGCCCCGAATTTCAGGGCAATCGACGCAAGTTGGGGTGCGAGGGTCGCCAGAACGATTGCAGCAAAAAGCCCACCGATTGTTGAGGCAATCGTCGCCATGCCAAGGGCTTTACCAGCTTCGCCTCTTTGGGCCATGGGGTAGCCGTCAAGCACGGTTGCAGCAGATGCCGGGGTGCCGGGCGTTCGCAGCAGAATGGATGAGACGCAGCCGCCGTAAATCCCGCCGATATAAATGCCGATCAACATGTTCAGCCCGACAACCGGTGTCATGCCGAATGTCATCGGGATCAGCAATGCAACACCCATGGTGGCGGTCAATCCGGGCAGTGCACCAATAATAAGCCCTCCAAGCGTTCCGAGGGCAATTGTCCACAGGGCGTTTAACTCAAACAGTTGGGATAGAGATGAAAGGACATCCATTAAGGCTACTCGCTCGAACCGAAAAAAGAAGGAGGGCTTCAGGTTCCATGTTTTCCGGCCTGAAGCCCCGAGTTAGTCCGGTCAGTTATTCATGCCGTACATGCCAAGGTCACGTATAACGGCTTCTGCGGTTTTGCTGTCGGAACGGGCGCGTGTTTCATATTGCTCGGCATCTTCGTAGATGACGAATTCGCCCATTTCCTCCATCTTTTTGCGGAACTCTTCATCCTCAACGGCGGTTTTGATCGCAGAACGAAGAAATTTCAGGTCTTCTTCCGGAATGTCTTTCGGGCCGATGATGCCTTTCCAGGAGGACCAGGTGAAATCAATGCCTTTTTCAACGGCCGTCGGGGTGTCCGGGAACAGATCAATCCGTTCAGGTTCCATAACGAACAGCATCGATACGTTTCCTGCTTCAACCTGACCAAGGGCTTCTGCCGGTGACGCGACCATTGCATCGATATGCCCGCCGACACACGCGGTGCGTGCTTCCGAGGAACCGCCAAAGGGCACGGATTCAATTTTGATATTGGCAGCTTTGCCAAAGGCTTCCGCAGAGATGTGGTTGGCACCCCCTGCACCTGAATTTCCGATTTGCGGGGCCTTTGTTTTGGAATATTCAAGGAATTCGTCAAAATTGCTGAACGGTGCATCCTTGCAGGCAACCATGACCTGCAGGTTACGGCCAAACAGGCCGATAAATTCTACATCGTCGATATTATAGGGGGTGCCCCCCAGATGCGGCAGAAGTGCCAGCGGGCCTTGCGCTCCTGCCCCCAGTGTATAGCCATCGGGACGGGCCAGCAAAGCTCCCGAAGTGCCGATTGATCCGCCGCCACCAGGCTGGTTGCGAACAACCATGGTGCTGCCATCAAAATTGCGTTCGAAGCTTTCGGCCAGAAGGCGTAGCGAAAGATCTGTCCCCCCGCCTGCCGAATAGGGAACGATGACCTGTATGGGGCGGTCGGGAAAGGCGAATGCCTCGGTGGAGACGGATGCTGCAAGCAAGGCTGCGGCAACGATGAGTTTCTTGTTCATGGTTTCCTCCTTGATAGAATTTTGATTTTTGATCAGGGCAACCAAACTTTGAGAAAATTGGTAAAGCCCAGATAGATGACGCCGGTTGTCAGAACGGGAAAAGCAATCAGTGCAAGAGGACGCCGTTCTCCGACGAGATAAAGGCCGATGCAGAATGTGATCAGCGTCGAAGGCAAATAGCCCAGCGGCATAAAGGCGGCAGCGTAAGCAACAAGCAAAATTGTAAACATACCCATCCGGAGCAGAAGCTTCCGGTCCGGCATTGAGATCCCTGTCTTGTCATTTCGGTGCTTGAGAGCGCGCGCGATCAGGGCAACAGAAAGCACCGAGATCAGTCCGATCATGATCCATGGCAGGAATGATGGCCCGGCAACAGTGTTTGTGGATTGCGCTTTTACAAGTGCAGTGCGCCAGGCGGCAAAACCGCAAAATAGTAAAAGACCGCTGCCGATATATAGGCTGCTGCGTGATTCGCTAACTGTGCTCACGCTTTCCTCCCTTGCAGGCGTGATGAATTGGCGTGGCATTTTCTGCTTCTTGTTGAGTGCTAGGGTATGGGTGCTTGAAAATATGTCAACTTATTTTGTCATTTGGTGTGAAATCTTTTTGAGTTGGTGGAATTGCCTGTCTGTGTTCATTTCGAGTGTTTGCGACTATGGGGTGTGCAAATATATAATAATATCAATTGTTTAATTGTAATGTCATACTGGGAAGATTGGTTGGTCGTGATGTTGATATGGTTATTGAGGTATTGAAATTGTTGATTATTACAAATTGACAAATTTAGAATTTACGCTCTATGTTGAGTCAGTTATTCCGACGAATCCTCTCGCAATTTAGCCGAAAACCGGGCTGAAACATCGATTTGGAAGATCGGTAAATTTCAATTTTGACAAGTCGACACCATTCAGGGGGCCTGAAGATGCTTAACCTTTCCCGCCAGATCGAAATTCAACGTCCGTCCATTTTGCGTTTTGGTGAGGGGTCGGTTTCCGGGCTGTCTGAATGGGTTCGCGGGCATGGTTTCAGAAAGCCGTTTGTTGTCTCCGACAGGGTCAATGTCGCGAGGCTGGATATTCTCGGGCTCTCGGATGTTGCCGTTTTCGGCGATGTAGTGCCCGAGCCGGACGAGCATAATCTCAATGCAGCAATCAAAGCTGCGTCCGGATGCGATCTCGTAATCGGATTTGGCGGGGGGTCTGCAATGGACCTTGCCAAGCTTGTTTCTGTGATGGTTGATCGGGATGTGCTGCTCTCGGATATCTCGGGACCTGGTCGCGCTCCCAAGCGACGTGTCGGGCTGGTTCAGATACCGACGACAGCAGGAACCGGCTCGGAAGTTGGCACGCGTGCGCTTGTTACGGATCCGTCGAGCTTGAACAAGGTTGCAACCGAGAGCATCGAGATGCTGGCCGATATTACCATTATTGATCCAGTTTTGACGATTTCGGTACCCGCTGACGTCACGGCGGCAACGGGTGTAGATGCTTTGGCGCATTGTGTGGAGGCATTCACTTCCAAACGTGCGCATCCGCTGATCGATGGTTATGCTTTGCAAGGTATCGAACTGGTTGGGAAATATCTGGCTCGGGCGGTAAAAGATGGGGGCGATATCGAAGCCAGATCGGGCATGGCTTTAGCGGCCTTTTACGGTGGTGTTTGCCTCGGTCCGGTGAATACAACTGCTGGCCATGCCGTTTCCTATCCGCTTGGGACGCGGCACAAACTTCCGCACGGGCTGGCCAATGCTTTGATGTTTCCGCATGTTCTTGCGATCAACGAGCCTGCTGTTCCTGAAAAAACCCGGCAGGTCGCCCGTGCTCTTGGCATGGCGGATTACAATGGTGTCGAAGGTTTACGGGATGCCTCTATTGCATTTTGCGCTTCACTAGGCATGTGCATGGATATCGGCAGTTACGGTGTTCCAGAGGTTGATTTCGAGAACATGGCGGCAGAGGCGCATGCTATTCGCCGCCTTCTCGACTGGAATCCGGTTGACCTATCAAAGCAGGATATTCTTGAGCTGTATAAGGCTGCATCTTGAAGCTTGCATGGCATTAATGGTTCCTGACTTTGGCATTGAAGTGCTTGAATTCATTTTGTTTGTTGGCCCAGTGACGACTGGGGAGGTGTTGGGAGGAGCTTAGGTCAACATACCCCTTGGGAATAGGGTTGTGCTGTGATTTGAAGAACGCGATGCGCCGGTCAAGGAATTACGATGTTTTCATAATCATGTTTTCTGAACCTGAATACGCCACCAAGCTGGTATGGCGAGTAAAATGAGAAGGATTGCTGTGAGCAGGCCTTGGGCGATCAGGGTTTCAGCGACCGGGTAAAGACCAAGATAAAGTTGCAACCATGGTGCATCGGGGAACCATGTGACCGGTGTGGCGGGCATGAGTGCCGCGGTTTGCAGGCCACGCATGCCGCTGCCGACAAGCATGATGCAGAGCAGGGCCAGAAGCCCGCCTGTGACCCGGAAGAAGGCGGTTACCGGTAATCTGGCCTCCATGCCGAGAATGACAAATGCCGACAGAAGGGCCAGAGCTGCCCCGGCAACAAGACCGCCCAGAACCGGCAGCACCGGTGCATCTATCAAAAGTGCCTCGTAAAACAGGACTGTTTCAAAGCCCTCGCGAAATACAACAAGGAACGCCAGTGAAAACAGCGTGATCCAGCCCAAAAACCGTTGGCCTGTGCGGTTTTGCGTATTTGCGGCGATGGCGGTTTTCTGTTTGATTTCGGCAATCCAGTCGCCGACATAGGCTTTGCGGAAAATCCAGTGGGTGACATAGAAAAGAACGGCTGCGGCAATCAGGGCGGTAGCCCCTTCGAGAAGTTCGCGTTGCAAGGTGCTCATGGCAAAGAGCTTTCCAACCGCAACCCACAAAAGGAACGATCCGGCCAAGGCCAATGATATGCCGGTCAGGATCGGCAAGCGCCAGCCGTTGCGCCCCCCGGCGGGCACGCCATTGGATTTGAGCGCGCCGATCATGCAGGCCAGAATCAGAACGGCTTCCAGCCCTTCGCGGAGCAGGATCGCAAGTGACTGGATGAAAGCACCGGCAGAAGACAATTGCGTATCAAGGATGTTTCCAGCCTCGGCGGTTTGCTGTTTCATCCGTCCTATGGTGATTTTAAGGGCTTCGACAGAACCCTGATCGGCAATCAGTCTGCCCAGTCCCGGTTCGGCCGCACTGCCTTCCCAGAAACCGGATTCAAGTTTGAGGGCAAGGGTAGGCGACCGAGGGACGAGCCGCTGTTCAATGTCGGGGTCGAAAAACGCGTAGGCTTCCAAACGCTTGAGTTCTGCTTCGGCCCAATCCCCGGCCTGTGCCACCAGCAAAATCTCGTCAAACAGATCGGGCAAAAGCAGCAATGCCGCCTGATATCCGCTTTGAGCGGTGTCGTTACCGTAAACTGATGCAATGACATCCTGTCCTTCGGTGGCAAGGTTCCGGATATGGTCTGATGGGCCTTTGCGGTCGATCTGGTTTTGCATTTCGCTCAGGATCGTGCCAAGCCGTTCAAGGCTTTCGGGCGAGCGTTGCGAAAGGTCATGACCAAGATCACCATAGAGCATCTGGGCACGATCACGGAAAAGCCGGGCTTCGAAATATTCGAAGGGAATGGTGATTTCGCCGTCGCGCACCCCTTTTTCATATTCAACCGGAACCATGTTCATAAATCGGGACAGAAGCCGGACACGGCGTGCAAGTTCCTCTTTTGGCAGGTTGGTCGGCGCATAGGTGGCCAGCAATTCTTCGAGTTGAGAAAGTTTTGCATCAAGGGAGGCGGTGTCTGACGGTAGTGCCAGATCATTCATGATGCCGGTAATTGCGTTCGCCTGATTCGGCCCCAGTCGTTGGGCGATATTCCCGGCCAGCAGGTGATGAAATCCCTGCGCGCGCGATACTGTTTCGGCAAGCTGTATCTTATAATTTCGCGCCAGATCAGACCGTGCCTCGGCAATCGCATGGCGCAATTCACCGGCATAAATGCCAAGCAGTTCGGCTTCTACCACGTCGCGTGCCTGATCTGCGGATAGACGCCCGGCAAGGGCTTCGCGCATGGCGATACTGGCGCCCGTATCGCGCGATGTCCGGGCATATTCGCGGATGTTAAGCCATTGTGATGCCGCGTCAAACTGACCCGATGCCAGAAGATCAACCGTTCTTTCAAAGGCGCCATGCAGCATGCCGGTACGGAGGCTGGCGTGTGCAGAAGCTGCTTTGGCGGCGTCCCATGCCAGAACGGCGTCGGTGTAATCGGTGAGAACCGAGGATACAATCGCAGCCTGATCGGGTGCGGCATCCTGAAATGCACGGGCAAGGTTATTGTTCCACAGCGACTGGACGCGCGCCAATTTTTCAGATGCTTTTTGTTGCAGGTCCCTGTCAGCAGGTCGATACATCAGACGGACCAGCGACGCGCTTGTGCTGCGCAGGTCTTCGGCATCCTGCCAGGCAAGGCTGGTTTGGGCCTGGCCTGTGGACAAGGGGGCGGCAATGATCAGGAAGGCCATGAAGGCCAGTCGGAAAGCATTGGGGATCATGGCGTTGTCTTTTTATCCATGGAAAGGTCAAAGGTCGCATTTGCAAGTTCGAACGGCGGAACGATCAGGTCGGTTTTCAATGTGTTGAAGACAAATTCCTGGGTGGCGACGCGGTACCAGAGACGGGCTGTTACCCGGTAGGGGCCGGTGACATCATCTTGCAAAGGAATGTCATAGGTAACGATGTCTTCGCCCTTTGGCGGGACACCCGGACGCAGATGCGATATTTCGGCGGTGACAAAGGTCAGGTGATCGGGAATGCGATTGCCCGACGCATCAAGAAACTCTTCACGCCAGATGATCGCATCCGGATCAATTTGTCCGCGTTCGGCGTCAAAGGCCCCGGAATGATAGATGGTCGAACCGGTTGCGTCCAAAACAGAGACCTCAAGCCACATATGTTTCTGATCGACAACACCTGTCGGGAGGTTATGGCCCGCACCAAGGTTCTGCACGGCAATGTCAAGAATCAGCCGGGCCTGTGTCAGACGGCTGTCTTTTAAGGCAAGTCCGGCGGCGGCACGTAACAGGGCGTTTGTTACCTTTCCCTGTTCCTTGATCAGACGGGTGTTTTTCTGTTCTGTCAGGCCGGGTAAAATGCCGCCCCGCAACCATGTCAGGTTCGAGCCAAGCGACGTATCAAACATCAGGTAATTCGCCCCGATGAAGTTATGGGCATAACGTTCGGGTTTGCGAATATCGCCCTTGCGGATTTGCCGGACATAGGATGCCGGGTCCGGAGCCATGTGGCAGTCCTGACAGGTAATGTCGTTCCGGGCATACCAGCTGTCCCGCCATTCGGCAAAAGTGGTCTGGACATGCTGTCTTGTCGTCGCCTTGGACATCGACTGGTCATAATTTTCGGTATGGCATGCACCGCAAAAATCGGCACTTGCGATCAGGGTATTGGTCTGGGTGGCACCGAATGCACGGGCATGATCGCGCGGTGCGGCAAGGATCATCGGATTGGAAAGCTGATCGACCCCTGTATTAACCGCAAGGGTAAGGGCACCATTCCCTTCAACGGGATCGGCGTGGGTTGCGGTATGGCACATCACGCAACTGATGCCTTCCGTTTCGGCATCTGATGGCATGACGGATTTGAAGCGATTGGTCCGTCCGGCCAGAACTTCGCCCGGTGCGTGGCATCCTTCGCAAAAACGCGCCTTTTCGATACCGTCCCGGTGCAGGTCCTCGTTGGTTCCGACCGCGCGTTCATAAACCGTATCGCGTCCGGCGATGGCATGAAGCGACGGGGCCCATTCATCAAATTCCCGTTGATGGCACATGGCGCAGGCGGCGGCCGACTGTATTTTCGACGGATCGACAAGTCGCCCGTTTTCGGTTTGCAGCCGTGATGGCCAGAACGGTCGTTCCGCCCCATTTTCATCCGTACCGAATGGCAATTGATAGAACGGGATATCGGCAAGGTCGACACCCGGTTCCGGCGGGGCAGGGCGCAGGAGGTTAAAGACAATGATGGCCGCAATGCCAAGAAGAACGCCCGACATCAAAAGCGGCAGATTGGCCCTGAGCTGTCTTTTCATCTTTCACCCCCGCATGATGAAGAGGCAGGCCTGCGCCAATGCCGCAGGCCCAGATGAATAAGGAGGCCGGTTGTTGCTGCGATTGCTCCCCATAAATGCAGGAAGGTCAGCATATAGGTGGTTTCGAACTGCCAGAACCAGATGGTGCCGGTCAAATAGATCGCGGGGGGCAGTATCATCAGCAATCCTGTCGCGATGATCAGGATGTATTTCGCGATCAAAAACCAGCTAAGACCGGTGAAAAGTTGTCGCTGGCTTCTGAATTGGCCCTGCCTGATATGCCTGACGATCCAGATCAGAAACAGGGCGGTAAAGATCAGGCCAAAAACAATATGGAGCAGCAGAATAACTTCGCCGGAATTCCAGTTAAGCCCGGCGAAAAATTCCAGATATAGGCCGGTGCCCAGCAGTAGGGCAAAAAGATATGTCAGAACCTGCATGCGAGAGCCCGCGCAGATTGTGGCCATCAAGCCTGTGCGCGGGCGAAATTCCGGTATATCTGCAAGCGGGAAGGCAGTGTTTTCTGTTGTCATGGCTGTTTTTGTCAGTCTTGCCGGAACCTGGACCGGGGCATGGGGATCAATGCCTCCGGCTGGTTGGATGCCGGTTGGTTAACCGCGGATCTTGACGTTGTTCTGCGCAGCAGCCTGCAGGATCATGGCGACAACCCGGTCGGCAATATCCTGCGCTTCGTTGCCAAGTGCGTCGGCTTCTTCGATGCCAAATTTTTCACCGGCTTTTTCACGGGCATAGGTATCTTCGACCAGTGCGAGAAGTTCGTCGAAGCCCGATTTGATCCGTTTATCAAGATCGGGGTTGTCCGCCGAAACGACAGGCGAGATGGCGCTGAAATACATTTTTTTGCACCCGCCCATGATGCCCTGTACATCGGCAAGGCGGCTTTGCGCGACGAACGCACCGATTTCGCCGGTAATGAATTGTGATTCTTTCCATTCACCGAAATAGTCGCCGACGGTCGGCGTCATTGTGACGACCGATGTAAAGGCGTCATCACGGTTTGGCTTCCAGGCTGACATATCGGTATGCAGTTCCCTGGACCAGCCTGTCAGTGCCCTGACTGCACCAAGCCCGAGATTGGCATCAAACAGCATTTCACCGGGCGCCTGTTTGCCATCGCCATTCAGGTCGGCAACGAGTTTGACGTGGCGTTCCTCCATGCCCCAGAACAGGGGTTCCGTGATACCGTGGAAAAGGTTTCCGGGGCGTTCAAGGACTGTTCCGTCTGGCAAGGGCAGATCATATTCCGCGATGTCCTCGTTCTCGGCTCCGGGATTGCCGGCATCGAGGATTAGATCGTATTTTGCTGTTTCGGGGATACCGGCAACAATTCCTTCGATGGTTTCATACTGGTTGGATGCTTCCAGCCAAAGAGTGCGGATCGCCTGTATCTTGTTGGCCAGAGCCGGGCCTTCTTTCTCCCAGGCGGCGGCATAATTTCCATCATGAGCTGCAATCGTATCAGCATATTCAGACACCGCATTTTCAAGCAGTGCTGCTTGCGAGATCAGTCGTTCGTTATGATCAAGCGTGAACTGTTTGACATTTGCGAGCCCCCGGGTTTCTGCATCGTCTGCGGCAAAGGCACTGCCCGGCAGTACAGCAGAA
>TARA_R100000049_G_C1957606_1_pt1 | contig 31453 bp, 30 predicted proteins | sample TARA_R100000049 | Tara Oceans TARA_R100000049 (sample SAMEA2619992) | marine metagenome | biome: marine biome (ENVO:00000447); feature: mesopelagic zone (ENVO:00000213) & marine oxygen minimum zone (ENVO:01000065); material: "saline water (ENVO:00002010), including plankton... | reverse complement strand
ACCGCCGGAGATGATCGCACCGGCATGGCCCATGCGTTTACCCGGAGGTGCGGTGACACCGGCAATGAAGCCGGCAACCGGCTTTTTGACTTTGGAAGCCTGCAGGAATTCACATGCTTCTTCTTCGGCGGAACCACCGATTTCACCGATCATGATGATGCCCTGGGTTTCAGGGTCATTCAGGAACAGTTCAAGGCAATCGATGAAGTTGGTGCCGTTGACCGGGTCACCACCGATACCGATACAGGTCGACTGACCCAGCCCTGCGGCGGTGGTCTGTGCGACTGCTTCGTAGGTCAGCGTACCGGAACGTGAAACGATACCGATTTTGCCGCGACGGTGAATGTGGCCCGGCATGATGCCGATCTTGCATTCGTCGGGCGTGATGACACCCGGGCAGTTCGGACCGACCAGACGGGTTTTCGAACCCGAAAGGGCGCGCTTGACGCGAACCATGTCGGCAACCGGAATGCCTTCGGTGATGCAGACAGCCAGTTCGACCTTGGCGTCGATGGCTTCAAGGATCGCATCAGCCGCGAAGGGCGGCGGAACATAGATCACCGATGCATTGGCACCGGTCACATGGACCGCTTCGTCAACGGTGTTGAAGACCGGCAGGTCAAGGTGCTTGGTGCCGCCTTTACCCGGGGTCACGCCGCCAACCATTTTGGTGCCATAGGCAATTGCCTGTTCGCTGTGGAAGGTACCCTGCGAACCGGTGAAACCCTGGCAGATAACTTTGGTGTTTTTATCGACGAGAACAGCCATAGTTACGCGGCCTCCTTCACAGCTTTGACCACCTTTTCGGCGGCATCGGCAAGGTTATCGGCCGAAACAATCGGCAGACCCGATTCTTCGAGGATTTTCTTGCCAAGTTCGACATTCGTACCTTCGAGGCGAACGACCAGCGGAACGTTCAGGCTGACTTCGCGGGCTGCTGCCACAACGCCGTCTGCGATCACGTCACAGCGCATGATACCGCCAAAGATGTTGACCAGGATGCCTTCGACATTCGGATCAGACAGGATCAGCTTGAAGGCCGTGGTCACGCGTTCCTTGGTGGCACCGCCGCCAACGTCAAGGAAGTTTGCCGGTGCGCCGCCATAAAGCTTGATGATGTCCATGGTTGCCATGGCAAGGCCTGCGCCGTTGACCATGCAGCCGATGGTGCCGTCGAGCTTGATGTAGTTGAGGCTGTGTTTTGCAGCTTCGAGCTCGGCCGGGTTTTCTTCGTCTTCGTCGCGCAGTTCTTCGATGTCGGGATGACGGAACAGCGCGTTGTCGTCGAAGTTCATTTTGCAATCAAGCGCGATGATGTCGCCATCACCGGTAACGACCAGCGGGTTGATTTCAACCATGGCGGCATCGGTTTCGAGGAAGCAGTTATACATGGCGGTCATGAATTTGACGGCCTTGGAAACCTGTTTGCCTTCGAGGCCCAGTGCGAATGCGAGTTTACGGCCATGGAAGCCCGAGAAACCGGCAGCCGGATCGATGTCAACGGTGACGATCTTTTCCGGGGTTGCTTCGGCAACTTCTTCGATGTCCATGCCGCCTTCGGTGGAGGCCATGAAGATCACGCGCGAAGTGGCACGGTCAACAAGCAGCGAAAGATAAAGTTCGCGTGCGATGTCGCAGCCTTCTTCGATATAGACGCGTTTGACTTCCTTGCCATCCGGGCCGGTCTGGTGGGTGACCAGGGTCGCGCCGAGCATCTGGCCGGCATTGGTGCCGACTTCCTCGACGCTTTTGACGACGCGAACGCCGCCCTTATCGCCAGCGGTTGCTTCCTTGAAGGTGCCTTTACCGCGGCCGCCTGCATGGATCTGTGATTTCACCACGTAAACCGGGCCAGCCAGGGACTGGGCCGCTTCGGTGGCTTCCGCAGCGGTGTATGCAACCTTGCCGTTCGGCACGGTCACACCGTATTTGCGAAGAATTTCTTTCGCCTGGTACTCATGAATATTCATGTTCGGTCGCTTTCTTGCCTTCCGTACGATTTCCTGTGGGTCAGAAATCGTGGTTTCAATGTCCCTGCTTCATAACGGGACGTTGTTGCGAGGCCCGCGTTCATTGACGTTATAATAACGACAATGAATGAAAAACGGGCCGGTCACTGACCAGCCCGCTTCGCGATCTTAGAGCATGCCCTTGGCAGCTTCGACGAGGCCGCGAACTGCGTTCACGGAGTTGTCGAAGTTTGCCTTTTCGGACTCGTCGAGGTTGATTTCGACGATGCGTTCAACACCGCCAGCGCCCAGAACGACCGGGACGCCGACATACAGGCCGTCAACGCCGTATTCGCCGCTAAGGTAAGCAGCAACCGGCATGACGCGTTTCTGGTCTTTGAGGTAGCTTTCGGCCATCGCGATTGCCGAAGCAGCCGGGGCGTAGAAAGCGGAACCGGTTTTCAGAAGAGCGACGATCTCAGCGCCACCGTCACGGGTGCGCTGAACGATCTGGTCGATCTTTTCCTGGGTGGTCCAGCCCATTTTGATCAGGTCGGGAACCGGGATACCGGCAACGGTCGAATAACGGATCGACGGGACCATGGTATCGCCGTGACCGCCCAGAACGAAGGCGGTGACATCCTTGACCGATACATTGAATTCTTCGGCGAGGAAGTAACGGAAGCGGGCAGAGTCCAGAACGCCAGCCATGCCGACAACTTTTTTCGGATCGAAGCCGGTTGCCTGCTGCATCACCCAGACCATCGCATCAAGCGGGTTGGTGATGACGATGACGAATGCGTCCGGGGCATGTTCCTTGATGCCCTGACCAACCTGGGTCATGACCTTGGTATTGATGCCGATGAGGTCATCACGGCTCATACCGGGTTTGCGGGCCACACCGGCAGTCACGATAACGACATCAGCGCCTGCGATGTCCTTATAGTCACTGGTGCCCTTGAGGTCGGCATCAAACATGTCGACGGGGGAGGATTCAGCAATGTCGAGAGACTTGCCCTGTGGCATGCCATCAACGATGTCGAAAAGGACGACGTCGCCAAGCTCTTTCAGGCCGACGAGGTGGGCCAGAGTACCACCAATATTGCCGGCACCGACGAGCGCGATCTTGTTGCGGGCCATTCCGTTACCTTCTTCCCTATTGCGCTTCCGAGGCGTCGAAACTCAACTTGGGAGCGCGATTGAAAATTTAAACCTGCGAACGCGAAAGAATCGTTCGTAAACACCGAGTGTCGTAAACTGATTCGGCCGCTTTTACAAGGGGAAACGCCGCTGTTTTCACGAGGAAAACCGCCGGTTCCCGGTTTGTTGCAACTATTGTCTAAACGCTTAAAAACCAATCATGTTGCAGATGCGAATAATTGCAAATCGGCAGCAAAACCAAAGCCTGTTTGCGCCTTGGCGCTGCCTAAAGGAAAGGCAGGTCGCGCTTTTGCCGCGAATTGATGCGCATGATCTTATCTTCTGACGTCCAGCCTTGCAGGAAACGGCCATCTGCCATGCGGCAGGCGGTGCATGAGGAAATCGTGCTTCAGGCAGATTCTGCATTTTTGCAAAGACAAATGCACGCCAGACGCAAGAATCGGCATGCCAACCCGTACCTGCTGGTGATTTTTTGTGCCATCATTGAACCCGTGCGGGTGGAGTCGTTTTTGAGGGGTTCAAATTCGCCCGGACCGCAGGGGTGTCAGATGGGGCATCAAATGGGGCATCAAATGGGGCATCAGACCGATCAGGTCAGATGCGGCATGTCGAGATATTCCTGGCTGCGCATTTCGGTCATGCGTGACACGGTGCGCTGAAATTCAAACGAATAATCGCCGTCGGTATAGATTTCCGACGGATCGCATTCAATCGCACAGATCAGCTTGGTTTTATGTTCATACATCGCATCGATCAGGGTTCCGAACCGTTTGGCCCAGTCGCGGCGCGAGTCCGGCAGTTTCGGGATCAGGTCAATGACGATGGTATGGAAATGGGTGGCAATCGCGATGTAATCGCCCGGTCCGAGCGGCTTGGTGCAGAGCTCGTCAAAGGTAAAGCGCGCCACACCGGCCCCGGCGGCGGAAATTTCGATCTTGCGGCCCTTGTTGGTCAGGCTGTCGGGGGCGACGCGCGCACCTTCGGTGACGGTTGCGAACATCTCGTCAATTTTCGCTTTCGCATCGGGACCTGCCGGGAACAGGAAGACATCGGCCGCCGTCAGATTGCGCATGCGGTAATCGGTGGGGCTTGCGAGTTCGAGCACATCAAGTTTCTGTTTGATCATGTCGATGAAGGGCAGGAAGTTCTGACGTTGCAGGCCGTCCTTGTAAAGATCATCGGGCATGCGGTTGGACGTTGTGACAATCACCACGCCATGATCAAAAAGCTGTTCGAACAGGCGGCCCAGAATCATCGCATCGGTGATGTCGGTGACCTGCATTTCATCAAAACACAGAAGCCACGCATCATTGGCCAGATCCTTGGCAATTGGCGGGATCGGGTCGGCATCGTCCTTTGATTTGGTTTTGCGGAAACGGTGCATGCGATCATGCACGTCCTGCATGAAATCGTGGAAATGCACCCGGCGTTTGCGATCCACGGCAACGGTTTCGTAAAACAGGTCCATCAGCATCGATTTGCCGCGCCCGACTTCGCCGTAAATATAAAGGCCCTGCGGCGGTTCGGGTTCTTCGCGGCGGCGCGTCAGGCCAAACCGTTCGCGCCAGCCGCCCGACCCGGTATGCGGTTCGTAATGGTTCAGCGCCTTGAACAGGCTTTGCAGTTTTTCGGCACAGAGTTCCTGCATGGGATCATGGGACAGTTCGCCCGCGGTGATTTTCGCGCGGTAACGTGAAAGCGGGCCGTCGGTCATCAAGGATCTCGTCATGCAGTGAAAAGGAAAAAGGAACAGAAGGGCAATGTCATAGCGCCAAGCTGCTTTGCAATGCAACAAGGCTGTGTCGCATGGCTGGGACCTGGCCCCAGTTTGCGCGATGTGCAGAAGTGTCCCGTGCCGCAAAAGATGACATTCAGAAGCAGTTATATTTCGTGAAAATGCGAACCGGCATTGACGGAATGTTGGGAAGATCCTGTTTTTTGAGGCTTGCACGCAAGCATTCGATACTGAAGCTGATTTCCCGATCCAGATCGTGGCCGATTACAAAATCCATTCCACCTGTTTCGAGGAGGATTCTGGAGTTACTGTTAAGTTCGTGGCCAATAAACGTTACTTCGCCACTAAGCCCCTCATCACGTATAGCTTCCGCGATCCCCGTATTGCCGCCTGCGACATTATAAATGCCGCCAGGGGGGCCGTGATCACGAATATAATTTCGGACGTTCCTGTAGGAATATTCGAAATCATCATTGCTGCTGACGCGCTCTTCTACCGTCAGGGAGGGGTACTCTGAGCGAAGAACCCGTCTGAAGCCCAGTTCACGTTCTTCCTGGCAACGATACGGGGCGCTAATGACAAGCAAAACTCTGTTATTCGATGAGCTGATTGATGTTCCCATCAGACAAGCTGCCGTCGAGCCGGCCCCGGTTTGATCGTTGCCGATATAGGCTACTCGCCGGGAATTCGGCAGATCGGTTGTGACACATACGACCGGCACACCACGTGCTGTTACGGCGCGAACAGCTCTATTGATTGTTAAATCCTCACGAGCGACCAGAACCAGGCCATCGATATCCTGTGAGATTCGCTCGATCTGTTGGGCAAACTGTACGGGTTTAACTTCTGTCGTCAGTACGGAATGGAATGAAAGTTCGAGGTTGGGGTAAGCCGCCTGATAGGCATTAACGCCCTCTTTTAGGGATTGATTGAATGCTGCGCCAGAGTCCGAGAGAAACGCAATTTTCAAGCAGGATGCGGCGTCGGTTGAGCTTTCAATCGTCAGGGATGAGAAGGCATCAAGCACCCGTTTGCGCGTAACTTCGCGCACGCCGGGTCTTTCATTTAGAACCCGGTCAACAGTTGCCGTACTGCAGCCCGAAGCGCGTGCGATTTCGGTGATCGTGGGGGATCGCCAATTGCCTCGTTCATCAAAAATGTCGGTCGCATCAATTTTATCAGCCATTTGATGGATTATTCCTGAAACTAACATCACGTCAATGTGAATATCGATTCGATACAGCGTGGGACCAATTATCGGCTCTATTTTGATGTGATTTCAATCAAAATTGAGTGATTTTCCGATTATTTGATTTTTAAAGATGTGTTTTGATGTCTTCGTTATCCATCAATAAAAATCAAATATCGGGAGGATACCAACATGAAAAAGGTTATAAATGCGCTGGCAGCGTGTGCCATGCTGGCAATGGCAGCACCGCAAACAGCAACGGCCCAAGAGTCCGAAAACAACTATCGCTTTGTTATGGTGTCGCATATCGGATCAAATGATCCGAATATGAAATGGCTGACGCTCTCGCTTGAGGAGTTCGAGAAAAAGTATCCGAACGTCAAAACGGAATATATCTCGACCAATAACTACTCGGTTCAGGAGCATGTGCGACTGCTTGAGCAGGCAATTGCCACGAAGCCGGACGGCATCGCGGTGCCCATTGTCAGTACCGATGCGTTTGAAGTGCCACTGCGCAAAGCAATTGAACAGGGCATCCCGGTTGTTGCTTTCAACATTCCGGACCCCCGCCCGGAAGGCGAACGTATTCCCTATCTTACCTATGTCGGTGGCGATGAATATCTTACCGGCAAGAAGCTGGGCGAATATGCGCTTTCCCGAGCCGACCTGCCGGCCCCCAAACGCGTAGTTTGCGCAACTCATGACTCCGCCCATCAGGGGCTGAAGGCCCGTTGTGCCGGCATGAAGGATGCCATGGAGGCCGCCGGGGCAGAGTTTGAGGAGCTGTTTATTTCCGCAGAGCCAGCGACTGCACGCAATACCTTGCAGTCATATCTTCAGGCCAACCCTGACACCAACTACATTTTCACTGTTGCAAGCTGGTCTGCTCCCTGGGCCTGGGGTGTTGCAAACGATATGGGGCTTTCTCCTGATGTCGATGACAAGGGCGTGACCATCATTACGGTGGATGCGAGCCCGGTTGCATTGGCTGGTATTAAGGCGGGGCATGTTCTGGCGACCAACAGTCAGGGCTTCTGGTTGCAGGGCTATGCGCCAATGGAATGGCTCTATTGGAAGCATGAACTGGGGTATGAGCCGCAGTCTGATATCCTGACCGGCCCGATCGTTGTCGACATCGAGAACATTGATCACTGGGAAGGCTTGGTACGCAATATTTTCGGCGATGCGTACGACGAACAGAACACCTGGTAACCGAGCATGATAGCACCGGACCGAAACTGCCAGCTCGTGCCGTTTCGGTCCGGATGATGCCCGATACGTGTGTTCGAATGTCCAGCCACAGGTAATGTGCCGAAAGTAAGTTTCCATGTTTTTTCCGACCTCTCTTTCTCGCGGTGCCGGTTTTGGTGCTGTCGTCGGTGTCGCGTTAATGCTGTCCGTCTTTACGGTCATTGATTTTGACGGCTGGTGGACAGTTCAGACCGTCACCAACGTGCTGCACTTTGCCTCGATATTGGGATTGATCGCGATGGGCCAGGCATTGGTCATCATGTCCAAGGAAATCGATCTGTCTGTTGGATCGGTTTATGGCCTTGCGGGTATCGCCTTCATCACATTGCAACCCGGCCTCGGTGTTCCAGGCGCAATTGTTGCGGCACTTCTGATTTCGGCATTGATCGGTTTTCTTCAGGCAATGGCCGTACTGAAAGGCGCCCTGCCGTCGATGATTGTCACGCTGGGTGGTTTGTTTACTGTCCGCGGGATCATTTATGTCTGGACGGGCGGTTCTGTCCGCGCATTTCCGGAAGAAGCCAGATCACATTGGATCACCCGAATGCTGGGTGGGGAGTTTCTGGGGCTTGAAGCCTCGCTTTTCTGGCTGCTTGTGCTTCTTGCAATTCTAAGCGTTCTGCTATGGAGAACGAAGTTCGGGAACCATTTGCTGGCGGCTGGCGGTGATCTCGACAGCGCCAAATCCCAAGGTGTTCAAACAGACAGGACCAAAACGATCGCCTTTGTGATCTGTTCGCTGCTTGCCGGTTTTGCCGGGATTGTGACCCTTGCAGACCGTCCTCAAACCCATGTCACACTCGGAGAATTGCTGGAACTGGAGGCAATCGCCGCAGCCGTTATTGGCGGCTGTCTTCTATCGGGGGGACGCGGGTCCTTGCTTGGTGCCGTTCTTGGCGCGCTGATCGTTGTGAGTTTCCGATATGAGCTGATTGCGCTGGGCGCGCCGTCCTCGTGGTTCATGACCTTTGTCGGGATCGTTTTGATTATCGCCGTCATTTTCAACCAGAAACTGGCGCGCGCGGCCGGACATAGTCTGTGACCGGGAAGGAGGAAACAATGAACAAACAAACACCCCTTATCCAGATCAAGAATCTGGACCTTCATTTCGGTGCTTTTCACGCACTTAAAAATGTGTCCGTAGACTTTCATGCAGGGGAATTGGTGGGGCTTGTCGGGGACAATGGTGCGGGTAAAACCACATTGATCCGTGTCCTTTGCGGTATCCACACCCCTTCTGCCGGTGAAGTTTATTTCGATGGAACCCGTGTGAAGACGTTTCATCCAAAACTGGCCATAGATCAGGGAATTGAAACAATCCAGCAGTCCGTCGGGCTTTGCGACAACCTGTCCATTGCGCGCAACTTTTATCTTGGGCGAGAGCCTGTGAAACGGTTCTGCGGTTTGCCGCTGCTTGATTTTGCGAAGATGCGCGAGATGAGCGGCAGAGTGATAAGGCAATTCGGTCTTCGTGAAAATGTCTCGGTTGATGATGAGGTCGAACGCCTGTCAGGTGGGGAACGTCAGTCGGTCAAAATTGGCCGGGCGGTGGAATTCAAGAACCGTGTTGTGATCATGGATGAGCCGACAAACCATCTTTCGGTCCGCGAACGCGAGCATGTCAACGAACTGGCGCTTCAATTGCGCGATCAAGGGTTGTTGGTGATCTATATCACCCACGACATCTTTCAGGTCCACAGGCTGGCTGATCGCATCGTGATTATGGAGAACGGCGAAAAAATAGAAGACGCATCCACTGAGACAATGTCTGCCGAGGCACTGGAGGAAGTCATTCGCCAGGGCGGGCGCATTGTCGAAAAACGGGATGCGGTCTGATGCTGAAGAGCGAAATCAAACGTCTCGTAAGGCGTCATACCGAGATCGGTATTCTGGTCATTTCCCTGTGTCTGGTGTTGCTGTTTACCCTTACGTCCGAGGGACGATGGGCCAATGCCTATAATATTGGCACCATTCTTCAGGTAACTGCCACGTTGGGGTTGATGACGCTTGGCGTTGCGCTGGTGATCGGAACGGGTGAGATCGATATTTCGGTGGGATCAACCTTTGGCATAGGTGCCCTGATTTATCTGTGGTTTGCCGTGCGCATTGATCCTGTCTTTGCCGCGCTTCTTGCCATCGGCGCAGGTGCTTTGATCGGGGCCTTCAATGGCATTTTGGTAACCCGTACCAAAACCCCGTCGCTGATCATCACGCTTGGTTCTCTGATGATCTTCAGGGGGCTGGCAATTGCGCTGACAGACGGATTTTCATTCTCGGTCCCTTACAAGGAGCGGGATGGATTTTCGTACTCCGTTCTTGGGGGAACCGAGTTCCTAGGCATCAATACCGGGTTCTACTGGTTGGTGGCCGGACTGGCAGTTTTGCTGATTGCTCTGAAAATGACGCCTTGGGGTAATCGGCTTCTGGCTGTCGGGGGCTCCGCCGCCAGCGCACATTCGCGCGGTGTTCGTGTCGAACGCATAAAACTCTCGGCTTTTATTGTTTGTGGTGTGCTTGCCGCCTTTGCCGGGACCCTCGAGGCCAGCAAGCTTGGCTTCGCCGATGGCTCTATGGGCCGATTGATGGAGCTTCAGGCAATTGCGGCCTGCGTGCTTGGCGGATGTGTTCTTGCTGGTGGTCGCATATCCCTGCCCGGAGCTGTTTTGGGCGCGTTCGTGTTGTCTTCGGTTCAATCCTATCTCGTGGTGACCGGTGTTCGCCCGCAATGGTTCATTTTGCTTCTTGGCCTGATTGTTGTTTTTGCAGCACTGGGCGACCGAACACTGCGCCGTTGGTCTTTGAAAAACTAATCTCAACTCGGAAATCTAAAAACATGACGGACAAAATTTATAATATTGCGCTTTTGGGCGCAGGCCGAATTGGACAGGTGCATGCGGCAAATATCGCCGCCCATCCCCTATCAAGGTTGTCCACCGTCGTGGACCCGCAGGAAGGGATTGCCCGGCAACTTGCAGAAGCTTACGGGGCCTCGGTACGTTCTTTGGAAGATGCCCTGTCGAGCAGCGATATTGATGCAATCGTAATCGCCTCGGCTACCAGCACGCATGCGGATTTAATTGAACGCGGGATACGCGCGGGCAAAGCAGTGTTTTGCGAAAAACCGGTTGATCTGTCCATCAGTCGCGTGAATGCCACGCTTGAGGCGATCAAAGGACAGGAAAACAGGCTCTTTGTCGCATTTAATCGCAGGTTTGATCCGGCAGTCGCTGAATTGAAACGCCGGCTTGATGCGGGGGTGATTGGTGACCTGGAACTGGTCACCGTTGTTTCAAAGGATCCGGGTGCGTTGCCCATCGATTATATCAAAGTATCGGGTGGTATGTTCCGCGATATGACAATTCACGATTTCGATATGGCACGCTTCATTCTGGGCGAAGAGCCGGTACGTGTGACTGCTCTGGCATCGACGCTAACGGATCCGGCTATCAAGGCGGAGGGTGACATTGATACGGCATCTGTAACCCTGCAGACAGCCAGCGGTAAAATTGCCGTCATCACCAATTCGCGGCGTGCGTCCTTTGGATACGACCAACGTGTCGAGGCCCACGGTTCGCTTGGTACCTTGCGCACGGAGAATGTCCCCAAAACCATGCTTGTGCAGGAACGTGAGGACGGCGTTACACGTGAAAAGCCACTGTTCTTTTTCCTTGAGCGGTATGCGGAATCCTATGCCGAAGAATGGAAAGAATTTGTCCGTGTTCTGAAGGGTGAAGTTGCGCCGGCACCATCCGGTGAAGATGGCCGCAAAGCTTTGCTGCTTGCCGAGGCGGCCTATCAGTCTCTTGAAACCGGTCGCACCATTGCGCTTTGAATGAGGATACAAAAATGAAAATCGGGATCGTGTCAGACTCTTTGTCCAATCAACCGTTTGAAACGGCGCTGGATACAATCGCGGGAATGGGAATAGAAGGTGTTGAAATCAACACGGGCAACTGGTCGTCCGCGCCACATATAGATTTGGACGCGATGCTGGCGAGTTCTGACGCACGCAAACGATTCATGAACGCGATTACCAGTCGTGGTTTGAGTCTCATTGCGTTGAACTGCAACGGCAATCAATTGCACCCAACGGACGGACAACGCCAATCATCCGTGGTCGAGAAGACAATCAGGCTCGCCTCTGAACTGGAGTGCAATAAAGTTTGCCTGATGTCTGGTCTTCCGGCCGGGGCTCCGACGGACAAGACCCCGAACTGGATTATTTCCGCATGGCCACCGGAAACGAGTGAAATACTTGCATGGCAGTGGAATGAGGTTTTGCTGCCGTACTGGCGTAAACTTGTCGACAATGGCATGGAGCTTGGTATCGACAATTTCGCAATCGAACTTCACGGAAATCAGCTGGTGTATAATGTGCCAACCCTTTTGCGGTTACGTGATGCAGTTGGCAAATCGGTTGGCGCGAACCTTGATCCGAGTCATCTGATGTGGATGGGGGCTGATGCGCTGCAGGCTGTATCCGCACTCGGGGATGCCATTCATCATGTCCATGCCAAGGATACCTGGATCAATCCCGACAAGGCCGCAACAATTTCACGGCTAGATACCGGACCGATGATCGATGTCGCCGAGCGCGCATGGTCCTATATCACCATCGGTTATGGCCACGGTGAAAGCTGGTGGCGAGAGTTTTGCTACAGGTTGCGGCTTGTCGGGTACGACGGTTGGCTGTCAATCGAACATGAAGATCCCGTGCTGTCATGTGCGGAAGGGGTTCAGCGTTCGGTGAATGTATTGAAATCAGCCGCACCAGAGAAAGTAAGTGATTTTTCTCTTCAGCCTATCTGATGCTCCGCCTCCCTTAGAGCATTAACTCTCCCCTCGCATGGCTTTTTCCTTTTGGGGTCAATTTGCTGTGTGGGGGGAGCTTTCTTTGAGCGCTTGTCAGTGATTCCCTTGTTTATCGGGGGCGGTATTTAAAGAAAGGTCAGATCAGGCGCATCTTTTTAAACAGCCAGATTTCAAACAGGACAATCCCGGCCAGAATGATCGACACGCCCAGAAAGCCAAACGGGCTTTCGGCGGCGGGAATTCCGCCGACATTGATGCCCAGAAGCCCGGTCACGAAACTGATCGGCAGGAACAGACCGGCGATCACGGTCAGCCAGTACATGGTGCGGTTCATGCGTTCGGTTTCCAGCGCCATCATGTTTTCATTGACGATCTGGATGCGTTCGCGAAGGGAGTCAAATTCTTCGACCAGGCGGATGGTTTTATCGGTCAGCGTGCGCGCGCGACGTTTATAGCGTTTATCAAGCCAGCCGGTTTTATGTTCGACATATTGCGCCAGCGCATCGCGTTGCGGGGACAGGTGGCGGCGCAGACGCAAAAGCTGATTGCGGACATCCGAACAGCGCCGACGCAGCGGCAGGGTTTTGTTTTCAGGCGTGCCTTCCTGATCGTCTTCGATGGTGTCGACTTCGTCTTCGAGGCCAAGCACGACATTATCGACGCGAAATACCAGCCGTTCGGCGACGGTGAGGACGAAATCATCGGGATTGCGCGGCGCGTTATTCTGCGCAATCGCGGCCCGGATATCATCAAATGCCTTCAGCGACCGGTTGCGCAGCGTAATCACCAGATTGCCCGATACCCAGAAGCGGGCCGAAATCATATCGGCGGGATCATTTTCGGCGTTCAGATTGACGCCCCGCAAATTCATCGAATAGCCATGATCATAAAAGAAGACCGATGGCCGGGTGCCGCGCGTGGACAGGTTATCGGCGATGGTGGGGTCAAGTCCGACAATGTCGATCAGCCAGCGCCGGACACCATCGGCCATCCAGTCGAGATGCACCCAGAGAAATTCATGTTCACCGGTTTGGGGAAGGTTTTTGCTGATGTCCTGCCATTCAAGGGGCGTTCCGTTGCCGTCGCTATCGAGTTTGAAAGCATTGATCAGGGCGGATGAAGGCATGTGGGGCTCCGTCTGGTGCTTGAAGACAGGTTGGGGCCGATCCGGGAACGAAACGGGACGTGATTCGTTATCGCCGACAGTGTAACCTGTTTGCAAATCAGGAAAAACGGGTTTTGGGCATTCGCCCGCCAGAGGTCAGTATGGAATATCTATCATGACGACAGTTCGACCGATTGTAGTGTGGATTATGGCGACAATAATGTCCGCCATCCTGATCAGTGGCGGCGCATATGCGCAGGACAAGACACAGGAAAATCCCCAGAAGATCGAACTGGATCAAAGCCAGAAACTGATATCTGGCTGGAATGACGGTCTTGATGACATTGATGCGGCCCTGTCGGACGGCGAAGTCAGCGGGCGGTTGTTAAATGAAAGCCGGGCCCAGGTCGAAAAGATCACCGAGGGCAGTGCGACATTGCAGTCAAGTGCGGCGGAGCGTCTGAACCGCCTGAATGCCGCCCTTGGCAAACTGGGCGAACCGCCCGCCGAAGGCCAAAGCGAAGTCCCCGCGGTTGCCGCCGAACGATCCCGTCTTAACGATGCCATTGCCGAGATCAGCGGCGTGATCAAGCAGGTTGAGCTGGTTGATTTTCGTGCGACCGAGGTTTCCGACCATCTGGCGCGGATTTCGCGCGAACGGTTTACGCGGCGTATTCTGGGCCGGGTTGACGTGCCGTGGGACGGCGAAACCTGGGGCCAGGTATGGTCGGGCGCGATTGAATTGCCCGACATGGTGCGCAGCCGCTATGCCGATCTTGATCTTGAAGGCCAGATTGGCGACGAGCTGGCAGAGGTCGCGCCGGGGCTGGTGTTGCTGGCGTTTATCGTGATGGCCGCCCTGATCGGCGGCGAGGTCGCGGTGCTGCGCTGGTTGCCGGAAAGATGGCAGCATGTGCCAAAGGAAGACCGGGTTTCATTGATATCGGGGACGCGGTTCCTGTTTACGGCGATGGTGCCGGGTATCGCACTTGTCATTGCCTATCAGATCGTTAATCGACAGCCCGATCTTCTGGCCGGAAGTATGGGTGATTTCATCTATCAGTGCTTTGCAGCCCTTTTGTTCCTGCTGTTTGTCGGGGCGGCGATCCGCAGTATTTATTCCCCGTTCCTGCCGGGGATGCGGCGTGCGGGCACGACCGCGACGGGGGCGCGGGTTGTCGGGCTTTTATCGTTGCTGGCGGCGGTGATTTACGCATCCGATCTGGTGCTGTTGCAGGGTGCGACCACGCTTGGCACGTCGCTTGAAATCGCGCTGGTGCAAAGTGTTTCCAACGTTTTCCTGATTTCGGTCATTCTGTTTGTCTGTTCGCTTGGCGTGTTCTGGGAACATGGCGAACCGGACCGGCACGAATTATGGGCCAAGGTCGAAAGACGGTCGCGCCGCGGATTGCGGATCGTGGCGGTCCTGCTGCCGGTACTGACGCTTCTGGGCTATGTGGCGCTCGCACGGTTCATCCTTGAAAACCTGATGACCGGGCTTGCGTTTATCACCAGTTACTGGCTGTTGCGCGGCTATGCGCGCGCCCTTGTGCATACCTATCTGGTGAAACCGTCATCGCCCGATGATGACGGGGCCAGTGATGCGGTGCATGGCACGCTTTATTTCTGGCTGCGTGTGACGATTGATGTCGTGATGTTTTCGGTTGCCGTGCCGCTGGCGGTGCTGATCTTTACCGACATTGCGTGGGCTGATTTGCTTGATGCCGCCGAAAAGGCGTTTATCGGGATACAGGTGGGCGGGATCAATTTCTCGCTCCGCGCCATTCTGATCGCGATTTTGCTGTTCCTTGCGGTTCTGGGCGTCATGCGGTTTTTCCAGCGGATGCTCAATACGCGCGTTCTGCCCAACACCAAGCTTGACGAAGGTTTGCAGCATTCGGTTTCGGCGATTTTCGGCTATGCCGGGATTTGCCTTGCGGTGTTGCTGGCGATTTCGGCGGCGGGGATGGATTTGTCCAACCTTGCGATCATTGCCGGTGCGATTTCGGTCGGTATCGGTTTTGGCATGCAAAGTATTGTCAGTAACTTTGTGTCGGGCCTGATCCTTCTGATCGAACGGCCGATCAAGGTGGGTGACTGGATCGTGGTCGGGGCCGATCAGGGGCTGGTCAAGGATATCCGGGTGCGTGCGACCGAGATCGAAACATTTGACCGGTCATCGGTGGTGATCCCGAACTCCGAACTGATTTCGAACCGGGTGATGAACTGGACGCTTAAGGATCGCAGCGGGCGGGGAATTATCCGTATCGGGGTTTCGTATGGATCGGATGCCAACAAGGTGCGAGAAATCCTGCTTGAGATCGCCGATAAGCGCCGCGAAATCCTGAGTTACCCGGCACCCCAGGTGGTGTTTATGGATTTCGGGGCCAGCTCGCTTGATTTCGAATTGCGCTATTTCCTGCGCGATATCGGTGATGTTCTGTCGGTCGGCAGTGCGGTGCGGTTCGAGATCCTTGAACGGTTCCGGGCCGAGGGTGTTGAAATTCCGTTCCCGCAGCAGGATGTGCATTTCCGCGATATCGACAGACTGGCCGACGCCATCCGCGATGCCGGGCGGGGCAATGCCAAGCCGGTGATCGAGGCGAAGGATGAAGTGCCTGAGGCGAATGCCGAAACAGGTGATGGCGAGGGCACCGACCCGGCCACACCGCCATCGACGGCCAAGGATGAAAACCGCGACAGGGATGCGGCTGCACGCAGTATCCCCGATGCCGGGGGTGATGCGGACGGGGATGGGCCACGTTAAGCAGGTAATCGGGCGGTATTAAATATCGAAAAGGGCAGCCGTGATCTTTTGGCCCATCGGGGCCATCAGGTGGCGGTCGCGCTGGGATAGCCAGCGCATTTCGGCGATTTCGCGCGACGGGGTCAATTTGCCGGTGAAGCGTGCGGCGAAGCATTGCATGCGGACAATAACCCCAGATGGCTGGTTATGGCCGCGACCGGCATGGATGCCCAGCGGGCGGATGGATTTTTCGATCAGCATTACGCCGAGTTCTTCGCGGATTTCACGGATCAGGGCTTCGATGGCGGTTTCGTCCGCATCGATCTTGCCACCGGGCAGGTAAAAACGATCCCGCCCGTGGCTTCTTACCGACAGGATTTTGCCGCCGTCGCGGAAAATCCAGTTGGCGGTTTCGACAATCCTTGGGGATGGTCTGATAGCGTTCATCGTGATCCGCCCCGATCAGAGAATGGCGACATCCAGCCCGATATCGACCGCCGGGGCCGATTGGGTGATGCGCCCGACCGAGACATAATCAACCCCGGTGGCGGCAATCGCGCCAATGGTTTGCAGGTTCACACCGCCGGATGCCTCTGTCTTGCAGCGGCCCGCGACAATCGCAACCGCCTGACGGAGCATATCGGGGCCCATGTTATCAAGCAGGATGATGTCGGCACCGGCATCTGTGGCTTCACGGACCTGATCAAGCGTGTCGCATTCGACTTCGATTTTCGGCAGGTTTGCCGCACGGGCGGATTTCACGCATTCGGTGATCGAGCCGACAACGCCGATATGGTTATCCTTGATCATAACCCCGTCATACAGACCCATGCGATGGTTTTGCGCACCACCCATGCGGGTGGCATATTTTTCCATCTTGCGCCAGCCCGGAAGGGTTTTGCGGGTATCAAGCAATCTGGCGGTCGTATTGCCCATCGCCGCGACATAGCTGCGTGTGGTGGTGGCAATGCCAGACAGATGTTGCAGGGTATTGAGGGCTGTGCGTTCCGCGGTCAGGATGCCGCGTGCATTGCCTTCGACCACGGCCAGCACGTCCTTGGCGGCAATCGCATCGCCGTCCTCGCAATGCTTGGTGATTTTGGCATCGGGGACCAGTTTGCGGAAACATTCAAGGGCGATATCCAGACCGGCGACCACGATATCCTCGCGTGTTTCAAGGGCGACGCGCAGGCGCGCATCGGCGGGGATGACATTGTCCGATGTGATGTCACCGGTGCCGATATCCTCGGCAAAGGCGCGGTCGATGAATTCGGAAATTTCAGCCTGGGTCAGGACGGTCATGGTGGGGCGCATCTTTTTGGGGGAGGGGGATGGAAAACAGCCCCGCGAAACGAGATTTCTGCGGGGCTGTTGATAAGGTCGAATTAGGCCGCGTTTTCTTTTTTCAGCGGAATGCCCTTTGACATTTCCAGCATCCGTTCAAGCGGCTTGACCGCCGCAACACGCAAATCTTCGGGCATGATGATCTGCGGGCCGTTATTGACCAGACACAGATAGAGTTTTTCCAGCGTGTTCAGTTCCATGAACGGGCAGTTGTTGCACGCACACGACCCATCGGCACCGGGCACGGGAATGAATTCCTTGTGCGGGGCGGCTTTTTCCATCTGGTGGATGATGTGGGGTTCGGTCGCGATCAGGTATTTCTGATCCGGGCCGTTGATCACATATTCCAGAATGGCGCGGGTCGATCCGATGTGATCGGCATGTTTGAGAATGCCGTCATGGCATTCCGGGTGGGCCGCGATTTTGGCATCCGGGTTCTGGGTTTTAAGGCGGATCAGTTCGCGTTCGGAAAACTGTTCATGCACGATGCACGAGCCGTTCCACAGCGTCATGTCACGGCCGGTTTTTTTGGCCAGATACGTGCCAAGGTGACGGTCCGGTGCCCACAGGATCGGTTTATCAAGCGGGATCTGATCGATGATTTCAGCCGCGTTCGACGAGGTCACGATGATATCGGATGCGGCCTTTACCTCGGCCGAGCAGTTGATATAGGTGACCGACACGTGATCGGGATGCTGTTCGCGGAATTTGCGGAACGGTTCGGGCTGGCACGAATCTTCGAGCGAGCAGCCGGCTTTTGAATCGGGCAGCAGCACGGTTTTGTTCGGGCTGAGGATTTTGGCGACCTCGGCCATAAAGCGGACACCGCAGAACACGATGACATCGGCATCGGTTTCGGCGGCCTTGCGCGACAGATCAAGGCTGTCGCCGACAAAGTCGGCCAGGTCCTGAATTTCTCCGTCCTGATAATAATGGGCCAGAATGATCGCGTTTTTCTCTTTCTTGAGGCGGGCGATTTCCGCTTCAAGATCAAGGGTCGGATCAATCTGCATTTCAGACATTGCGCCGGGCGCGGCCTCGGCGATGGTGGCAATCTGGTTCATGGCGTCGTCTCATCTCGCCTGTTGCAAGCCGGAGATAAGCAGCGGGGTCCGGCATTGCAAGTTAATGACAGTTTGAAACCTCAATATCGCCATTGGGCCGGGATGGCAAGGAATTGGGGGATGACGATGATCTTTGTTGAAGGGCACTTCACCGCAATATAACCGCCCGGCATATAACCGCGGGGGCAGTTGCGACCTGCTGCTACATATCTGCGTTGCAGAACGGGAAGTGTGCATTTGCCCGGGATGGGGGCATAACACGCGCAGCTGTTGCAGATGAGAGTCTTTGATATGGATTGGGTCCCTATAGCCTTTGGTACGTTCAAGGGTGTCGCGTTGGGCACGGGCATGTTCTTTGCCATCAAGTGGCATTACGATCAGGGAAAGAAGATCGGCAGGCGGAAGGTGCTGATTGCGACTGCCAAGATGGTGGCAATCTTTGTGCTGGCGGTTCTGGTCCTTGGGCTCGTTACCTTCGGGCTTGGCAATATGCTTGGTCTGGATCTGAGTTACTGACAGCATCACCTGTCCGGTCCGAACAATGGCCCCGTCTGACGGTGATGGGGCATGCCAGATAAAGAACCGGATAAATAAATCGCAAAAGACTATCGGGGGGCTGCGCGCCGGATCATTTTCGGGCGATGGTTTTCTGTGCCGATTCCATGATGACGTAAAAATAAAAATAAGTTCGTTGTAAAATATGGAAATCGATTCATATAAGTAAAAATCGGCGGGATATTTTCGCGATTTACCAGAATCGCAAATTTTATTTGTTCAAAAACGCATCGGATATTTTTGGGGCGTTGATTTTTTGAAGAATAAAATCCGCTTCCGCGTGTCTGCATACACCTGAAATAAACTGCGGTTATTTGGCGACGGGATTGATTCCTGTCGTTTTTCTTAACCAATGCGCATCTGCGCGCTAGGAGCTATTTTGACAAACCGTACCACATCGAAAATCCTGAATTTCGCGCGGCCGTTCAGTCTGCGCGGTCTGGCAGAAGTACTGCCAGCCGGGGCCTATAAGGTGATTACCGAAGAATCGCTTCCGGAAAATGTGACCTATCCGACCTATCAGTGGGTTTCGACCAAGATGCACCTGCATGCCAATGCGGACCGTGCGGGCGACATCCGCATGATGAATGTTGATCCCCGCGATCTTGAAGTCGCCCATCTGCGCGATCAGAAAATGATGGATTCCCGCCCGCGGGTCGCGTTTTCAGCGCACAAATCCAACAACCGCGCCAAACGCGTTTTCTGATTCTGGTCCCCGGTCAGGCTTTCCTGACCGGTACACCGCCCCCCGCCCCATCATTCAGACCGAAAACCCGTAATATTCCCATTCCGCCGCACTGACCTTGAGCGCCATATGTTCGTATTCGGCCTGCTTTATGCGGGTGAAGGCGGTGTGGAAGCGGGTGCCCAGCGTGCGTTTGTTGAAATCGGACGCACCGAAGCGGTCAATGGCGTCTAGCCAATGGCGCGGCAGGTCGTTAGGGCCTTTGTCATGGCCGATTTCATCGGTACTTGGCTGGCCGGGATCGATTTTGTTTTCGATGCCGTCAAGGGCGGCCCCAAGGGTGACGGCGGCGACCAGATAGGGGTTGGCGTCAACGCCCGCGATGCGGTGTTCGAAATGCCGGGTTTTGCCCGGTGTGCCTGGCACACGAAGCGCCACGGTGCGGTTTTCAACACCCCAGTCATCGGATGCCGGGGAATACATGGCGGATGCAAATCTGCGCCATGAATTCATGAAGGGGGCCAGGATCAGCATGGTGTCGCCAATCGTGCCGCGAATGCCGCCAATGGCGTTGAGCATAAGGGGGCTCAAGCTTCCGTCCGGCTGATCGGCAAACAGGTTATTGCCGTTTTCGTCCGCCAATGAGAGATGCAGGTGCATGCCAGAACCGGCTTCGTTGCCGAACGGTTTGGGCATAAAGACGGCCTCCATCCCGAAACGGCGTGCCGCGGTACGGATCAGGCGTTTGGCGATGATGACGTCATCGGCCGCGCGCATCAGATCGCGATAGCGGATCGTCATTTCATACTGGCCCGGCCCATATTCGGAAATCAGGGTTTCAAGCGTCAGATCAAGATGCTTCGCCCCTTCGTAAACCGCATCAAAAAGCGGCGACATTTCATCGATTTCATCGACCGACATGGTGTTGCGAAGCGATGATCGGCGTTTGGTCATTGCGTAGGATGCTGGGTGATAAAGGCCGCCCGCGTCCGCATCGCGATCTACCAGATAAAATTCCAGTTCGAACGCGCCCATCGGAGTAAGCCCGAGATCATTGGCGCGCTTGACCTGATTTAAGAACACATTGCGCGGATCAACATCGTGCGGGGTTGCGTCCTCGTTATACATGCTGATCAGAAGCTGGCCCCGGCCCGTGTGGGGCAGATAGCCCAACGTGCCCGGCACGGGCCAGCACCGGCCATCGCCGCCGCCGCCGGTCTGCACCAGCCCGCAATCATCAACATCCTCGCCCGTGACGTCCTGCCCGAAGATCGAGGTCGGCAATCCGCGCCCGGATTTATAGATGCCTTCAAGCTCGTGACGGCGGATCATCTTGCCGCGCCCGATGCCGTGAAAATCGGTCAGGATGATGTCGATGGCCTCGACATCGGGGTATTTGGCAAGGAATGCCTCGGCCTCGGACATATTGGAGCCGCTGGGGGATGAGGGGGCAGGGGCGTTGGTGCTGGACACGGGTCGAATTCCTGATGGGGGGCGGTTTTGGTTTTAGCCCTGATAACGGCGGAAGAAATAGCGATCCTGCGGGACGCCTTCGGGAAGCGGTTCGGCGATGGTGCCGGGTACGTCGATTTTCTGATCGGATGCGACAATCGCGCCCTTGATCAGGGACGGCGGCAGGGTTTTGCCGATGAAGGATGCGATTTTGGCGTTGAGCGCCTCGTCCCCCGTCCCGACATCGGAATGGACCAGTGCGACCTTGCCAGCGAAGCGTTCAACCGCCATTGGCAGGGTTTCGAAAATGTCGCCCAGAAACAGGTGATCGTCATCGGGGATGCATTTGGGGTGGGCGGCAATCTGGCGGTCAAAGACAAAGATTTCGCGATCCGGCATGATTTCACGCAAATGATCGAAGGTGCGGCCATTGCCAAGCCCGATTTCAAGAACAATACCGTCATGGTCCTTGATCATTTCGGCGGCGGCATTCAGGCAGTCGCGCTGGGCCTGCAGGCGGCGGATGACGCTGTTAAGGCGGGACATTTATTCTTGTTCTCCGGGCGGTGAAGGTGAAATCGCGATATCATCCGAAAGCGGCCCGGTGCAAGGTGGTTAACCCGCACCGGGGGGCTTTTGAACGGGGTATCAGCCCTTGAAAATCGTGGCGTCAAAGGCCGGGACGCGGGCACGGAAGGCATCGAGCCATGTGACGAGGGCGGCGTAAGTTTCGCGCCATTTGCCATCAAAGCGCAGATCAAGATAACCGAGCGCACAGGCAACCGCGACATGGCCGATGGTCAGGTCGCCTGCCAGTGACGGCGGGCTGGCTTCGAGCTGATCAAGGGCGCGTTTGACCTTGTCGGACTGATAGGACAGCCAGTCGGCATGGCGTTTTTCTTCGGGGCGCATGCGGTTTTCGTAGACCTGCAGGATTGCGGCATCGACGATGCCATCGCCCAGCGCCTGAAGGGTCAATGCTTCCCACCGGGCGTCGCCTTCGGTCGGATGCAGGGTGACGCCATCGACCTGCGCATCAAGATATTCGCAGATCACGCGGCTATCGAAAATCTTGCGGCCATCATCAAGGATCAGGATCGGGATTTTACCCAGCGGGTTTTGTGCGCGCAGGCTGTCAGCCGGATCGTTGGTGTTGGCCAGCTCGATGGTCAATTGATCGTAAATGCCAAGAATTTTGGCGACAATCTTGACCTTGCGGCCAAAGGGGGACGGGTCGCTGGAGCGCAGGATCATTGGGGTGCCTCGATATAATTCAACAGTTTGAACGCAGTGTAAGGGGGAAATGCTGTTTCGAAGAACCCCAAATTTCGCGATTGTGGAAATCTGGCCGGGAAAGGTTATGTCAGCCCCGGCGGTCATCGGGGGAATTGCCGGGGTCTGTAGCGGTTTCTGTGCCGGTTTCGCCCAGCCGGGCAAGGTGCAGTTCACGGGCCAGGCGGATGGAGGGCCGCAGGGCAAAACACACCGACCCGATGATGAAAAGCCACGTTCCGGTGTGCATCAGATCGTCATAAAGGAACATGATGCTGCCGATGACGAACAGAACCGCGGCCAGCCAATCGACGGTGGTATAGGCGATTTCATAGGCGCTATAGACCTGCCGGTGGCGTGAGGATGCGTCAAAACGGCGGCTTTGGAAAAGCTTCATGCGTGGCTCCCGTTTTGGGGTGGGTTGTTTTTCCATAACGCATGATGGCGGCAAACGTTCTTGAATATGTGGCCTATCGCCGCGCGCGGGGGTGGGTGCCGTGATAGACGGCCATCAGGCGTTCGGTATCGACCGAGGTATAGCGTTGGGTGGTCGAGAGCGAGGCGTGGCCGAGCAGATCCTGAATGGTGCGCAGATCACCGCCGCCAGCAAGAAGGTGGGTGGCAAAGGAATGGCGCATGGCGTGCGGGGTGGCGGTATCGGGCAGGTTCAGAAGGCCGCGTATTTTGCGCATTTCGCGTTGGGCGACCTGTGCGACCAGCCGCCCGCCGCGTGCGCCAACAAAAAGCGGTTCATTGCCGTTCGGCGCATAGGGGCAGGTGTGGACATAATCATCAATCGCGTCGCGCACGATTTGCAAAACCGGGACAAGGCGCTGTTTGTTGCCCTTGCCGGTGATGACCATCGAATCGCCCGTCGGGCGTTGATTGGCGTTAAGGTCGAGTGCCTCGGATATGCGCAACCCACAGCCATAAAGCAGGGTGAACAGGGCGAGGTTGCGTTTGGCAAGCCACGGTTCATCCTGCCACGCGCCGGCATTATCAAGGACGGCCATTGCATCGGCGGGGCTTAGCGGTTTGGGGACCGATTGCGGCAGTTTCGGATTGCGGATCGAATTGACCGCCGCGTTCTGGCCGCGCCCGGTACGATCCAGGAAGCGATAGAAATTGCGCAGTGATGACAGCGCACGCGCGGTCGAGCTTTTAGCCATGCCATCCATGCTGCGACGGGCAAGCCAGCTTCGGAAATCGCGCGGGTTTAATTGCAGAAGAACGGCGATATCGGGTGTGTCACCCTTATGCCCCCGGACAAAACCAAGGAAGGCATACAGATCGGCGAGATAATTTTCGGTGGTGTGATCGGAGGCGCGCCGTTCGGCGGAAAGCCATTGCCGCCAGTCGGCAATGGCATCGCGCACGTCTTTGGGCAGGGTCAGGGCCATAAGCCCCTTATTCATTGCGCCGGTGTCAGCCATCGGCGCACACCAAATTCGATCACGGAGGCGAGGAACATGATCAGGTCATGAGCCTGTGCCGGGCTGAAATAATCGGGTTCGGCGACGCCAAACGCCACCAGCCCGACCGGATCGCCATAAAAGGGTGCGACGCGGACAATGGCGGCGGAGCGGATATTATCGGCCTGCGGGCCAAAAATCGCCTCGTCCCCGGCATTGTCGGGCAGAAGCCAGACATCGTTTTCCTCGCCCAGAACCTGATCAACCGCACCGGCGGTCAGGCGACGGACACGGCCGCCGCAACGGGGCACCGGGGCATCTTCGCTTTCTTCAAAGCACAATGCGATGGCGTCGAGATCAAGCAGTTCGGGCACAAGGTCCTGCAGGGCTTCGACGAAGACATCAAAGCCGCGTGCATTGAGTAGCGCCAGAACCGCACGGTGGATGCGGCTTTGGGTTTCGAGGTTGGATTTGGAAATGTTGATCAGTTCGCTGGTGGCACCGCGCAGCTTTTCGCGTTCATCACGAAGGCGGGTGACGACATATTGCTGCATGTCGGCAATGCCTGAGCCCAGTTCGCGCACCGGCATGTCGAGGCTGTCAAGCAGGTCCGGCCGGTTGGCAAAAAAGTCGGGATGTTCGGCGAGGTAGGCCGCGACGTCGTCGGCGCGCAATGCTGTCTTTTCCATCTGATCCGGTAATTTGCAGTGAAACGAAAAACCCGGCAGCCACAATGCGGGCTGCCGGGTTAAATGCGTGTTAAGGACCGGTGATAAACCTGATCCTTGGCCTGATTTGTCGGTCTTAGAGGATCGACTGGCCGGTTTTTGCCCAATCGGCGACAAAGGTTTCAAGGCCCTTGTCGGTCAGCGGGTGTTTGAACAGCTGGCCAAGAACCTGCGGCGGGATGGTGACGACGTCGGCACCCAGACGGGCCGAATCGACAACATGCTGCGGGCCGCGTGCGGACGCGACGAGGATTTCGGTCTGCCAGTTCGGGTAGTTGTTGTAAACTTCGGCGATGTCGGCAATCAGCTGCATGCCATCGGACGAAATATCGTCAAGGCGGCCAACGAACGGCGAGACATAGGTCGCACCGGCCTTGGCGGCCAGAATGGCCTGACCGACCGAGAAGCAAAGGGTGACGTTGGTCTGGATGCCTTCGTCGGTGAAAGTGCGGCAGGCTTTGAGCCCGTCCGGGGTCAGCGGCAGCTTGACGACGACATTGTCAGCGATTTTCGCAAGTTTGCGGCCTTCGGCAACCATGGTTTCATAGTCGGTCGCGGCAACTTCGGCGCTGACCGGGCCGTCAACCACGTCACAGATTTCCTTGATCAGATCAAGGAACGAGCGGCCGGTTTTGGCAACCAGCGACGGGTTGGTGGTCACGCCATCAACGAGGCCGGATTTGGCGATTTCGCGGATTGCGTCGATGTCGGCGGTGTCGATGAAAAACTTCATTGGATTTCCTGCTCAGGAGCTTTTGAAGATCGTTGTTCGATGATGCGGTTAGCTGATAGGGTCCGGTTCCATTCAAATGACGGTACCAGACGCCCAGTGCTGTGGGACCGTTTTCTTTTGTGCCACAAGCCGGTTATGCATAATCATGCGACCAACCCAGAGGCATCCTGACGGGGTTTATAATATATGAGCGCCGCAAAGGCCATATCGGGAAATCTGTTTGGTGATGATCCGGCCTTTCAGGTTACGACCCGGCAGGTAACGGGCGAAACGATCAGTGTTCTTCCGCCGCTGCCCTTGGCGGGCCCGTATGATTATCTTGTCCCCGAGGGTCTGAGCGTTCAGCCCGGCGACTTTGTCGAAATTCCACTGGGCCGTCAGACCCAGCGCGGCGTCGTCTGGGGTAAGGCCAGGGGCGACGTCGATCCGGCCAAGCTGCGCGAAATTTATGGCGTTTTGCAGGCACCGCCGATGGCCGATGTGACGCGAAAGTTCGTCGATTGGGTGTCGGCCTATACCATGGCGCCGCAGGGGGCGGTGTTGCGCATGGCGATGAGTGTTGCCGACGCGCTGGAGCCGCCCAAGCCGATTTTCAGATTTACCCTTGCCGATCCGGCAGAAGGGGAAGGCGATGGCGAAAGCAGCCTTCGCATGACACCGCCGCGCAAGCGGGTGATGGCGTTTCTGCGTGACAATCCGCCGATGGAACAGGCTGATATCATGCGCGAAACCGGTGCCGGGGCCAGCGTGATCAAGGGGCTGGTCGAAGCAGGCGTCGTCCGGCGTTTGATGGTCACCCCGCCATCGCCGTTTGACGACCCCGACCTTGATATTGCGCGCCCGCATCTGTCGGATGCGCAGGAACGCGCGGCGGACATGCTGTGTGCCAAGGTGGCGGGGGATGGGTTTTCGGTCACGTTACTGGATGGCGTGACCGGGTCGGGCAAGACCGAAGTTTATTTCGAGGCAATCCGCACCGCGTTGGAGGCGGGCCGACAGGTGGTGGTCCTGTTGCCGGAAATCGCCCTTTCGGCGCAGTGGTTGCAGCGGTTCCGTGACCGATTCGGCGTTGAGCCGGCCCTTTGGCATTCCGAAGTCGGGCAGGCGCGGCGGCGCGATACATGGCGGGCGGTGGCCGATGGATCGGCAAAGCTTGTGGTCGGGGCAAGGTCCGCACTGTTTCTGCCCTATGCCAATCTGGGCCTGATCGTGGTGGATGAAGAACACGAACATGCGTTCAAGCAGGAAGACGGCGTGATTTATCATGCGCGTGACATGGCGGTTGCGCGCGCGCATCTGGGCGGTATTCCCGCGATTCTGGCGTCCGCCACCCCGTCGCTTGAGACCCTGGCGAATGTCGAAGCCGGTCGGTATGAGCGGGTCGAGCTTTCGGAACGCCACGGCATGGCGGTTTTGCCAAGTGTCGAGATTGTCGATATCCGGCAGGACAGGCCGGAACGGCAACGCTGGATCACGCCGACCTTGAAAAGGCGGCTGGCGGAGACATTTGCCGCCGGGGAGCAGGCGATGCTGTTCTTAAACCGGCGGGGTTATGCGCCGCTGACCCTTTGCCGGGCCTGCGGGCACCGGTTCCAGTGCCCGAACTGTACCGCGTGGCTGGTGGAACACCGGGCATGGGGCAAATTGCAATGCCATCATTGCGGCTATCAGGCCAAGGCCCCCGATAGCTGCCCGGCCTGCGGGGCGGAGGAAAAGCTTGCGGCGTGCGGGCCGGGGGTGGAGCGGCTTTATGAGGAAGCGGTCGAGACATTCCCGCAAATCCGCATCGAGGTCGCGACATCGGACAATATCGCCGGGCCAAAGGCGGCGGCGGAGCTTGTCAATCGGGTGCATAATCACGAGGTTGATTTGCTGATCGGTACGCAGATATTGGCCAAGGGCTATCATTTTCCGATGCTGACCTTTGTGGGGGTGGTCGATGCCGATCTTGGCCTTGCGGGCGGGGATCTGCGCGCGGCCGAACGCAGTTATCAGTTGATGACCCAGGTGGCCGGGCGGGCCGGACGTGGTGAGCGACCGGGCACCGTGTTGCTGCAAACCGCCGACCCGTCCAACCGGGTGATCAAGGCGATTGCGGCGGGCGATCGCGATGCGTTTAACGAGGTTGAATTATCCCAGCGCATGACGCATGGCATGCCGCCGCATGGAAGGTTGGCGGCCCTGATCATTTCGGGGAAAAAGGAAAACGAGGTCGACGAAGCCGCATGGCGGATTGGCCGGGCGGCACCGCGCGGTGATGGCATTGTCGTTCTGGGACCGGCCCCGGCCCCGTTATCGTTGCTGCGCGGGCGGTATCGCCGCCGTTTCCTGATCCGGGCGGATAAACAGGTGCGGTTGCAGGCGATGATCCATGACTGGTTATCAAAGGTGAAAACACCGGGCAGTGTCCGGGTACAGATCGATATTGATCCTTACAGCTTTATGTAGGGTCGGTTCGGATTCAGTTCTGATATTGGGACTGCCACCAGTCGAGCCCGTCCGGGCCGAGGTAATCCTGAAAGATGGTGGCGAGGCGGCCATCATTGCGCATTTCGCGGATGATCTGGTCATAGCGTTTGAGAAACGCGTCCTTGTCCGGGTAATCCGACGCCTTTGAAAACACATTATAATAGGGCGCGCGGCGAAGCGGCGGATAGATGAAGGCGATCTGTTCGCGTTGCCCGTTGCGCAGGGTTTCGTAAAGCGTGCTGAGGTAATTGACCGGCACGACATCAAAACGGTTTTCCAGCAGCATCGGGATCAGCAGATCGTTTTTGGCGACGATTTCGATATCAAGCCCGGATTGCCAGAAGGTATCGGTATAGGAATATTCCGCCGCCGCCCCGACGCGGTGGCGCGCCAGATCGGAAAAATCACTAAACGTGATCCGGTCGCGGTCTTCAATCCGCACGGCAAAGCGCCAATCGAGCAGAAGGTGGGCTTCGTCGGGATATTGCAGATACTGGCTGCGTTCGGCGTTTTGCGACAGGGTCAGGATGATGTCGCTGCTGCCGTTCTGGGCATTGTGCAAAAGGCGGCGGCCATTATCGACAAGCTGAAAGCGGTAATCGGTGATGCCCATATCGTTGAGCACTTCGGTCATGATGTCGATATCAATGCCACGCGGATCACGGTCGACCATCCATTTCAGCGGGGCTTCGGACAGGCCTTCGATGATCAGGGTGCGGGCATTTGCGGCCAAAGGAAAAGCAATAACGCACAATGCTGCGGTAAGGGCGCACAAATTCTCTAGGCGATATCGGAGCAACCTCGCCATATGCACGAACTTCCGGCATCGTGCCATATATTGTCTCCCGTCATGCTTGCGGGTTATGGATAGCCCAGATTTTTAAATCCCATGGATAAGATTTGATGACGAATGTTAAAAATTCAACAAGCGTGAGCGAAAGCCAGCAAAGCATATGTGACTGGGCCGAAAAGATTTTTGGCCCGGTTGCCGATCCCCGTGCGCTTGTCACGCGTGCGATGACGGAGATGAAGGAACTTGATGAGGCGGTTGTTGACCGCGATCTTTCGGAAATCGGGCGCGAAGCGGCGGATGTGATGATTTTGCTGTATCGGCTGGTCGATCAGTTCGGTCTGGACCTTGATCACGAAGTGCAGGCGAAAATGGCGATCAACCGGGCGCGGCAATGGTCGGCCAAGGGCGATGGCACCGGGTCGCATATCTAGGGTCCTGACCCTGATTGGCGGATCGGGCCACCGGTAGGGTGACCCGACGCGATGATATCAGTTGGCGCTGTAGACCTTGCTGGACTTGCTGGTGAGCCAGGCCGGGATGGATTGCTTTTTGGTGCCGACGGTGGCGCTGTTGAAATTGTCGGCTTCGAGATAGACGTGGGTGGGGGTGATGCCCTCGGCACTCATCCAGCTATCGGAGGGCACGTCTTCGGCCGGGGTTTCGGACAGCGGGGCGGTCACGGCATCGCAGGCGATTTTGTAAACCGTGGTTTTACCGCCGAATGCATTGAAGCGGCTATCAGCCATGGCCCTGTAATCCGCCGATGTCAGATCGACAAAAACGGAAATTGCGGTTCCGGCCTGATCCTGATCATCGTAATAGGCGCGCGAGGCGGATGGCACGAAGGGGCTGGCGGTGCCGGTTTCGACAAAACGGAAATAGCCGGTGCTACACGCGAAGGCGTTGATCGGAAGCAGCAGGGCAAGGCCTGCAATCAGCAGGCCGGCCAGAGGGGACATCGAGGGCAGTTTCATTTGAACCTCCTTGGGGATGACATGGGTGTCCGGAATTGACGCCGGGAAGGTTCGAATGTGATGTCGATTACACTTTTTGATCGGAAAAAACGGTTATCGATCAGGGGTTGTACGGACGGCATCGTCGAAAAAATCGGGGATTCGTTCCTTAAAGGTGATTTCCCAAAGACAGAATCCGCCGATGGCGGGAGAGGCGGCATTATAAAATAGTTGTAAAAAGCCTCGAAACGCGAGCGATCCGGGGCTGTTTTGCCCCAACTTCAGTAAAGAATGAAAAAGACCGCCCAAATGGCGTTGCGCGGGGGTTGCCCCTGTCATGGACATGTGATACCAAACGCTCGCTTCTCGGCGGGAACACCTTCCGAGAGACCATTTTTTTATACGTATCCGAGTCGTTCTCATAACCAGAATTGAGGGCTTTCACCGGTGTCCCAAAATACTGCCGCGACCGGGCTTCAAGGGCGCTACGCCACAGCATTATTCGAATTGGCCCAGTCGGCCGATGCGCTTGATGCTGTCAAAAGCGATCTTGAATTGCTCGACCAGGCCATCGTCGAAAGCGATGACCTGCGGAATGTGCTCCGTAGTCCCGTGATTTCCCGGGATGTGCAGGCCAAGGCAATGGCGGCCCTTCTGGACAAGCTTGGCGTTTCCGAGTTGACCAAGAAGACCGTTGGCGTTCTGTGTCAGAAACGCCGCCTTTTCGTTCTGCCGGATGTTATCAGTTCCTACCTTTCCATGCTCTCAGCTTTCAAAGGCGAAGTGACCGCACAGGTGACGTCGGCTTCCGAGCTGAAGAAAGAGCAAATCGAAGCCGTTACCGGCGCTCTTAAAGAAGTTGTCGGTGCCACTGTCAAAGTGGACCTGAATGTCGATCCGGCGGTTCTTGGCGGCCTTGTCGTCAAGGTCGGTTCCCGGGTTTTTGATGCCTCGCTTCGTACCAAATTGCAGAAGCTCGAGCTCGCTATGAAAGGGGTTGCGTGATGGAAATCCGCGCCGCGGAAATCTCCGCTATTCTTAAGGATCAGATCGCCAATTTTGGCGCTGAAGCCGAAGTTGCCGAAGTCGGTCAGGTTCTGTCTGTCGGTGACGGTATCGCCCGTGTTCATGGTCTTGACAATGTTCAGGCCGGTGAACTGGTCGACTTCCCGGGTGGCATCAAGGGCATGGCCCTGAACCTTGAGGAAGACAATGTCGGTATCGTTATTTTCGGTTCTGACCGTACCATCAAGGAAGGCGACCAGGTCAAGCGTACCGGTGCCATCGTTGACGTGCCGGTTGGCAAGGAGCTGCTGGGCCGCGTTGTTGACGCGCTTGGCAACCCGATCGACGGTAAAGGTGAACTGGGTGCGAAAGAACGTCGCCTTGCCGACGTCAAGGCACCGGGCATCATCCCGCGCAAATCGGTTCATGAGCCGGTCCAGACCGGTATCAAGTCGATTGACTCGCTGATCCCGATTGGCCGTGGCCAGCGCGAGCTGATCATTGGTGACCGTCAGACCGGTAAAACCGCGATCATCATCGACACCATCCTGAACCAGAAGCCGGTGAACGATGCAGCGAAATCCGACAGCGACAAGATGTTCTGCATCTATGTTGCGGTTGGTCAGAAACGTTCGACCGTTGCACAGGTTGTTAAAGTCCTTGAAGAACGTGGCGCGATGGAAAACACCATCGTTGTTGCCGCGACCGCTTCTGATCCGGCGCCGATGCAGTTCCTGGCACCGTTCGTTGCCTGCGCAATGGGTGAATATTTCCGCGACAATGGCATGCATGCCACCATCTTCTATGATGATCTGTCGAAACAGGCTGTTGCCTATCGCCAGATGTCGCTGCTTCTTCGCCGCCCGCCGGGACGTGAAGCTTTCCCGGGCGACGTTTTCTATCTGCACTCCCGTCTGCTGGAACGTGCTGCGAAAATGAATGACGAAAACGGCGCTGGCTCGCTGACCGCTCTGCCGGTTATCGAAACCCAGGGTAACGACGTTTCGGCGTTTATTCCGACCAACGTGATTTCGATCACC
>TARA_R100000049_G_C1957616_1_pt1 | contig 32178 bp, 27 predicted proteins | sample TARA_R100000049 | Tara Oceans TARA_R100000049 (sample SAMEA2619992) | marine metagenome | biome: marine biome (ENVO:00000447); feature: mesopelagic zone (ENVO:00000213) & marine oxygen minimum zone (ENVO:01000065); material: "saline water (ENVO:00002010), including plankton... | reverse complement strand
TATAACTGATGTTGCACTTGTGGTGTGAGTCTCCGGAGTCCATCGGGCTGCATGCGCCAAACTGGCACCAAACACACCAAAGGATCACCTCATCCCCTGTCCGAACCACCCCCATCTACGCTGCCCATTGCAAGCCGCGCCATCTGCAAAACCAGCGCCCGCTGCCCTTCCCGCATCCAGATCGCCCGATCCGGGCTTTGCGGGCCAAGCGCGGTTTTGATGATGCTGCGTTCAAGCTCCGCCAGAACCTTCTGCCCCGCGTGCGTGCCAAAGCATTGCTGCCAATGCACCCGATCCGCTTCATCCGTTTCGTCGGCGGCTGCCACCCCCTCAAACCAGTCCCAGCCACTCATACCGCATCCTCCATAACGCCCGCCTCAAGTGATGCCTCAACCGGCAAAACCGGCATCATCGGCCTGAGCAAATGGTCCGGCACGCCAAACTGATCGGCAAGCCAGCGGACCATGTGCGGCATATCGACCTCGCCCAGCGCCTCCGGCCCCAGCGTCGCGATGCGTGACAGCCAATCCATCGCCTGCCCGGCCTGTACGCGTTTGGGCAACTGGGCCAATGGCGCGCTATGGCGCAACTGCACGACATCGCCATCAAGCGGCATATCGGGAAGCTCGCCGCGCCGCACCAGAATATGGATCGCCCGCCTAATCAGCGGATAAAGCAGTTCCGCCTGCAACCTGCCATAAGTCGCCCCCAGCAACCGGGCATTTTCCGATGCGCGTTCGAGAACCTCGGTCGCGGTCATGCCCGGCTGGTCACTTTGCCCCAGCCGGTCGGCCAACAGGCACCGCCGGATGCGATCACGCAGATCCGACAGCACCAGATCGGAAACATCAAACCGCCCCGGCGCATCAAGCGGCGTTAACCCCGCCGATCCAACCGCCTTGGGGATGATGCTTCCGGGCACCAGCCGGATCGCCGCCGGGTTCAAAACCCCGTCATCATCGGCCTGCCAGATGCCGGTCACCGCGATGGATGCGTTTTTAAGCACCAGCTCGACCACCTTGTTCGCCGTCTTGATATCCGGCAGCGCCTTCATCACCGGCGACCTGCCATAAACCTCGCCCGGTGCCTTCATCCACCGAAACGCGATATAGGGCGACACCTCAAAACGGTCCCGATGGATCACCCCATCTTCGCCGGCCAGACCACCAGAAACCTGCCCGCCATCCTCAAAAAACACGCAAAGCTGATAACCGCCAAACGCCCCCGGATTGGGCAGAACCGCCTCGACCACCGCGTATCGTCTCGGGCTCTGCCCCTCATCCCGATCCCTATCGGGCAACCGCGCCTCTGGCCATTGCCTTGCAATCTCGTCCCGGCTCAGCGACAGCTTGCGAAACACCGCATCCATTCTGCCGTCACTGCGTTCCTCGAACGCCAGTTCACGCAGCGGCACCGCGCCAAACCGGAACGCCGACGGGCTTAAAAAATCATCCGCTTCAAGCCGAAGGCACGCCGTCCCCGCCGTCACCAGATCGAGAAACGCCTGATGCATCTCGACCGCGAAATTGGATCGGTCAAAATGCCCCTGCAAAATGCTTGCGGCCCGCGCCAGCCGCGCGGTCAGAATGTCCCGATCCGCATCCGCCACATTGCCGCCCGGCTCAAATGCGAACCAGCCACCACTCGGCGGGGTGATTTCCGCCATCAGGCTTGCCGCAAGCTGCTCGACCGCATCGGGGGCCGTGGCATCAAACACCCGATCAAATTTCTTTTCCCCGCCAGATACCCCGCCGGATGCTCCCGGTTGCTCGCTTGCCCCGTTGCGCTGCGGCAGGGCGAATTCGTAACATTCCTGCCAATGCCGGACCCAGCCCTGCTTCTGCCCGACCGCCGCCCGGAACCGGGCCCGCAAATCGGCAATCGCAATCCCGCCGGCTTTGGCCCCGGTCCCGGCATTGCTGCCTGTCCCGGCACCAGCACCAGCACCTGCTCCAAGACGGCCGACCGGCTCCTTCGCCATCCGGCCAAATGTCGCCGCCCTCTGGTCTGCTCCCGACGGCCTGGCATCACCCGGATTGGCATCACCCGGATTGGCATCACCCTGCCCGGTCGCATTCCGACCGGCAGCACGCTGCGCTCCATCGGGGAGCCCCCGATCAGACGTCGCATGCTTTGCCGCCAAACCCACCTTCCGGGCCGGACGGACCGGGCGCGCTTTGCGGTTCTGCCGTTCTGTCATCGCCTAATCCCCCAAAAGATTTTTGCCACCCGCCGCACGGTCGATCCGGTCTGACAACAGGCCACGAACCCCCGTACCGATCAGACCGGCCCGGCCATAGCGTCGCCGCTCCAGCGCCTCGGACCGCGCCCGTCGTGCCGCTTCTGCCGCACTTTCCCCGTCATCGACGGACGCCGGGTTTGCGGACGGGCTGGTGGCAATTGGTGGTGGCGCGGATGGTTTTGGTGTCGAAAACAGACTACCCATGATGCCCCTTTACCTCCTTCTGCACCCGCCCCGAACGGGGCAAAACAAAACACCCCAAACCGGGGCCCAAAAAACAAACAGCCCCAAACCGGGGCTAAAAAAAACAAACGCCCTTAAACGGGCTTGGAAACAAAAACGCCCGCAACGCGATAAAGCGATGCGGGCGCAATTGTGGTGTTGACTTCTCCCTTATGGCACAAGAAAAAGAACAAATCAAGAACATTTTTCAGAAAAAAACACTCTCCCACGATAACCCTTTGTTTCCGCACGTTTTATCGCGCAAAAAAGTTGATGCGGTGTCACGATCCAGAACCCGGAAATGCCCAGCAACCGCTTGACGAACTCGACACAGGTAAACGCGCCCAACCGCACCCGCCTTGGCACTTCCGCCGGATAACTGACCCAGACGCAATCAAATCCGCGCGCCCGGTAATGGGCTTCGGGATCGAACAGAACCGAATATTGCCAGACATCGCACGCCACCCGGTGGCTTTGCGGATCAAGGCAGATCCACTCCCCGGCACGTCCGCCCGACATCAGCACGAAACAATGCCGGAAACCGGGTTTCAGCCACCGCAAAAGCCGCTTTTCGGGTGCATCGGCAAACACGACAAGCACATCGCGCATCACCGGTTCAGTTGGCGAATTTACCGGCTGTTTCGGCACAGAATCCGCCTGAGCACCCGCTTGGATATCGGGCCGGATCGCCTCTCGGGTCAAAGTCTGCATGGCGGCAATTCTCCCGTCATTTTAATCATCCTTTCGGGATGGTGAAAGGCATCCTCGGCCCCCGGCAGGACGATATCGCGCGCAATCAACGCATCCTGCAAGGCCGCCATCGCATCGCACCAAAGATCATATTTCGGCTTTTCACGACCATCACGCGGATCGGGCGTGCGTTCCACCAGCCCGTAATATTCGATCACCTGCAAATGCCGGTCATCCAGCACATTTTCGCGCCGGAGCCGCATGACCGCGTTATAGATATCATCCGGGTCGCACGGCCGCACAACGTCACTGGCATCCGCCACCACACGCGCCCCTTCGATCCGTGACGCCTGGCACCGCACAAACCAGAACCAGGCCTGCATGGCGCTGGAAAACGGGGTCGTCACGCGGTCCGCGATCGGCTTGGGAAAAAGTCTCTGTTCACTCATTTCGCCCTCCTGCTGAACTGCCTGTCTCGCATCAACACCTCCGAAAACGCGTGCAATTATCCCCTTTCGCGCCTCAAAGAAGCCCAAAGCCAATTGCCTGCCGGATATGTAAAGATGGCCAACGTGATACGTGCAAAACCCGGCTTATATGCCGCTTTCCGCCATTCTGACCGCATCAAAGCTATTTCCGGATGCACTTCCGGTGTTGATCCACAAGCTATAATCCCTTTTTGTTCTCATTGTAAAGGATTAATTTCCTATTATTCGAACGACCGCAAAAATCCTCGACTTGCGGGCCAGCGGATGAATAATGGCCTGTGAAATATCCGCAACCAGACGAGAGACTCCCATGAGTTGGGCCAGCATCAAAATGACGCAACAGGAAGCAATGGGAACATCGACCGATTTTGTCGATGCGTTTGAAAAGCTTTTCATTGCCGCCAAAAAACCACGTGATGCCGCCCTTTTCTGCTCCCGCGAACTGGGGCCGGATGATGCGTTTTTCCTCTCCCCCGGCGCGCAGAAAATTGCCACGTCCCTGCTCGCACTCCGCCCGGCCACAAAATGCAAGGCCCCATCGAAAAAGGATGTGATCCTGCTGGCAGGCCACGATGACGGGATTGCACTTCTGCGCTAATCACCGCCCGGCCCCTTTCATCACAAAACCCTTCCTGAACTGTCTTCATGGACGCCCCATCGGGCAATTTTCCATCACCGGTCGATGCAATCCACTGCATGCCGATCCACTGACAGTCAGGAGTCTCCCATGGCAAATGCACCCGCCCCGCGTTACGAGCTTTACAAGGACAAGAAAGGCGAATGGCGCTGGACCTATATCGCGCGCAACGGCCTTAAAATCGCCATGAGCAGCGAGGGCTACAAAGCCAAATCCGACTGCATCCACAGCATCGATCTGCTGAAATCTTCCAAGGATGTCCCGGTGCATGAAGCCGATGCATGAAAACGGCGCATGACGCCACCGCCTGCCCCCAAAACCCCGGCATGCATTGCCGGGGTTGATAACCTTTTCAATCATATGGCGATATCGGTTCAACTTTCGGATATGCAAGGAATTTGTTCCTTTTCGGCCGCCCCGTCATCCTGCTAGGATACCGTATGATCCGGCAAGAACAGATATGGGGCGCACTCGACAAGATCGCCGAAGATAACGGGCTGACCCCCTCCGGGCTGGCCCGCCTGGCGCAGCTTGACCCCACCACATTCAACCGGTCCAAACGCACGACAAATCAGGGCAAACCCCGCTGGCCCTCGACCGAAAGCATTTCAAAGGTGCTCTCGGTGGCCAATGTCACCTTTCAGGAATTCGCCCAGCTTGTCGATGGCAACGGGGCCGGGCGCGTGCCGGTCATCGGCTTTGCCCAGGCCGGGAATCGCGGCTTTTTTGATGATGCCGGTTATCCGGTCGGCGGCGCGTGGGAAGACATCACCTTTCCCGCCCTGCATGATCCGACCGCCTACGGGCTTCGGATTTCGGGGGATTCCATGGCCCCGGTCTTTCGCGATGGTGATCTGATCGTCGTCTCCCCGGCATCAAACATCCGCCCGCAGGACCGCGTGGTTGTCAAAACCACATCGGGCGAAGTCATGGCCAAGGAACTGGTGCGCCGCGGGGCGATGGGGGTGGAACTGAAATCGCTGAACCCGGCCTATGAGGACCGCTATGTCGAAGCCCGCGACATTGACTGGATCGCGCGCGTCCTTTGGGTCAGCCAATAGAACAACCATCACCTTTTTGCATTCTCCTCAAATGGGGATAGTGCGTTAAGAATTTTGCGTGATAATCGTCCCTAAACATTGGGATCGGGGTCTTCATTTTTGCGCCCGACTTCCCATCTGATCAGAAGCGCCCAACCCCGGGAAGGAACGAATTTGCGTTTGGCCCCTGTGCACATCATCCGCTTTGTGGCGATTGCGCTAACCTATTTCGTTTTTGGCTATGCCGGGTTGCAATTCCCCTTCTATGGCAGCAGCGTCACCCTGATCTGGGCGCCTTCCGGGATTGCGCTGGGGTCTTTGATTGCATGGGGATGGCGTTATTTTCCCGCCGTGTTTGCAGGTGCGCTTCTGGTGAACCTGACGACGGCGGCACCGGTTGAAACCGCCATTCTGATTGCAATCGGCAACACCCTGGCCGCGACGCTTTCCGCGATACTGATCGCCCGGATATCTGGCCGCTCCCCGCTTTTGACCGCGCGCGGGATTTTCAGCCTGATCATGATCGGCGGGCTTGGCGGCCCGGCGCTTGCCGCACTTTGCGGTACGACAAGCCTCAGCCTGACGGCAATTGGCAATTTTGACCAGTTCGCCACCATCTGGCGGGGCTGGTGGCTTGGTGATCTGGTCGGTGTAATGGTGATCGGGCCGCTGGTTTTGCGCCTGATCCATCAGAAATGGCGATCACACGGCTTTGCATATTACGGCGAACTGGCCTTTGTCTGTGTCGCCACCACCATCGTGTCCTCGGTCGTCCAGACAACCCCGCTGATCGCCAAACCGGAATATCTGTTCATCTTTGTCTCCCTTCCCTTTGTTCTGTGGGGGGCGGTGCGGTTCGGGTTGCTGGGCGCGGCATTGGTCAATGCCTTTATCGTCGTTGATATCGTTGTTTTTGCCGCCTTGGGCGAAAGCACCTTTATCCACACCTCAAACATGAATATCGGCCTTGAAAATCTTTACAGCTATGTGATTGCGGTTTCGGTCGGGACATTGTTGCTCGGTACGGGCATCGAAAAAATCAATGTCATCACCATGCGCACCCGCGATGGCCGGATTTCAAGCGACATCCATCGTCTGCGTCGCAATCTGGCCCTGATTGTCGGCCTGACCGGTTTTTCGATATCGGGGCTGGCGGCATGGTACACATTCGGTCAGATCGATCACGCCGTTGACGTCCAGACGGAACAGTACCGCCGCGCCTTCGAAGCATCCCTTCGCGAAGAACTGGGCCGCGCCACCGACAGCCTGATTGCCGTGCGCACCCTGTTTGATGTCCATGGCGATGTGTCGTTTCATACCTTCAACGCCATGATCGGCCCGTGGGTCGAACGCAGACCGGGTGTCGCAGCACTGGAATGGGTCCCCTATATCGAACGCCGTGCACGCGGTCTGATCGAGGAAAATGCCTCCCTCCGGGGTGTTGAAAATTTTGAAATTCGCAATCTGATCGATGGCGACATGCGACGCTCCCCGGAACGCGATGAATATTTCCCGGTTTTTTACGTTTTTCCGCAGTCCGGCAATGAAAATGTCGTCGGGTTCGATCTGGCAAGCGATGAAATCCGCAACCAGGCCCTGCAAACCGCCATCCGCACCGGAAACATTACCCTGACCGAACCGATCCGGATGCGGCAGTCCGCCACCGCCGAAATCACGGCACTGGCCTTTTTAAATGTCCCGAACCGGCGCAATCCCGGCAAGGCGCCGCTTGGCCTTGCGGTTGGCGTGCTGCGTCTGACCAATATGATCACGCGTGCCGCCCGCATTGCCCGCCTGCCATCGGATTTTGAAATCCATCTGGCGGATATGGATGCCCCCGAAGGCCATCAACTGATCTATTCCAATCGACGCCCGGAATATGCGATCACCCATATCGTCAAGGAAATCACCTCCGGCTATAACCCCAAGGTATCGACCTTTACCTTTGGCTTCCGCGACTGGACGATTGTCCTGCACGGGCCCGAAGCCCGCCTGAACGGGCTTTTATACTGGCAGCCATGGGCGATCTTTGTATTTGGTGCCACCATCAGCATCCTTCTGATGGTCTATCTGCGGTCCCTGACCCGCACCGAAAAACGGATTGTCGATCTGGTCTATCAGCGCACCAGCGAACTTGATAACGCCCGTCAGGAAGCCGAAAACGCCATGAATCAGGCGCAGCAGGCCGACCGCGCAAAATCCGAATTCATCGCCCATATGAGCCACGAATTCAGGTCCCCAATGACCTCGATCCTCGGCTACGCCCAGCTGGCACGCGATGCCATCGACAAAAACGAACCGTCCGAAACCATCCGAAGCTATCTTTCGACCATCAATGGGGCCGGGCGTCATGTCTTGTCCCTGATCGGCGATGTTCTTGATCTCTCAAAGATCGAAGCAGGCAAACTGGTCCTTGAAGAAGTGCCAACCGACATCCACGCGATTTGCGAAGAAGTCGTTTCCATGATGATGGTCCCGGCACGCAATCAGGATAACCGCCTGCATCTTGATATCCCGGCCGACATGCCGCGCTGGGTGATCGGCGATCCGGTCCGCATCAAGCAGGTCCTGACCAATTTGGTTTCCAACGCAATCAAATTCACCAGATCCGGCAGTATCCATGTTGTCGTAACCCGGCAGGAAACCGCCAACGGTCGCATGGCGTTCCGCATCTCTGTCCGTGACGAGGGGATCGGCATCCCGGTCGATAAGGTCCGCTCGGTCTTCGAAGCCTTCACACAGGTCGATACATCAACAACCCGCCGTTTTGGCGGAACCGGCCTTGGCCTTGCCATCTGTCAGAAAATGATCCTGGCGATGGGCGGCACGATTGATGTCGAAAGCATCGAGGGCAAGGGCAGCACCTTCTGGTTTGACCTCGACCTGCCGCTGACAGACGCGCCAAAACTTGGCAGCGAAGCCGAAGACGACCGTCAGCTTGGCCTTGCCGATCCGGACAAACCGCGCGTCATGGGACGGAAGCTTCTTCTGGTCGAGGATATCCAGATCAACCGTATTCTCGCCCAGAAACTGCTTGAACAGCAGGGCCATGAAATCGTCACCGCCGCCAACGGGCAGGAAGCCCTTGACCAACTGCTTGAACATGATTTTGACGCGGTCTTGATGGATGTGCATATGCCCGTCATGGACGGGATCGAAGCCACCCGCCAGATCCGCGAATTTGCCGACCCGATCAAGGCAACCATCCCGGTTCTGGCCCTGACCGCAGATACATCAAGCGACAATCTGGCAGAATTTCGCGCGGCCGGCATGGATGCGCACTGCACCAAGCCGCTCGATATCAAGGCCATCAATCACGAACTCTCCCGCCTTGATTACCGCATGCTCACAGAACGCAAACAGCAACTGACCGGCACCGGGGACTAAACCCGGCACCGGTCAGCATGCATTCAATATCGTGCCATCAGGCGTGATCAGCCCCGATACGAAAGCCCGATCATATCCGCCAGATGTTTGGCGACATTGGGCCCCGCGGCCAATATCGGCCCACCATCTTCAAGCACGTTGGGCAGATCAAGAAAATCATTGCACCAGCCCCCCGCCTCACGCATCAGGACAATCCCCGCCATGCAATCCCACGGATTGATATGCGGCTCGTAATAGCCGATCAAACGCCCGGCACTGGCATAGGCCATCATCAACGCACACGACCCGTTGCGGATGAACATGCCTTCCTCGTCAAGCAACTGGCCGATCACCGGCACGATCGAACTGCTTGGCAGACGATGCGACATGCCGATCCCCATGACACCATCACTGACAAGTTTGGCATCGCTGGCCTTGACCGGCTCGCCATTGACACGTGCGCCATCCCCGATCACCGCGCTGAAAAGCTCCCCATTGCAGGGATGGTAAATCAGGCCGATGACCGCTTCCTTGCCGATCATAAGGGCAACCGAAATGCACCAGGTCGGCATCTGATTGACAAAACAGGCCGTGCCATCAATCGGATCAATCACCCAAAGGCAGTCATTATCACCCTTCTCGATGCCCATTTCTTCGCCCAGGAACCCGTCCTCGGGAAAGGCATCGCCGATCCGGTCGCGGATGATCGCCTCGACGTTTTTATCCGCAATGCTGACCATATCAAGCGCGTTGGTTTTGGTTTCAATCGCAAGGTCGGCGGCGTCGCCTTCGTAATATTCCATGGCGCGTTTGCCCGCTTCGCGGATCACGTCGCGCGCATGTTCAAACCGTGCTTCGATATCAATTCCCGAAAATGTCTTTTCCACTTTGTCCCTGCCTGAAACAGTTTTGCGATTGATCCGTTATTGCCCCGAAACCACGGCCATGCCGCGTTCGGAAAAGCCGATGGCAACCTGTTCACCGGCGATGATCGGTGTATCGATCCGATGATCGATCACAAACAGCTCGCCAATCGGGGTTTCCACAGAATACTGCATCTGACTACCAAGATAGGCTGCATGCGTAATGTGACCTTTTAGCGACGTTTCAATGACATGTGCATCGCCCGCAATCGCCGCCAATCCGGTCAGTTGCACCGCATCGGGTCGCACCGCCACCCGAACCGGTCCCTTTGCCTGCCCGCGATGACGCAGATTGCAGTGCGCGCCCCCGATATCGACGCGGGCGTGATTGCCATCAATGCTGATGATTTCCCCGTCAACCAGATTGGCATCACCGATAAAGTCGGCGATAAATTCCGATTGCGGCTGTTCATATAATTCGCGTGGCGTGCCCTGCTGCGCGATCACCGCCCGGTTCATCACGATGATCCGGTCCGACACCGCCAATGCTTCTTCCTGATCATGGGTCACATAAACCGCGGTCAGGCCAAGTTTTTGCTGCAAATCGCGGATTTCGGTCCGCACATGACGGCGAAGCTTGGCATCAAGGTTCGATAACGGCTCGTCCAGCAACAGAACTTCAGGCTCCAGCACCAGCGCACGCGCCACCGCCACCCTTTGCTGCTGCCCGCCCGAAAGCTCGGACGGCAGGCGACTGCCATATCCGCCCAAGCCCACAAGGTTAAGCCCTTCCTCGGCCTTTTCCCTGGCCTCGGCCTTGGCAACGCCGGTGACACTCAGCCCATAAGCAACGTTTTCCGCCACCGTCATATGCGGAAACAGCGCATAGGACTGAAACACCATACTGACATCACGGTCCGTCGCCGGAAGCTGTGTGACATCCTTGCCCCCGATCAGGATCTTGCCCGTTGTCGCATGTTCCAGCCCGGCAATCATGCGCAATGTCGTGGTTTTGCCACAGCCGCTTGGCCCCAGAAGGGTCACAAGTTCGCCCGGATGGATGGTGAAAGATACATTGTCGATCGCGGTAACCGCCCCATGACCATAGGTCTTGGTGACATTGTCGAATACGACCGAACCCGCACGCGTTTTCAGTTTCATGAATGCTTCTCTCTCAGATTTCCTGTCGATGTCTTGTCCGGTGTTGCCTCAACCCGGTCCTCGCGGCGCAGACGCCGTTGCCCGATCAGGCCGTTCACAACAAGGATCGCGCTCAGCATGACAAGGATCAGAACACTGCAATAGGCAATCGCAACGCCGTATCGCCCGTTTTCCACAAGCCCGATAATATAGGATGTCGCCATATTGTGATCCGCACTGACCAGAAAGATCACCGCACTGACCGAGGTAATGGCACGCACAAAGCTGTAAACCAGTGCGGCAACAATCGCCGGGCGCAGAAGCGGCAGGATCACACGCCGGAACGTGGTAAAGCTGTTGGCCCCAAGCGTCAGGGACGCTTCATCAAGGCTTTTATCAAGCTGGCTCATGGCCGCAATCCCGCCGCGCACCCCCACCGGCATATTGCGGAAGATAAAGCAGATCACAAGGATCACACCCGTGCCGGTCAATTCGAACGGCGGCACGTTAAACGCCAGAATATAACTGACACCGATCACCGTACCGGGAATGGCAAAGCTTAACATCGTACCAAATTCAAAGGCACTTTTGCCCCGGAAGTTCTGCCGCACCAGCAGATAGGCCGTCGTCAGACCAACCGCTGCGGTCAAGGGTGCGGCAATCGCCGAGATGTTCAACGTGGTCCAGAAACTGTCCCATGCCGCCCCGGCCCAGACGATGCCATGCTCGCCCCAGCCAATGCCAAAAGCATCGCTATAGTTATCGAACGTTAGGCTGTTATCAAAGCCCCAGCGTTTGACAAAGCTGCCATAGAAAATCATGCCATACAGCACGACCGTAAAGATCGCCCACGGAATGGCGGTGAAGTAGCACGCCAAACGCATACCGGGATTAAGCCCGACATGCGCCCCGTTATCGGCCTTGCCCGATACCGTGGCATAGGATTTTTTGCCGAGCCAGAACCGCTGTGCGGCGAAGGCAGAAAGTGTGAAGAACAGCAATATCATCGCAAGGACGGCAGCCCGCCCGGCATCGTTTTGTGCGCCGACAATGGCAAAGAATATCTCGGTCGACAGCACTTCGTAATTGCCACCCAGAACCATCGGGTTACCGAAATCGGCCATGCTTTCGATAAAGGCCAGCAGAAAGGCATTGGCCAAACCGGGGCGCATCAAGGGCAGCGACACATTGACAAACGTTTTCCAACGTCCGGCCCGCAAGGTTTGCGATGCCTCTTCCATCGACGGGCTGACACCCTCGACCACACCGATCAGCACCAGAAAAGAAATCGGGGTGAAGGACAGGGTCTGTGCCAGCCAGATTCCAGGGAGGCCATAAAGCCAGCGCCCTGCCTCCACCCCGAGCAGATCAGCAAAGAACTGCGTTACAGCCCCCGATCTGCCAAAAAGAAGGATCAATGCCAAACCGATCACGAAAGGCGGGGTAATGATCGGCAACACCGTCAAAACCCGCAGCGGCTTTTTGAACCGGAACCCGGTCCGCGTCACCACAAGCGCAAATGAAAGCCCAAGCAGCGTGGTCGAAACAGCGGTCAGAACCGCCAGAAACGCCGTATTCCACGCAACCCCGCAAACACCCCCGGCAAGGCAGCCCAGCCCCCAGATGCTGTCATCAAGGAAATTGCGGATAAAGGCCACGCCCGAAAGGTTGCCATCAATATCGACAAACGATCCGATGAAAATGCGCGCGACCGGAAAGAAGACAAACAACCCGACAAGCGCAATAACCGTCCCGATGGCGGAAGTAACAAACACATCGCCCCGCATCGCCCCCGCTGCGGCAAGACCGGTGCAAAGCATCACAAGCAGGCTGGCCGCAACAAACATCGCGCCATAGCCAAGCCCGTATTGCCGGACGTCAAGCGGACCAAACATCGCCTCAAGCCAGCCAAATCCCCAGCCGGAAATGCCGACAAAAAAGCCCTGCCCCACCAGATAGATCAAACCGCCAAGCCCGCATGAAATCAGGATACGGGCATAATGCGGATGATCCCGCCCGGCCCGCACCAGCGCCAATGGCACCAGCAGAAACGCCGCAACCGGTAAAAGCCAGAATTTTTGATGAAGGGTCGTTTGCAGGATCGCAGGCGAATAATCGCCATACATCGGATAGCCGTCATACAGCCATTCCAGGGTCCAGAACCCGTATTCCTGCTGATACCAGGGTAAAATTGCAAAACCGATCCAGCCGATCACCAGCCAGAACCAAAGCATCCGGTTCACGAAACTCTCCTGCACGCCGAATTGGGAAGTCTGGTTCTGCCCGCCCGATAATCACACCGAACGGACAGAACCGTTAAGGCAGATCGCGCTTATTGCGGCGCGGTTTTGACTTCGTCATCCCAACGCGACAGAAGATGACGGCGGGTTTCCGCATCCCCGTATTTCGCGAAGTCATAATCGATCAGTTTCAATTCACTCAGACGCGGTGCTCCATCGGGAATTTTTGACTCTTTGTTGGACGGCACCTGATAGCTGTGCGCGTCTTCGGCAATAGACTGGGTCCGCGGGCTAAGTGCGAATTCATACCAGATTTTCGCATTTTCAAGGTTACGCGCACCTTTGATAATGCTCATGGAACCCACTTCGTAACCGGTCCCCTCGCACGGCGACACCACGGTCAGGTTCGCCCCCTGTTTGATCTGGGCGACCATGTCATGCATGAAGGTGATGCCGATTGTGGTTTCACCAACGGCTGCGGCCTTGATCGGGGCGGAACCCGATTTGGTGTACTGGTTGACGTTCTTGTGCATTTCTTTAAGCAGATCGAAGGCTTTTTCTTCGCCAAAAATCTGCACAAGCGTCGCAAGTGCGGTATAGGACGTGCCCGATGAATTCGGGTTCGCCATCTGGATTTCGCCCTTATAGGCCGGGTCTTTCAGATCTTCCCAGCATTTCGGCGCCGGAAGGCCCTTTTTCGTCAGAAGATCATTGTTGTAACCAATGCCGAGTGCACCGGCATAAACCCCGACCGTCCGATTGCCGGAATTTTTCGCCTGCCGCACGGCCCAGTCATTCAGGTTGCCAAGTTGCGGGGATTCATATTCTTCCGTCAGGCCTTCGGCGGCAGCCTGAAGATGGGGGTCGCCGGTCCCGGCCCACCATACATCCAGTTTCGGATTGGCAGCTTCGGCGCGAACCTGCGCATAAGCCTCGCCCGAACTTTTGCGAACCATCGATACATCGATGTCATGTTCCAGCTCGAACGCGGTTTCCATCATCTCGCACCATTCATTATCGGCCGAGCAGATGACATTAAGCCGACCGGCCGCATTGGCCGAACCGGCGGTCGCAACAGCCAAAAGGCCTGAAATCGCGACAGTCGCAAAAAGAGAATTTCTGATCGTCATTTGGGTTTCCTCCCGGTTCGCATTTCGTTGAATGCACACGTGTGCATTACCATTGCGCAAATCACGTGCTGGAATGATTTAATCATAAATTCCATCAAATGACAGAAAAATTCTATTTGGAGCCCAAAAACTCTCACCATCAACGGGTAACCATCTGTTTTTAAATGTAAAAATTTCATGCCCACAAACCGCCATCGCAAAACCATACGCTGCCCTCAGCAAGGCCTCCGACTTAAAACTTAACGCACACGTGTGCGCAAAACCCGCAGAAACATCGCGAGTCAGCCGTTTTGCATCAGAAATCGAAGAAAAATAGGCCAGAAATCCGTGAAAAAGACCGGCTCAGGCCGTCCGGCGACGCGTCATTTCCACCGGCAGGATCAGCCGCTGATCCGTCAGGGCATCGCCCCGGATGCGCTGGCGCAGCCGATCCACCGTCATTTCGGCCAGCTTCGTCGCACTTTGGCACACAGTGGTCAATTGATACGCCCCCTGCCGGGCCGCAGCAATATCGTCAAACCCGACCACGGCAATATCTTCGGGGATGCGCAGGCCCAGTTCAAACCGGGCCGCGTCCAGAAGACCCAACGCGATATGGTCCTTGGCACAGAAAATCGCGTTTGGTGCGGTTTCCGGCGTTGCCAGGAATTTAAGCGCGGCATTAAAGCCACCATCATAATCGGCACTGTCGCAGACCAGCGGGGTAAAGCTGACATCCCCGTTCGCAAGGCGCGGAGCAAGGCGCGAAACGAATGTTTCGCCCCGCACATTGCCGCTGAATGTACCACCCTTGACATTGAGGAACCCGAACCGGGTTTTACCGGTTTCAAGCAACAGGTCGGCGGCCATTTCACCGCCGCGCACATTATCGCAATTGATAACATCCGCGCCCTCAAGCCGCCCGGCGCGATTGACCAGAACGACGGGGACACTGCGTTTCAGGAAATGCACACCCACCTCGGGCGGCGGGCTTCCCGATGTCACGACCACCCCGGCCACCTGATATTGCAACAGATGCATCATCGATGTGCCCATCTGGGCGGGATCTGATACATCAATCACCAACGGACGATAACCGGACTGCTGAATTGCAAGGATCAGTTTATCAAGGAATTCAACGCGGAACGGATCGGAAAGCCCCGATGTCACCAATCCGATCAGATCGCTTTTGCGCGTATTCATCGACCGGGCGATTTTATTGACGTGATAACCAAGCCGGTTGGCGGTTTCCTGTACCCGCAGGCGGGTCGCATCCGATATCCGCCGGTCGCCTGATAAACACCGCGAAACGGTGGACCGCGAAACACCGGCTTCGCGCGCAACATCGGCCGAGGTCACGATATGCTGCAAATCGCGGCCTGGTTCGGTCCCGTCACCATTTGCAGGCGTGTGTTTCCCCTCGGTCATGCGCGCAATTTCCCTCTTTACGCCATCTGGCCGTGCCTGTTTTCAGTCTTGCAGCACGGCCACACACATATCACAGGCCTTCCGGTCCGCCAACGCACACGTGTGCATGATGCGGGATATTTCACAGAACCGTCATTTATCGCAACTTCCTTAAAAACGGCACCGAAACGGCATTTACCCTGTCAGTTTTCTTTGACCATGATCGCGCAAAGCCCCTATTCTGGATGCCTTGCATCGCCCCGCGATATGCAAACGCCACCCGAAATTCGATCAGGAGCAAGAAGAATGGGTCACGCCACCACCGCAAATACCACCCCCGTCACCACATGGACCTGGTACAAAGGCGAATGGCACGAAGGCAACCCGCATATTATCGGGCCGCAGACCCACGGCATGTGGATGGCCTCCACGGTCTTTGACGGCGCGCGCCGCATCAATGGCAAAATGCCCGATCTTGTGCCCCATTGCGCCCGTGTGCTGCGTTCGGCCGAACTGATGGGTCTTGCCCCGCAGATCACCACCGATGAAATCGTCGCCCTCGTCCGCGAAGGCGTTCAGAAATTCGATCCGGCGCTGGCACTTTATATCAAACCGATTGTCTATGGCGGCGAAGGCTTCCTTGCCCCGACACCAGAAAGCGCGCAATTCGTGCTGTGCATTTCGGTATCCGACCTGCCCGATGCCATCAAGACCGGCTTTACCGCCCGGAAATCAAGCTTCCGCCGCCCCTCGCCCGAAAGTGCCCCGACCGAGGCCAAGGCATCCTGCCTGTATCCCAATGTCGGCCGCGCCGTGGCAGAGGCCACCAAAGACGGTTTTGATACCGGCGTAATGCTCGATCCTCTCGGCAATGTCGCGGAATTTTCCTATGCCAACCTGTTCTACGCCAAGGATGGCAAGGTCTTTACCCCCGTGATCAACGGCACGTTCTTAAACGGCCTGACCCGCCAACGCGTGATCAGGCTGCTCCGCGAAGACGGCGTAGACGTCACCGAAAAAACCGTGACCTACAGCGAACTTGAAAATGCCGACGAAATCTTTGGCACCGGCAATTATTACAAGGTCGCACCTTGCGTCAAACTCGACGACCGCAACCTGCAACCCGGCCCGATAACCAAACGCGCACAGGAACTTTACTGGGCGTTTGCCGAGCAGAGCTAAAGCCTCGCGAACAGCCGAAAACGGAACGGGCCGGCATCCCCCCGGCCCGTTCCGCTTACCAAATCCACCAAACCCGCCCTACTGCGCCGCAGGTATCACCGGTACACTGCTTCCCGCGACATAGGGATATTTGCCAAATATCGCGCCAACCGCTTTGCGCACCCCCTGATCGGGATTGTTGCGAAACTCGCTGTCGATACGGCCAACCGCCGTGCCTTCCCAGATCATCTGATCGGTGCGGCGGTCTACCATATCGACCGAAATCGTGCCTTCGGTATAATTGTCAACATATCCCGGCTCGACATACCCGGGCCAACCGACATACATCCCGCTGCGATAACCGTAATACCCGCCGTAATAGACCGGCGGTGATGTCCGGGTCTTTTCCTCGGTCTTGAGGTGATAGTTGATCAGGATATCAGGGGTGTTGATGTCAACGCGATAACCGCGCGCTTCAAGGGCGGCACTGACCGCATCCTCGATCCGCTGACCGTGCAGGGTGGCGTATTTTTCATCCGACTTTCCCGCGGACTCATAAAAGGCAAAGGTCCGATAACGCGAAAAATCGGCCGCCGGATCGGCATCGGTATAGACACGCGGCCCGGTCGAACAGGCCGCCAGCAGCATCGCCATTGCCCCCGCCATCATGATCTTGACCATCTTCATCCGGCCTTCCTTTCGGTGCTCGCCGTTTAAATGATCATTCCCGGTACATGGCCCTAACCAAAACACCGGAAATGACTGATTTTGTTTTACGTTACATCTTATCATTTGGGCAGATGCATGGCAGAACGCAACGAACACAACCCGCTCGCATTTACAGGCCCGTAGCATTCAGCCGCGAACGCAGCAAAAGACCAAGATTGCGGGGGTTTTCACCAACACGACGCCACGCATAAGCCCACCAATCCGCCCCAAACGGCGCATAAAGCCGAAGCCGATAACCGAGCGACACAAGATCCCGCTGAAGTGGCTGATTGACGCCATAAAGCATTTCAAACTCGAACGCCTCACGCTCCCACCCACGTTCGTCTGCGACCTTTGCGATATATTCAACCAACTCACGATGATGCGATCCGAAAACCGGCATAAATCCGGTAAGGCGCGCCTCGTCGGACAACATCATTGACGCCAGTTTCAGATAATTTTCGTCGATGTCGCGACGCCGGGTAAAGGCAACATGATCAGGCGGGGCCATCGCCCCTTTAACCAGACGTATCATGGCCCCCTGTGCGATTTTGCGCACCATGTCGGCTTCGGTTCGCAATAATCGCGCCTGCAATGTCTGGGCTACCGGATACCCTGCCTCAAGCAGCCGATCATGAAGGGCCAGCGTATCATCGACCATGTCGAAATCTTCCATGTCGATCATCATCCGGCAGCAGCGCCGACCTGCTTTCTCACCACCGACATCGCGGATCAAACCGGCAATTTTGTGGGCATTGTCATCCAACATCCCCGGATCCTGCATATAGCCAAGCTGCGATGGATCAATGGAAACATGAACATCCAAACCAACACGATCAAGCTTGGGTATCACGGCTGTAATTGCATCAACCGTTTCCGCCACCTGTGCCGGATCGGTCACATATTCGCCCAGATAAAAGCTCGAAACCCGAATACCCTGCTTTGCCAATTCCTGCGTGCGTTTCACGTGCCCGGCGCCATCCGTGCCGCTAACGAACTGTGCGGCCAGGCCGGTTTTCCGCCCGACCGCCTCGCCCGCGCGGCGCAATGGTTTGCTGCACGCCACTGCGATCATCGTCTTTTGCCAGAAACCCATCATCAACTCCGTTTTGGTCAAACGCAAAAGAGCAACCATCGGCGATAAGCTGGCAAACTTATTGAAGGAAATGACACTCGATCAAACAAAAAGCGACCCGCCGGACGACGGATCGCTTGATATTTCACAGCAGCCTGAAAAAAGCGACTGCTTACGCGCCGAGTTCTTCACCGGCAATCGCACGGTCAATCAGCTGGATGCTTTCATCAATACCGTAAAGCGCAATGAACGATCCCATACGCGGGCCCTGTTCCTGTCCCAGCAGGATTTCATAAAGTGCCTTGAACCAGTCGCGCAGGTTTTCGTAATTGTGGTTTTTACCCACTTCGAAAACCTGGGTCTGGATATCGCCACCATCGGTGCCGGCATCAAGGGTTTTAAGCATATCGCGCAGTTCGGTCAGGGCTGCTTTTTCCGCATCCGTCGCGGCACGGTATTTTTTCGTCGGTTTGACGAAGTCGTTGTAATAGTTGATCGCATAGCCGACCAGCTTGTCGAGATAAGGCTGATTTTCCGGCGTTGCGCCCTTGGCATAGCGCGAAATGAACGCCCAAAGCAGTTCCGGGTCGCTGGTATTGCAGACCGAAACAAGATTCAGCAAGATACCGAACGACAACGGAATATCGCGTTCCGGTGCCTTGCCTTCATGGATGTGCCATGCCGGGTTCTGCAAAAGCTTTTCCGGATCGGTTTCGGTTTTCAGCTTGTCGGCAAAGGTCAGATATTCATCAACCGTTTTCGGGATGACATCGAAATACAGGCGCTTTGCGGTTTTCGGCTTCTGGAACATGAACAGCGAAAGACTATCTTCCGGCGCATATTTCAGCCAGTCTTCCATCGAAATGCCATTGCCCTTGGATTTCGAGATTTTCTGTGCGTTCTCGTCCAAAAACAGCTCGTAATTGAAGCCTTCCGGCGGGGTGCCGCCAAGCGCCTTGACGATCTTGTTGCCAAGTTCGACCGACGGAATAAGGTCCTTGCCCGCCATCTCATAATCAACGCCCAGCGCAAACCACCGCATCGCCCAGTCCGGCTTCCACTGCAATTTGCAACGGCCACCCGTGACCGGGGTTTCAACCAGCTTGCCGGTTTCGGGATGTTCGTAAACGATGGTCCCGGCTTCAACGTTAAGCTCGGTCACCTTGGCCATCAGGACCTTGTTGGTACCTTCTTCGACCGGCATGAACGGGCTGTATGTCGCGCGACGTTCTTCACCAAGGGTCGGCAGCATGATCTTCTGGATCGCATCATACCGTTCAAGAAGACGCAGAAGCGCTGCATCAAACATGCCCGAACGATAGCATTCGGTCGAAGATTTGAATTCGTAATCAAAGCCGAAACTGTCGAGGAAATCGCAAAGACGCGCGTTGTTGTGATGCGCAAAGCTTTCATGGGTGCCAAACGGGTCCGGCACGCTGGTCAATGCCTTGCCAAGATGCTGCGCGACCATATCCTTGTTCGGGATATTGTCGGGTACCTTGCGAAGACCGTCCATGTCATCCGAGAAGCAGAAAAGTTTGGTCGGAATATCGGACATCTGTTCGAACGCGCGGCGGACATAGGTCGTGCGCGCAACTTCGCCAAACGTCCCGATATGGGGCAGGCCCGACGGGCCATAACCGGTTTCAAACAGCACATAACCCTTTTCAGGCTTCTTCTGTTTGTACCGCTCAACCAGCTTGCGGGCTTCCTGGAAGGCCCAGACGTTGCTGTTAAAGGCGGCATCACGAAGATCGGCTGTCATTTTTGAAACCTTGTTTGTCAGTTGTATCGTTGAATTATCTGGAAATCCGGCCACACGTGAAATCACCCGGATTCCGTGCGTGCGCGAAGCTATCCCCGCCAGCCTGCAAGATCAAGTCCGGATCGGGTATGACCGGGCTGCAACGCGCAATTTAACCGGCGCACCCCGTCACTTCTCCCACCCTGACAGAGAGGGCGGGCATGGTAACACGCAAAATTCGCGCGTCGGATCAGCAGGATACAGCAAATATAAGAAAAAAACCAAACCTACACCGACGGGTGGTTGAAACCAGCTTGCCGAGCGCTGATATGTCGTAACTGTTACTTGTCCGTGCAGTCAGGAACAAAAAAAGCCGCCGGGAGTGGGCGAAGAAAACTGGCGACGATCAAGGGTTCCCTGTCCTTCTTGAGGCGGGAGACCGCCTTGCACGGGAGAGAAATGATTGAACGAAACGTCAGACATGAAAGACTTGTCGGCGTCGCACACCGATGGATCGGGCAGTACGATGACCGCACCGCATGTCGCATTCGAGGAAGATCATCGATTCCGGCGCGTTGTTGAATATGCGCCGAACGCGATGATTCTTGTCGATGCCAAGGGTCTTATTGAAATGGTCAATGCCGAAACCGAAAAGGTGTTCGGTTATACCCGTGATGAATTACTCGGCCAGCCGGTCGATGTGCTGGTACCAGATCGGTTTCGCCATCATCATGCGGGCCTTCGCAACAGTTTCATCGCCGCACCCGGACCACGGCCCATGGGACCGGGACGGGATCTTTATGCCCTGCGCAAGGATGGCAGCGAGTTTCCGGTGGAAATCGGTCTGAACCCGATTGCCGAAGGCGACCGTGTACAGGTCCTGGCCGCCATTGTCGATATTTCAGACCGCAAAAGCCGTCAGGAAAGTCTGGAAAAATCCTTGCAGGAAAAGGAAATCCTGCTGTCGGAAGTCCATCACCGGGTCAAAAACAATCTGCAAATCGTTCACAGTCTGCTTGATATGCAAACCGCCAATGTGAAGGACGATCTGGCGCGTGAAATCCTCCGCGACAGTTGCAACCGCGTCCGGTCCATGGCGCAAATCCACCAGACCCTTTATCAAAACGAAGATGTTTCGCGCGTCGATTTCAACTATTTCTGTGATGCGCTGATCAATTCGCTGCTGGTGACCTTTAACACCAACCCCGACCTCATCAGGTTTGAACGCGATCTGGGTTCGGTGTCGCTTCCGATCGGAACGGCCGTGCCGTGCGGCCTGATTACCAACGAACTGATCACCAATGCGCTCAAACACGCATTTCCCGGTAACAGACAGGGCACAATAAGCCTTTCCGCCACCGAAATCGCCCCGAACCAGATCGAACTCAGCCTGACCGATGACGGGGTCGGATTCCCGGAAAGTTTCTATATCGACAGCAGCAGCGGGCTTGGCCTGCAACTGGTTGAATTGCTGACCGATCAGCTTGGCGGGACCCTTGATATGCACACCCGCAACCCGACCCGCATCACTATTCGCTTCACGATAAAGGATTGATGATCGCCATGCGCAAGCCGATCCATGTGATGATTGTCGAAGATGAACGGATCGTCGCACTGCATTTGCGTCAACAGCTTGCCCGGCTCGGCTATGACCGGACATCGGTCCATAGTGCCGGTATCAATGCCTTGAAAGCGATTGAAACCGATGCGCCTGACATCATTCTGATGGATATCCGCATCGACGGCGATATTGACGGCATTGAAACCGCGGCGGGCATCCCCGAACATCTGATGATCCCGATCATCTATCTATCGGCTTATTCCGAGGATACAACCCTTGAACGGGCGCGCCAAACCCGGCCCTATGGCTTTTTGTTAAAACCGTTTTCAGAACGTGAACTGCACGCGACAATCCAGATGGCACTGGAACGCCGCGAGGTAGAACTCGCCCTTCGTGAAAGTCAGGAACGGTTGTCGCTTGCCATGCATGCTGCCCGCATGAGCTGCTGGGAGGTGGATGTCAGTACCCGCAAAATGCACAGTACCGGTCTGGCGCAGTTTTTACCCGACGAAAATCAAAGTGCAGAAACAATCACCGAAAGCTGGGAAGATTTTCTGCATCGTGTTGCATCCGGTGATCGCGACATGGTCCGCAAGGCATTCGAATATGCCGTTCTGCATGGCGAATTCTATGACGTCGTTTTCCGCGGCCAGCAAAGCGAAGGCACCCAAAGCTGGTTCCGCGCACGCGGCAAGTCCTATATCAATGACCGCAAGGGCACCCAGCGCATCATAGGCGTGATGCAGGACATTACCGATCAACGTCTGACCAATGACAAGCTCCGTCAGGCGATGACAGTATTTGAAACCACCCAGGATGGTATTCTGATACTTGACCCGGACCTGAACATCACCAGCGCCAACCGTGCCTATTGCCAGATTACAGGCGCAGACCCGATGAACGTTGTCGGCAGCCCGCCCTATATGATCGTGCCAGAGGCCTTCCCGCCCGCCTTTTATCAGGAACTGTTCCATACGCTGCGCACACGCCGCCACTGGCACCGCGAAATCGAAACCCGCGACATGTCGGGCAATCCGATTTCCATCATGATGCAGATCATCGCGGTCGAGGACGACGATGGCGTCCTGACCCATTTCGTTGCGATGATTTCGGATCGCACCGCCATCCGACAGGCCGAACAGGAACTGCATTATCTGGCCCAGTATGACGGCCTCACGGGCCTGCCCAACCGGCTTCTGGCCACCGACCGGCTGAACCGTGCGATTGAACGCTGCGAACGTACCGGATCGGTGGTCGCCTGCCTGTTCCTTGATCTTGATGACTTCAAGAATATTAACGATACACTTGGCCATGCCGCCGGTGATCAGGTTTTGCTGATTGTTGCGACCCGTATCAAGGCACTGACCGATCGAACCGATACCATCGCGCGCCTTGGCGGGGACGAATTCCTGATTATCCGCGAAAACATGCATAGCGAGGCCGCCGCAGGCAACCTTGCCAGCCACATCATTCATGAACTGCAAAAGCCGTTCTATATTGTCGGCCATGAACTGACATTATCGGCCAGCATCGGCATTGCCCTTTATCCCGAAAATGCCCATTCACCACAGGATCTGATCCGGCTGGCCGACACGGCAATGTATGCCGCCAAGGATCAGGGGCGGCGCACCTATGCGTTTTATAAATCGGAAATGACCGAAAGTGCCACGCACTATATGACGCGCAGCCTGGAATTGCGTCGCGGTCTGGAAAAGGGTGAGCTGACCCTTTATTATCAGCCGCAAGTCGATGCAAAAACCGGTGAAATGACCGGGACCGAAACCCTGATTCGGTGGAACCATCCCCAAAATGGCATTCTTGGTCCGGCGGAAATCATCCCGATTGCGGAACAAAGCGGGTTGATTGTCGAAATCGGCCAATGGGTTCTTGAAGAATCCTGCGCACAGGCGCGCCGCTGGCAAGATGAAGGCTTTGATCCAATCCGCATCGCGGTCAATGTTTCGGTCCGCCAGATGCGCACACAGGGCTTTGCCAAAACGGTGCAAACTGTTCTGGCCGATACCGGACTTGATCCGAAATGGTTGGAGATTGAAGTCACCGAAAGCATGATCCAGGACGAAGATATCATGATCGATACCCTGCATGAATTGCGCGCGGTTGGCGTATCGGTCGCGATTGATGATTTCGGCACGGGTTATTCGTGTTTGCGGTCCATCAAAAGCCTGCCGATTGAACGCATCAAAATTGATCGCGCCTTTATCAAAGGCATTCCGCAAAATACCGATGATGCCGCCCTTGCCGAAGCCATGATTGCCATGGCACGGACCCTTGGCCTCAAAGTCACTGCCGAAGGGGTCGAAACAACCGCCCAACGTGATTTCCTGCATAGGCAGGGCTGTAACGAATTGCAGGGTTTCCTGTTCAGTAAACCGGTCCCCGCCGAACAACTTTTCAAGTCCAGCCACTCAAGCACGAAAATTTCATAAAACAATCCCACCTTTTATTGCCACCTGAACAGATAATTCCCACTTATCTAAAGTATAGGCTACGTGGTAGTGTTTCCCGATCAAAGTCGCCAAACCCTTGAATAAGGCGGCACAGGGAAGGACCGTCAGACTTACTTCAGAGGTATAAGCTTATCTGAGGGGGACCTTTAATGCGATTTTCCAATATGTCTCTTGGTGCCAAGCTGACCTGCGTCAGTGCACTCGCAATTGCCTTCTGTCTGATCGTCGGCATCTTCCTTCAAACTGTCCAGACCGGCAAAACAACCGAAGAGCTGACCGTGGGCGAAGCCCGTGCCGTTGGCCAGTTCCATGCCGAACAGGCCAGCCGGGTGCTGAATGGCGGGATGCTGGTTGCCAAAAACCTTGCAGGTGCCTTTCGCGCACTTCGTGAACAGGGCGGAGCAGACCGCAAGGCCTATAACGAAATCCTCAATCGCACCCTGATGGACAACCCCTCCCTTGCCGGGGCGTGGTCCGGATTTGAAACCAACGCCCTTGACGGCAAGGATGCCGATTACAAGGGCGAAGGCGAACCGTTTGGCGACGGCAGCGGAAAATATGTCACCTATTATTATAACTTCGGTGGCGGCATTACCCCCTATCACCTGACCGGGCTCGATAACCCGGAGGTCAATGAATATTACACCGAACCAAAACGCACCAATAAGCCCTACCTGACCGATGCGATTACCTATGACATTCAGGGCCGCGATGTGGTTCTGACATCGTTTGTCTATCCGGTGCAGGACAGCGGCGGAAAGTTTCTTGGTGTTATGGGTGTCGATCTTGAACTGAATGCGCTGTCGGAACGGTTTGCCGAACTGGCCCCGTTTGGCACCGGCACCGTCAATCTTGTTTCCGCACAGGGCACATGGGTTGCCCATGAAAACCCCGATATCCGCGGCACCAAACTTGATGTCGCCAATCCAACCGACGCGGCCATTCTTGAAGCGATGAAGTCGGGCCAGTCCGGTCAGATTGACGATGGCGAAGTCATGCACCTGATCGTTCCGGTCGCCATTGAAGGTTATGCCAACCAGTGGGGCGTAGTCGTCAACGTGCCGCTTGCCACCGTTTATGCCCCGGCCGATGACCTGCGCAATGCAACCCTGATCGGTGGTGTGGTACTTTTGATCGTTGTGATAGCGGTGATCCTGCTGTCGACCAACGCCATGGTTGCCCGCCCGATGACCCGTGTTGCCGGGGTGATTGCCGATCTGGAAAAGGGCAATTTCAACGTCACCGTCCCCTATCATGACCGGTCCGACGAAATTGGTGCGATTGCCAAGGCGCTCGAAGCTTTCAAAGAAGCATCCGCGGGCATGCAGCAGGCCGAGCGCGACAAACGCGAGGCCGAACATCGCGCCAGCGAAGAACGCAACCGTACCCGCCTGCAGATGGCCGACGAATTCGAAAAGTCGGTCGGCTCCATCGTTGTTCATGTCACTGACAGTGCTGGCGATATGGAAAAAGTCTCGCGTCAGATGCGCCGTGCCGCGAACGAAAGCTCGGAACAGGCAACCGTGGTTGCTGCGGCTGCCGACGAGGCCAGTGCGAATGTCCAGACCGTCGCTTCGGCAAGTGAGGAACTTTCCGCTTCCATTCAGGAAATTAGCTCGCAGGTCGCACGTTCTTCTGAAATCGCCAACAATGCGGTCGACGAAGCATCACGTGCCAACGCCATGGTCACCGGCCTGGCCGAAGCCGCCGACCGCATCGGTCAGGTTGTCAGCCTGATCAATGATATCGCGTCCCAGACCAACCTTCTGGCCCTGAACGCCACCATCGAGGCCGCCCGCGCGGGTGAAGCGGGTAAAGGCTTTGCGGTCGTCGCAAGCGAGGTCAAAAACCTTGCCAATCAGACTGCCAAGGCGACAGAGGAAATCGCCCAGCAGATCGGATCGATCCAGTCCGAGACCCACAATACCGTCGGCGCGATTGAAAAGATCACTGAAACAATTTCCAACATCAATGAAATCACTGGCGCAATTGCCGCCGCGGTCGAACAACAGGGCGCTGCCACGGCCGAAATTTCGGGCAATGTCCAGCAGGCCGCGGCAGGCACCAACGAAGTATCCTCCTCAATCGGGATCGTACGCAATACGTCCCAGCAAACCGGCGATGCCGCTTCCAACGTGCAGGCCGGGGCAACCGAACTGGCCGAACAGGCCCGCAACCTTGATACACAGGTCAAAAACTTCCTTGAGCGGTTGCGTAACATCTAGTCTTTCGGGGCACGAAGAACAGCATGGGCGGCACCTTCGGATGCCGCCCATTTCAATCGGTTGAACCGCTTCGTTCGAAAAAACACGCCACACCCGGAAATAGCAAACGCCACCCTTTTGGATAGCTTGAACAACCAAACATCGACCCCAAGTGGAATTGTCGTCTGCTTTTTCGCGAGGGAAACTAAATGTTTGGATGGGTGTGGAAGTCAAATATTGCGCAGCGCCTATATAGTCTTGCGGGCTGGCTGTTGTTAACCTCAGGTTTGCTTGGCAGCATCGCCGTATACAAAATGACCGTGATCGGCAATGAACTGGAACAGGTTACCGCGCGCGACCTGCCTCTGACACTGATGCTTGAAAAAATCACGCAGCATCAGCTTGAACAAGCCATCCTGATGGAAAAGTCGCTGCGTTTCCGCAATGTGGACTCCCATAGCGAGAGCGAAACCAGTGTTCGGGCTAATTTCGATGAAATTTCAAAACAGTCCGATGTGGAGCTCCGTGAAGCAACCAGAATGGTAAAAGCCTATCTCACCGAGCTTTCAAATAATGCAGACCGAACAGAATTTGCCGCTGTCGAAGCGGCCCTTTTGCGCATAGAAGCGGATCATCACAATTACGAGTCCAACGTCGCCAACATTTTCAAAGCTCTTGACAATGGGGCAAGCACATCCGACGTCGCGGATGCTGTCATCGCGACAGAGAAATTGCAAAAAGACCTTAATACCGCCATTGAAGCCCTTCTTGCCGAAGTCGCGAACTACACCCAGCTGTCAATGAACAAGGCGTTGGAAGACGAACGCATGGGCAAAACTCTGATCACCGCTTTGTCGGGCTTTGCGCTCGTATCAGGCATACTTTTGGCGTGGCTTTTGGGACGGTCGATTACCCGTCCGTTGCATCGCCTGACAGAAGCTCTGGGCGATCTGGCAAAAGGTAAACTTGATACACCGGTGCCGGTTTCCGCCTTCCGCGATGAAGTCGGCGAGATGGCTGATGCGATGCGGGTATTTCAGGCAGATATGATCAAGGCCCGTGAACTTGAAGCCATGCAAGAACAACAACGTGCACTTGATGAGAAACGCCGGGCAGAGACGGATCGACTGGTAAAAGAATTTTGCGAAACTCTTGTAAATACGTTTGTCGATATCGTCAAAGGCGCCAATGAAGTTCTCTCACGTGCCGAAACCATGCAAAGCCAAAGTACACAGGCAGGATCGCTCGCCGGTGCTGTTGCCACCGAGGCAGAAGAATCATCAGCAAGTGCTCAGTCGCTTAGTGCTGCAACCGAACAAATGGTTGCAGCGATTGACGAAATCTCATCCCAGATCACACAGTTTTCTGGGATTGCGCATAACGCTGTTGAACATTCCAATACCTCCCAGACCGAAATGCGCAACCTGCAGGAAGTCGCAGAAGAAGTGGGCCAAGTCGTGCAACTGATTACCCAGATTGCAGATCAGACCAATCTTCTGGCCCTGAACGCCACGATCGAAGCCGCGCGCGCCGGTGAAGCAGGCAAAGGATTTGCCGTGGTTGCGGGAGAAGTCAAAAACCTTGCCAATCAGACGGCCAAGGCCACGGATGAAATCACCCGCAAGATCGAACGCATTCAAAGCGTGTCGCGCAATTCAACCGATGCCATCACCAATATCGGCACCGTGATTAACAGCATCGATAGTTATGTCGCGGCCATTGTCGGTGCCGTCGAAGAACAGAACGCCACAACACGCGAAATTGCCCGCAATGTTGATTTCGTTTCTGAAAGTGCCAAACGGGTTTCGGAAAATGTCACCACGATTCAATCCAGTGTTACCGATGTCGGCAACAGCGCGATCACGGTGCACGAAAATGCCGATCATACCGCCCATCAGGCGGGTTTCCTGAACAGCAAGATCAGCGATTTCATCACCGCGATGAAGCGCGTGCAGGGCGATAGCCCGGAAGCCACAAGCAAATCGGGGCAATATCAGACCACCATGCTTCGCGCCGCCGAATAACACAGCAGAGTCAGACAAACCGATCCAAGCACAGGCCGGATATTTCCGGCCTGTTTGCATGCTGCCTCTTGCATCGCCCCGCCAATCAGGCAAAGCTGTTTCATCCCAACGCGTCAAAGGACCATGCACATGCTGCCGATCACCGTTACCGTCTGCCTGACTGGCATTTTTGCCCTAATGCTGATCGCCCTTAGCCTGAATGTTTCCTTGCGGCGGCGCGACCTTAAACTGGCCCGTGGCGACGGTGGTGACGAAGCCCTGCAACGCCGGATACGCGCGCATGGCAATTTCATCGAAAATGCGCCTTTCTGTATTCTTGTCGTGCTCGCACTCGAGGCTGTTCTGGCAACGTCTGACATCATCTGGCTGGTTGCCGCGGCCTTCATTGTCGCACGGATTCTTCACGCCTGGGGCGCCCTGACCGCATCAATTGCCTTGGTCGCCCCCTCCATGCTGATACAGCATGCCGTCATGTTCTGCGCTGCCATCTGGCCTCTGATCCAAAGCATCTAGATAAAAACTGGCCCTGCTCTGGGACCAGCCCCCTACAAGGCTGCAAGTTCCGGCTTGCAGCCTTTTCCATGCCCGAATCGCATCCCGCTATCTTCGACGGAATAGGCGATATGCTTTTAACCTCCTCATATGGGGATATGCCGGTGGCTGCATTCCGTGGTTTTCTGTTCTCGCAGATAATCTGAACCTTGATGTATGCCTCCCTGCTGTCCCTGACAGCAAACTTGGCGCGATTTCCACCAGGACATCGCGCCCTTTCTTTTTCTGCGATATGATGTCTGGCTGATGCATTCAATGCCGGGCAGGAATATGAACCAGACGCAATCCTTCGGAATAGGCCGATCTGACCCCGGCACGGTTCCCAAACTGGCCGCTGACCTTTCTACCAAATTCGCATGCTATCCCGACGATGCCCGCTCGGCGCTAATGACAATTCGCGGGTGGATTTTCGAACTGGCGGCAAATATCCCTATTGGGATGATTACGGAAACCCTGAAATGGGGGGAACCGGCATGGGTAACGCCCTCCGGGTCGGGGACGACCATCCGGGCCGACTGGAAACCAAAGGCACCCGACCGGATCGCCATTTACGTCAACTGCCAGACCGACCTGATTGATCGGGTCCGTAGCCATTTTGACGGGGTTCTGGAATGCGAAGGAAATCGGGCGATCCTGCTTGCGCTGGATCGCCCGTTTCCCGAAGAAGCAATTAAAACCGTGCTTGGCTGGGCGCTGACTTATCATCAGGACCGGCGCAAACCGACACCCAAACGCTAGTCGCCGCTTGCTTGAACGTTTTCATCACTATTTCCGCGATGCATTTGCCTCAAGATTGTCACGCAACTGGCCCAGATCATCGATCAGGCGTTTGATTGTCGAAAGATCAAGTTCCGCCACCTCGCCAACACAACGCGGTACATCAAGTGCCTTTTGCCGCAATTCCCTGCCCGCTGCTGTCAGGGTAATACGTACGGAACGTTCATCCTTTGGATCACGGGTACGTTTAACCAGTCCCGCCGCCTCAAGCCGTTTAAGCAAAGGCGTCAAGGTGCTGGATTCCAGAAACAGCTTTTCACCAATGCTGCGAACCGGCTGATCATCCTCCTCCCACAGGGTCACCATCACCAGATATTGCGGATAGGTGAGCTCAAGCGCGTCAAGAAGCGGTTTATAGATACGGTTAAACGCATGACTGGCCGCATAGACAGAAAAGCACAGGAAGTTTTCAAGCCTGAGCGGATTGTTATCATGATTGTCCATAGTGGCGTTCTCCTTTGTCCTATCGGGCCGGGCCGACTGGCAGTCACTGGTGCTGCTTCTGTGGCTCGTAACACGGCTGATTTTAAATCAAACCCATATTAATATATCGTGTACGATTTAATTACAAGCGATTTAATTGCATGACTCATATTCTCAAATTTATATCGTGTACGATTAAATCGCATGCTATTTCATAATCATCGAAACGGAAAACGCCGCACAGCGGCACCATCCAGACAGCCAAAAGGAACAAGATCATGAATACATTCAAAACGACTGTTGCCTCCGCTGCATTTGCTCTGGCAGCAACCTTGGCCACCACGACCGCACTGGCAAATCCGGTTCTCGAAAATAACACCCAGAACTTCATCAATGCTCTGACCGCTTCGGGCGGTGCGCCGATCTACACGCTCAGCCCGGCTGATGCCCGCAATGTTCTGGCCGGTGCGCAGGCAGGCCCGATTGCAAAACGCGCCGCCGATGTTACCGATACCGTCTTCCCTGTCGGTCCGACCGGCGAAACCCGGGTCCGGATCGTCCGCCCCGAAGGCAACACCGACCGCCTGCCGGTTGTCGTCTACTTCCACGGTGGCGGCTGGGTTCTGGGGGATAAGGAAACCCATGATCGTCTGATCCGCGAAATCGCCGTACAGGCAAATGCTGCCGTCGTCTTCGTTGATTATGAACGCTCACCCGAAGCCAAATATCCGATCGCGATTGAACAGGATTATGCGGTGACCAAATATGTCGCCGAACACAGTGAACAGCTTAACGTTGATCCGACCCGTTTGGCGATTGCCGGGGACAGTGTCGGTGGCAACATGACCGCGGTTGTTTCCTTGTTGGCCGAGCAGCGCAAAGGCCCTGAAATCATCGCCCAGGTCCTGTTCTATCCGGTGACCGATGCGAATTTTGAAAATGGCTCTTATACCGAGTTTGCCAATGGCCCGTGGTTGACCAAGGCGGCAATGGAATGGTTCTGGAACCAGTACCTGCCCGAAGGTACGGACCGCACCGATCCGAAAGTAACGCCGATCCATGCCCCGCAGGAATTGCTGGCTGGACAGGCACCTGCCCTGATCATCACCGATGAAAACGACGTGCTGCGTGACGAGGGCGAAGCTTATGCCCGCAAACTCAGCCAGGCCGGGGTGGATGTCACCACGGTTCGCTACAACGGCACGATCCATGATTTCGTCATGCTCAATGCCGTCGCCGACACCCCGGCTGCCAAGGCCGCAACCGCCCAGGCCAGCCAGTTTTTGAAGAACGCCTTCTACGGCGAATGACCTGAACTTTCTGCAACTTCTTTCGGGGGCGCGGTTGCGCCCCCACCCACCCGGCGACATATCATCTGGGGCACTAACCGAACCAACGCCCTGATCAGCCGGGTTATCGAAACCTTAGAACCATCACGTTCAAACAAAGGAAGAAAACCATGTCTGTAGATGTCAAATACCGCGCAACAGCAAGTGCAACCGGTGGCCGTGACGGCCGTGCGAAAACCGAAGACGGCAGCCTCGATGTCAAACTGACCACGCCCAAGGAACTCGGTGGTGCTGGCGGTGAAGGCAACAACCCTGAACAGCTTTTCGCAATGGGTTACTCGGCCTGTTTCATCGGCGCGATGAAATTCGTCTCCTCCCAGGGAGGCCCGAAAGTTCCGTCTGATGTTTCGGTCAAGGCTGTTGTCGGCATCGGCCCGCGTGCGGCTGGCGGTTTCGGCCTTGCGGTTGACCTGCATATCTCGCTGCCGGGCCTTGATAAGGCCGAAGCTGAAAAGCTGGTCGAAGAAGCCCACAAAATCTGCCCGTATTCCAACTCGGTCCGCGGCAATGTCGATGTAACCTCGCACATCGCCTAATCAACAAACGGCCCCTCTTCGGCACGGAACCTCCCCTGATCCGTATATGCCGAAGCCAAGCCCGGTGCATCTCCCCTGCACCGGGCTTTTATTTGTCGGCATTTAACAGTTGCCCGATGCGGCCTCTGCCCTGATGATCCTTGGCAGCAAAA
>TARA_R100000049_G_C1957628_1_pt1 | contig 33074 bp, 31 predicted proteins | sample TARA_R100000049 | Tara Oceans TARA_R100000049 (sample SAMEA2619992) | marine metagenome | biome: marine biome (ENVO:00000447); feature: mesopelagic zone (ENVO:00000213) & marine oxygen minimum zone (ENVO:01000065); material: "saline water (ENVO:00002010), including plankton... | reverse complement strand
TATGCAGCTTGGGAAGCTGCCGTTCTACCATTGAACTACACCCGCTAAGCGGCGGTTTTATAGCCCGGTTTCAGGATGGGTGCAAGCCCATCCCCGATGCCGGGATGATTTATTTAAACCTCTCATTCCTCTGTCACTCCTTTGTCGGAACCAGTCGCCAAACCGCACTGGCGTGGTCGTCCGACACCAGAATCGATCCATCAATATAATGCTTTACGTCGACCGGGCGGCCAACAACTTCGCCGTTGCTGCGCAGAAAACCGTCAAGGAACGGATTGGCCGCCACAGGTTCACCATTGCGAAATTCCACCCGCACAACCTTGTAACCATCCGGAATTGTCCGGTTCCATGATCCGTGCAACGCCACAAGTGCATCACCATCGTCAAAGGTAAGACCAAGCGCTGCATTGTGCGCATTAAAGGTAAAGGCAGGAAAGGTAACCTCAGCCGGTGGAGTTTCATCGGCAAACTGCGGGGAACGCGTATCGTTTCCGGCATACCAGGGATATCCGTAAAACAGCCCTTCGGCGGTGGCGTGGTTCAGCTCCTCGCACGGAACATCGTCACCAAGGTTATCCCCGCCATTATCGGTAAACCACAAATCTCCGGTGTCGGGATGGAACGTCAGCCCTACGGAATTACGGATACCGCTGGCATAGATTTTGGGTGCCCCACCGCTGATCGGCATGGAAATAATCGTACCTTCCAGCCCACCAACCTTGCAGATATTGCACGGCGCGCCAACGGCAATGAACAGACGGCTTTGATCCGGCGAAAGTGCAACATAACGCCAACCATGATGACGCTTGTCCGGCAGGTTGGTAAACAGGATACGCGGGCGCCCCAACGCTCTCCCATCAAAATCTGAAAGATCATAGGACACAACCCGGTGCTGATCGGCGACAAACAGGGTTCCGGGCTTATAGGCCATGCCATTCGCCATCTTGAAGTCATCAGCAATCAGATTGACTTCCTCGCCCTTGCCATCCCCATCCGCATCACGCACGAAATAAAGCTTGGGACCACGCGTTCCGACGAAAATACCCTTCAGTTCCGGGGCAACAGCAATAGAGCGCGCATTATTTACCGCGGCGAATAATTCAAGCCTGTAGCCGCTTTCCGGCCTTAGCAGTGACATCGCCTTCGCGGTCTGCAGCGGCAAATTATCTGCCAATGCCGGAACAACTGCACCGAGAATACTCAGGACGCAGAATCCCAGCATAAAAAACAAATGCCCGGCCCATCGGACCGTTGATGACGGTTGACGATAGCAGGCCGGGCAATTTTGATTTTGCATCGTGTCCTCCTTTTCGGTCCAACGGGCCTTGAGAAAGATACGATCAGATCTTCAAGACCGATTAGCGGACGCGTTCGGATATCGGTGCGTTAACCGAAAGCTCCATATCCCAAGGAAAATAAATCCACGTATCCTGGGAAACTTCCGTCACAAAGCTGTCGACGATCTCGCGTCCAAGCGGCTTGGCATAAACAGTCGCAAAATGCGCATTTGGCAGTTTTTCACGCACAGCCTTTGCGGTTTTGCCGGTATCGACCAGATCATCGATGATCAGCATGTCCGTGCCGTCACCTTCGATCCCCTTAAGCCATTCAAGATCACCGCGCGACTTGTCAGAGTAGCTGCGAACGCAAACCGTATCAATCAAACGGATATCAAGTTCGCGTGCGATGATGGCCGCCGGGACCAAACCGCCACGGGTAATCGCAATAATGCCCTTGTACGGACCTTTTTCAAGCAGACGCCACGCCAATGCACGTGCGTCGCGATGCATCTGTTCCCAGGAAACCGGGAAACCTTTGTTATAAGCAGCTTCGCTCACAAGCTTTCTCCTGCGCAAAAAACGGATCGCCTGCTGTCTGTCATACCAAATCAGGAGAAAGACCGGACAGCGGTCGATATTCTTCGTAAATTTAAGGCGCTTTCCTACGCTGAGTCACAGTCAAACACAAGGGGCGGGACCGTTCCTGTCCAAAGAATTGATCAGACAATCGCCCGCTATCGGGCAAAAATATCGCGACCCATCGTTTTGACTATGCCGTGGCACCCAGCCGCGCCTTAAGCAGATTGGCAAAATCAGCCCCCAGCTTTCCAATCGGAGTAGCCCAATCCCCCGGTGCTTCTTGCCGATAAATCCGCATCGTCGGGTACCACGGGCTGTCGGCCCGCCCGACCATCCACCGCCAATCCGTTGTATAAAGCTGCAACATCCAGACCGGTACACCAAGCGCGCCGGCAAGATGGGCAGGGGCACTATCAATTGTGATGATCAGATCCATCGCCTTCATCAACGCGGCACTGTCACCGAAATCATGAATATGTTCACCCATGTCGGTAATCAGGGCATTGGCACCAAGTTTGGCTATGTCACCACGCCGTTCATCGACCTGAAAACTGTAAAAACAGGCCCCTTTCTGAGCCATAAGCGGCATCAACTTTTCAAGCGGGCAGGATCGGTCACGCGGATTAAGTTTGCCTGCCCATATCAGTCCGACCTTAAGCACCGTTCCCGGTGGCGGGCTCAGCCGTGCCTGCTTGCCTTTCGGTGCGCTCAAATAGGGTTCCGCAGATACGCGGTGTAATTCCGCTTCGTTGATTTTCATAACATGCGGCAAACTGAGCAACGGCACATGCAGATCAAAGGGCGGCAGTTTTGCGCCCTTTTCAACAATTGTTCCGACACCGGCAATCGTACGCATCACCGGGATCAATTCTGATCGGCATTCAAGGATAATATGCGCGGCCTTCTTCCCGACCATTGGCACAAAACGGGCAAACTGTATCATGTCGCCAAAGCCTTGCTCGGCGCGCAGCAGCAGTCTTTTGCCACGCAAATCAGCCTTGCCGTCCCATTCCGGAGCACCTTCAAGAGGACGGATCGGGTTATCGGCCAGTTTGCGGCGCGTTTCATATCCCGCCCAGCCAGCCTCATATTGCCCCATCGCCAGAAGGGCCAATGCCTTGTCCCAGTTGGCGTCGACATAGTCGGGATCAATCGCCAATGCTGCATCAAAATGCCGGATTGCCTGCTCGAAACGGTTGGTATCTCGAAAAACAAGACCGGCATTAAACGGATGCGATTTGATCGAAGCATCAAGTTCGAGGGCCTTGTCATGCGCTGCCGTGGCTTCTTCAAAGCGCATCATTTCACGCAGGCAGTTGCCCATATTTGACCAAAGCCCGGCATTTCCCGGCCTTAACTCCGCCGCGCGACGATAAGCAACAAGTGACGCATCATGGCGTTTGCTGCGGCGAAGTGCCACGCCCAGATTGTTCCAGACATCGGGTTGATCCGGGTTCTGTCGAAGGACAGCACCATAAAGCGCAATCGCTTCGTCAATCCTGCCCGCCTGATGTGCTTCAAGCGCGCGCGCAAAAAGTTCCGATTTGTCAGAACGGTTAACCGCAATATCCGGTGCCGGTCGGGACGATAAACTTGCTGATCCGGGTTCATCGCCTCGCATTTGATCAAGGGCACCGATTTCGCCTTTGGGCAGTTTTGGACTGTCATCACCCGCGGGCTTGGTCACAGGGCTTTTCACCCCGGAAACAGCCATGGTTTTCCTGCCTTTTTTGGTGGCACGCGATTTTGTTATGGTTCTGGACTTAGCCATTCGGGTTCCCCGTCCCGCAAAAACTGCAGCATCGTGATCGGACAGCATCAAAAACACAAGCCACCATCACCATATGAATAGGCATGTTAGGACCGACGAAGTCAGCCTGCGATTCGCATCACGAGAAACACCGGTTCCCCGAACAGCATTATTTACTAAAAACTTGAATGATGCCGGACGATTTTATCGCATTTCGCAAGTTTCCGGTAATTTCAAACAAGCCTATTTTAATTATTTCGGTTATCCACCGCTTTGCAGTAGCTTTTTTGTGGGGTCCGAAGGAAAGCATCAAAAAGCTTCCCGTTCCCTAGGGAGTTTTACATCAGGGGAAGTCAGAAAGAATAAATATCGTCGCTTTGGCAGGTCCCCGAAATCACCATTCGGATGACAGCCGGAACGATACCAATCCTGATCGTTCATGCCACGACAGCCTCAAATGATCGCTGGCAGACGAGAGGATTTCGAGGAAACAAAAATTCATCAGGCTTCAAAGGACGGGAGACCTTAAATGGCCGAAACCAAACGATCCGGCGGCTCTGTCGGACGCAAAGTTATTCTGGTTGTGGTTGCATTGTTGATTGTCGGCTTCGGCGCAATGATGACGATCCAGACGGTTTCGCAACGCGATGCGATGATCGAAATCATGTATAATGAGTCGGTCGAAAAAACCGAAATGCTGTCAACAGCCGTGCAACCGGGCTTTATTGCCATGGACGGCAACTCGGTCGAAAAAGAATTTCGCAAGATCACCGACAAGGAAGGATCACAGCTGGCATCGCTGGTGGCAGCCAATCCGGACGGCGAACCCATTGCGACCTATCAATCCGAAAACCTTCCCGAACACGATCTGGCTGCACTTGCCGAACCTTATCTGGAGCGGCTTGAAAACAAGGAAGTTGTCAGCTTCATCTCTGACGATGCGGTCATTGTTGCTGCGCCGATTACCAAATATTCCAAACGCCGGGACGAAGATCAATATCGCGGCATGCTGCTGACCGCATGGAGCCTGGAGCGCGTAAATGCCGAGGTAAAACAGGCCGTCATCATCCAGTTGGCCCTTGCGGCGGCAATCCTTGCCGTCCTTCTGGGCAGCACCTGGTTTGTCCTGCGCAATCAGATCATTACCCCGCTTGTTAAAATCAATGGTGCCATGGCGGCCCTTGCTGATGGCAATCGCGAGATTCACATCCCTGGCGTTCATCGCACCGATGAAATTGGCCAGATGGCGGCCTCAATCGAAGTATTCAAGGAAAATGCCAACCGAGTTGCCCAACTTGATCGGGAACGCGAACAGGAACGCGAGCGCGCAGAAATAAAACGGCGAGAGGCAATGAACGGCCTTGCCGGTCGTTTCGAACAGACCGTCATGGGTGTTGTCGACGGTGTATCGGGCGCATCAAGCGAAATGCAGCAAGTCGCCCAGACAATGGTTGCGGCCGTTCATCAGAACGAATCCGGTTCGCAGGCAGTGGTTGCCGCGGTTGAGCAGGCCAATCATAGCGTCGAAACGGTTGCCAGTGCTGCCGAACAGCTGTCTGTTTCAATCCGCGATATCAGTGCGCGTGTAAATGACACGTCAAACATTACCGCCAACGCCAGCACCGAAGCCAATCGGGTCAATGAAATGGTTCAGGGGCTTGATGTTTCAGCACAGAAAGTCGGCGAAGTGGTCCAGATCATTCAGGCCATTGCCGAACAGACCAACCTTCTGGCGCTGAACGCCACGATCGAAGCCGCACGTGCCGGTGACGCGGGCAAAGGCTTTGCCGTGGTGGCCAACGAGGTCAAAAACCTTGCCAATCAGACAGCACGCGCGACCGAGGATATTTCAGCCCAGATTTCCGGCATTCAGGGATCGACCCAGGAAGCTGTTGGTGCAATTGATGGCATCACCAGCATCATCGCCAATCTGAACGAAATCGCATCCGAGGTTGCCGCCGCAGTTCAGGAACAGGGACAGGCGACGTCCGAAATCTCACACTCCGTGCAGCAGGCGGTCCAGAGTACGCAGGAAGTCACAAGCCATATCCATGAAATGCAGTCTGCGGCCCGCCAGACCGGCGATGCCGCCCGACAGGTACTTGATGCCTCCGAAAAACTTGGCGCGCAATCAGGAACGCTGCGCAGCGAAGTCGGCAACTTCCTTGATGAAGTCCGCACCAGCTGATTGCGAGATTGCCGGAAACAAAAACGCCGCCCGGTCTGACCGTGGCGGCGTTTCTTTTAAAAGATGTCGGGTTTAATCATACCTAGAGCAAAGGTTCCCGATCATCGGATTCTGCATCAAGCCGCATCATGATCGTTTCATTAAGGTCTTCATATCCATGAAGGCGATAAACCGGTTGCATATCATGTGTCGCCAGCATCCATCGTTTGACCCGCGCAATATCGGGATGAGCATGCAGGGCATCAAGCATCATGGATGCAATGCCCCGACGACGGTAATCGGGGTCAACAAACACATCGGCGATATAGGCAATGGCGATGAAGTCGGTCACGACGCGGGCAAAACCAACCTGCCGCCCGTCACAATAGGCACCAACCGGTACCGACATTTCAACCGAACGGTCAAACTCGCCGCGCGACCTGCCCCGCGACCAATAAGAATTGGCAATGAAATCATAGCAATATCCAAGGTCCAGCCGACCGCGATCACAACTGATCTCAATTTCGCTCATTGCCGTCCTCTATTTGACGAACAGGGCGACAGCAAGTGCTGCAATCGCGACCCAAAGCAGGATGGATTGCTTGGAAACTCCACCGGAACTGCGCTGCCCGTTTGACCGGCCACGCATCGCGGCAACCGTATCAGGATGCAGGCGTAACCCCTGATCGGTAAAGACAGCCGATGCCTGTTCGGCAGCCTCAAGAACGCGCGGCAACCGGCGCAACATGGTCCCTGCCTGTCGGGTGGCCTCGGCAATCTTTGCTTCCGGGCCAAGGTTTTCACGCATCCATTCCTCAATCAGCGGACGCGACAATTCCCACATATTCTCGTTCGGGCTTAAAATACGCGAAAGCCCCTCGGCGACAATCATGGTTTTCTGCAACATCAGAAGCTGCGGCTGGGTTTCCATCCCGAAGGTTTCGGTAATCTGGAAAAGCTGCCCCAACAGCCGCCCGACCGAAATATCGGCCAGTTCCTTGCCCAGAATCGGCTCGCCGATGGAACGGCACGCCTGCTGGAAATTTTCAAGCGACTGGTTACGTGGGACATATCCCGCTTCGAAATGCACCTCGGCGACACGGCGATAATCACGCGTCAGAAAGCCAAGAAGCATTTCTGCGAGGTACAGGCGCGTCTGACGGTCAACACGCCCCATGATCCCGAAATCAACGATGCTGACCTTACCGGTTTCGTCGACAAACAGGTTGCCCGGATGCATATCGGCGTGGAAGAAGCCGTCACGGAAAACCTGTTGGAAAAATGCCCCCGCCGCCTTCGCCAGAAGGGCGGAGCGATCAACACCCATGCGATCCAGGGCTTCGACATTGTCGATGCGAACACCTTTGACCCGTTCCATGGTGATCACATGTTCCGCCGTCCGTTCCCAATCGATCTGCGGCACATAATAAGTCGGATCAGCCTCGAAATTATCGCGGAACTCGGATGCTGCCGATGCTTCAAACCGCAAATCCATTTCAAGATGCACGCTGTCTTCCAGCGTCTTGATGGTTTCAACCGGTTTGAGACGACGCAAGCGCGGTTGCGTCAGTTCGGCAATCTCCGCCACCCAGTAAAACAGATCAAGGTCACGGGCAAAGCGCGTCTTGATATCCGGGCGCAGCACCTTGACGGCAACTTCTCGCCCATCGGACGTGGTGGCAAAATGCACCTGTGCGATGGATGCCGCCGCAACAGGCGTATCATCAAACTCGGAAAAAAGGGTTTCAAAAGGCCCGTCAAGCTGTTCGGTAATGATCCGCTTGGCAATCTTGGCCGAAAATGGCGGCAATCTATCCTGCAGGCTTGATAAATCAGCCGCAACATCATCCCCGATCAGATCGGCACGCGTGGCCAGTGTCTGGCCAAGCTTGATGAATGCGGGGCCCAATTCTTCAAGCGCACGGGCCAACCGGCGCCCCGGCCGCAAATCGGATCGACGTGAAAATGGTGCTGTCAGTCGGGCAAAAAACGCCAGAACCTTTCCACCCGGCACAAGGGCAAGTGGAAACAGCGCATCATGACGCGCCAAAGTCCTAGCCATTCCAAGCAGTCGAAAGCTGTTGCGAACGAACCGTATCATTCAGTCGCCACCTATACCCGCCAGCCGGAATGAATGGCGGCAATACCACCGGAAAGATTGCGATATTTCACCCGTTCGAACCCGGCATCGCGGATCATGGATGCAAAAGCTTCCTGATCGGGGAACTGACGGATGCTTTCGGCCAGATACTGATATGCTTCGCGATTCCCGGCAATGAAGCGACCGATTTCAGGCAAAAGCTTGAAGGAGTATGTGTCGTAAAGTTTATCAAACCCCGGCACCACCACCTTGGAAAACTCTAGACACTGGAATTTTCCACCCGGTCGGAGCACACGATAGGCTTCGGAAAGGGCTTCGTTAATCCGCGTCACGTTCCGAATACCAAAGGCAATGGTATAGGCATCAACCGAATGATCGGGCAGTGGCAGTTTCTGCGCATCGCCAACAGTCCAGTTGATGTTTTTCAGCAACCCGTGATCCACCGCGCGATCACGACCGACATGCAGCATTTCATAGTTAATGTCGCACACCGTGACAGAGCCGCCACCATTCTTCAGGAACCGGAATGCAATGTCCCCGGTGCCACCGGCAACGTCCAGCAGCTTCATGCCCGGACGCGGCTTCAGCTCGTTGATGAACGTATCTTTCCACAAACGGTGTACACCGCCGCTCATCAGATCGTTCATCAAGTCATATTTGGACGCGACAGTATCGAAAACCTCACGCACCATGGATGCCTTCTGGCTTTCCGGAACATCCCGAAAACCGAAATGGGTTGTCTTTTCGCCGTTTTCGCCCCCGGCTGGGCCTGTGTGCTTGCTCATGGCCGGGAAAATAGCGCAGCAACCGCCATCTCGCCAGTGGAAAGCCACCTAAATTCGCAAATATCCTGTTGGTCGGGATCACTTTCTGCTAGGACCAAATGACTTGGACGGAAGTTTGAATTGGCTACAAGACAGGACACTCCGATGAGCTGCATGGTCAAAATCTGTGGAATCAATAGCGAAGACGCCGCAATGGCCGCGATGAGTGCCGGTGCAGATGCCTTGGGCTATGTTTTTTTTCCACCAAGCCCGCGTCACATATCGCTTAACGGCGCCACTACTTTGACCGAGCGCGTACCGGACAGCATCCTTAAGGTTGGCCTGTTCGTTGAAGCTGGTGACGAAGCCCTTGAAAACGCGATCAAGGCCGGTCGCCTTGACGTGATCCAGATGCATGGCAAGGAAAGCCCGGAACGGGTCGCAGAAGTAAAAGAAAAATTCGGTCTGCGCGTCATGAAGGCCGTTTCGGTCAGTACGTCCGATGACATTGATGCCGCTGCGGCAAACTTCGATGGCGTCGCCGATTTTCTGCTTTTCGATGCCAAACCGCCCAAAGAAAGCATTCTTCCCGGCGGCAACGCCGTCAGCTTTGACTGGACACTTCTGACCGGGCGCAGTTTCAAAAGCAGCTGGATGCTCGCCGGTGGGCTTGACCCTGATAATGTCACCGATGCGGTACGCATTTCCGGTGCACCATGGGTTGATGTATCGTCTGGCGTTGAAAAGACCAAAGGCGTGAAAGACGCACGCAAGATTGCCGATTTCATTCGCGCGGCAAAGGGTTACTAGCACCCGACCGCGCTGTATCAGCATCTTCTTTAACCATTTCTGAAGCGATCCCCGCAATTATCGGACGATTGCGGGCGGTGTTTGGTGCCCCGTTAGCGTATGGGGTCAAATGGAAAGAACGCTTCGATCAAAAGTTCAGAATTTGCTGCATGGGGTCGACCGTCAATCACGGGTGTCATTGACGGTACATCTGATCCTTGCTTCGTTGATCGTGATCAATGTTATCTGCGTCATTCTCGACACCGTTCATGAATTGGCCGAACAGTTTTTTATACTGTTTCTGGTCATTGAGCTGATCTGCACGGCGATTTTCACAGTTGAATATGTCTTGCGCGTATGGTCCGCCCCCGATAACCCGGAATTTTCCGGAAAATGGGGGCGTTTGCGTTATATGCTGCGACCAATGGCAATGGTTGATCTGATTGCGATCCTTCCGGTCTTCTTGCTGTTTTTCACGTCGATTGATCTGCGGTTCATCCGCATTGTCCGTCTGCTTCGGCTTTTGAAATTCACCCGCTATTCTACCGGCCTTGAACTGATGCTGATGGTGTTTCGTCAGCAGATGGGCATCTTTGGTGCCGCAAGCGCAGCGCTGGCCTGCATGCTGGTTTTCAGCGCCGGCGCCATTTATCTTGCTGAACACGAAGCCCAACCTGACGCATTTGGCAACCTGCCCAGTGCCCTTTACTGGAGCGTTATCACCCTTGCCACCGTCGGTTACGGGGATGTCGTACCAATCACAGCACTCGGTAAAATCATCGCAAGTCTGATTTCACTAACGGGTATCGGCATCGTCGCGGTGCCTGCCGGTATTCTGGCATCCGCCTTTTCCAGTGAACTGCGCCGCCGCGAAGAGGCCTATCGCCAACAAGCTGCCCATCAGCTTTCGGGAAAACGCCTGACCGAGGCCGTGCGAAAAAGGCTGCGATCACATCAGGACGAACTTGGCATCAGCGATGAACAGGCCCAGTCAATCATATCCGACATCCGCGACATTCATCACAATCACGAAGACGATCTTTTGTCCTGTCCACATTGCCATAAACCGCTTCGTTTCGAAGTTTCCGAACCGGGCGAATAATCGTCTGATCAAAATGCTTGACGCCCGCCTGATCGCTGATCATAGTTTGATGCATGAAAACACACGGCATGAACCCGATCCTTATTTCCAATCGTTGGTGGTGGTCCGCATAAGCGGGCGGCCAATTATCATGCCCTGAAACAACCGGCCGCCTGATCCTCGCAGGCGGCTTTGTGTTTTCAGACCTTTTTCCTATCTGCTGAAAAGTCACATTGCTCCTGCGGCAGCGCCCCGCAAACGGAGTATTTGACGTGACCAACCCGACTTCTGAAACCAGTAGCGAATATCGATATACCACCGATGGCGGCATCGCCATTATTCGCCGCCAGACAGAAATCACCTATGAAAATGCCACCGAAAGCCTGATCGACGCGCTTGATCGGACCAAGGGTGTTTTGCTGTCTTCAAGCTACGAGTTTCCGGGTCGCTATTCGCGCTGGGACATGGGATTTGCCAAACCACCGCTGGAAATCACCGGACGGGAACGCGGCTTTGCAATCCGGGCGCTTAATGATCGCGGCCAGGTGCTTTTGCCGGTGATTGAAAACGCCCTTGCCGATCATGCCCATATAGAAGGCCTGACCAAAGGCGATGACGGGCTTTACGGCTATGTCGGCAAAGCCGCGGCTTGGTTCCCGGAAGAAGAACGCAGTCAACAACCCAGCCTGTTTTCCGTTGTCCGGGCCATTCGCGATCTGTTTGCCCACAAGGGCGAGGAACGTTTGGGTCTATACGGTGCCTTTGGCTACGACATCGCCCTTCATTTCGAACAAATTGCACTGACCCAGGACCGCAGCAGTGATCATAAGGATGTCCATCTTTACCTGCCCGATCAGATGATTACAGTCGACCATGCGTCCAAGGTCGCGACCCTTTTTGAATATGAATTCATTGCACCAGATGGCCATAGTACCGCCGGGCTCGACCACATTGCCCAGGATCACCCGCCATCCCATGGTGCAAACGGCATCGTAGAAAATGATATGAAAGACGGCGAATACGCCGCCGTCGTCGATGAAACCAAACCACGATTTGCGCGCGGAGAACTGTTTGAAGTCGTGCCAAGCCGCGTCTTTCGGACCGAATGCAAAACGGCCCCATCGGAAATCTTCCGCCGCCTTAAACGCCGAAATCCGGCACCTTATGGTTTCTTGATCAATCTTGGGGACGGTGAACACCTGATCGGAGCATCGCCGGAAATGTATGTCCGCGTCACCGGTCAACGTATTGAAACCTGCCCGATTTCGGGCACCATCGCGCGCGGTCGCGACGCGATCGAGGATGCGGAAAATATCCGAACCCTTCTGAATTCGGCCAAGGAAGAATCCGAACTGACCATGTGCACCGACGTTGATCGCAACGACAAGGCACGCGTCTGCAAACCGGGCAGCATCCGAATTCTTGGCCGTCGGCAGATCGAAATGTATTCCCGCCTGATCCACACGGTCGATCACGTCGAAGGCCGCCTGCGCGAAGGCTTTGATGCGCTTGACGCCTTCCTGACGCATTGCTGGGCTGTGACTGTCACCGGTGCCCCCAAACGGGCCGCCATGAAGCATATTGAAACCGTCGAACGCAGCCCGCGCGCATGGTATGGCGGCGCAATCGGTGCGGTTCTGTGTAATGGCGATCTTAATACCGGCCTGACATTACGTACTGTACGTCTCAAGCAGGGTGTCGCCGAAGTTCGCGCGGGTGCGACATTGCTGTTTGATAGTGAACCTGCCGCCGAAGAAGCAGAAACCGTGTTGAAGGCATCGGCCATGATTGATGCCGTCACCCGTGACGCCAAGGACGAAACCGCCATTGATCCAAGCGTCTCGGGCGTCGGCAAACGGGTTCTTTTGATCGATCACGAAGACAGCTTTGTTCAAAATCTTGCCAGCTATATCCGTGCAACCGGTGCCGAAACGTTAACGCTCCGGCCCGGTTTCCCGGACGAAGCCTTTGACGATTTCAAACCGGATCTGGTGTTCCTGTCCCCGGGACCGGGGCGGCCTAATGATTATGGTCTGGGCCAAAGCATCGAACGTGCCCTTGCCGCGGGGCTTCCGGTCTTTGGTGTTTGTCTTGGTTTACAGGGGATTGTCGAATTTTTTGGTGGATCACTTGGTCAACTCGACACACCGATGCATGGCAAACCGTCTAAGGTGAAACTGGACCCGTCTGATCCGTTGTTTGAAGGTCTTCCCGATGAAATCGTTGTTGGGCGCTATCACTCGCTATTTGCCGACCTGGCAAGCCTGCCTGCTGACCTTAAAGTCACCGCGCGCAGCAATGACGGTGTGGTTATGGGGATACGTCATCAAAGCCTGCCGATCAGCGCGGTTCAGTTCCATCCCGAGAGCCTGCTGACCCTGCAAGGCGATGTCGGAATGCGGATGATTGCCAACCTGCTTCGCAACCCGCACGGCATTCTGCCCGAAAAGGCTGAGATTTTCGATGGTGATGAAGCAACAGTCCAAGCCGCCTGAAGCGATACGATAGACCGGATTACCTGACCCATCCCCCTGCCATCGACCTCCCCCTGTCGATGAAACCGGGTCAGGAAAATGCGACGGCCGCGCCCCTCCCTCGCGGCCGTTGCTTCATTTCATGCCTTAATCGTCGTCGTCATCCAGCGTCCCGTCGATCACACTGTAATCGGGTGGCGGAGCCTGACGAAACTTTTCCGGATCGGCTTTGCGTTTGTCACGCGTGCGCGAAATCCAGCCGCCATAAAAGGCTTCCGGCTTTGGTTCGGTCGGCGCACCAGCACGTACCGGGCGCGGGGCGAACCGGCCCAGACTGATCAGGCGGTCATACATCACGATATTGGCAGCAATCGCGACATTCACGCAGAAGCTCATCGGGATTTTGATGATGAAATCGCACTGATCCTGCATTTCCTGCGACAGATTTCCGCGTTCCGGGCCAAGAATATAGGCCGCGCGCGACGGGTGTTTGAAACTTGGCAGTTCAATCGCATCAGGTGTCAGTTCGACACCAACCATCCGGCATCCATCGGGCAGGAACAGATGATCGTGATCCGGGAAGTGATAGTAGGGCATCTGCTCGGACGCACGTGATGTGTCGGCCACATTGGCCCGTTCATCACGAAAATCCGCATCCACCGTAAAGGCAAAGCTGGCACCAAACGCATGAGCGGAACGAAACAGCGTGCCCACGTTAAAGGGCTTGCTGGCCCCTTCGATCCCGATCCCGAAATATCCGCGCATATTGTCCTCCGTGCTGCACGCCGATGGTGCGCTCACACACACTCCAATGAAAAAACTGGCTCGGCTATACCCCTCACAGGCGAATATGGCAAGTCAGCGGGCCGCACCCCTGCCCCGGCAGAGGAAGCAATCCGGGCATCGTGGAACAAAAAACACTCCGAGCCGTTTTATGATCAGGCAACCGGAAAAGCAGCATGCCATTGGCATGCAGATAAAATTTCCGGACCGAACGAGCAAACAATCCGAAAGAAACAGGAGAACACCTGATGAATTGGGACCAGATTGAAGGCCGTTGGAAACAGATGCGTGGTCACGTCAAGCGCGAATGGGGCCGCCTCACCGACGATGATCTTGATGAGATCGAAGGCCAGCAGGAAAAACTGGTTGGCTTGGTTCAGGAAGCCTATGGCGTTAAACGCGAAGAGGCCGACCGCCAGGTCCGCAACTGGTTTGACCGCCTCTAGGGCTTTCATCCCCACCAGATTACCACACATAAATAAGCCCGCCGGATTATTACCCTCTTGATCCTGGCGGGCTTTGTGTTTTCTATGCAGGCAATCAATCCTGTTACCAGATTTGGAAAATCATGCCTGTCAAATCCCCCTGCATTGGCGTTTGCGTTCTTGACCCCGCCGCTGGCTACTGCACCGGATGCTTTCGTACGGGCGACGAAATTGGTGCATGGATGGGCATGAGTGACGGCAGCAAGAAACGGTTGCTGGAAACCATCCGCAAACGGCGTCTTTCGACCACTTCCGCGCCGCTGATTACGACCGGGGACAAAGACCTGTAACCCAGCCAGACCAGACATTGCGGACGGCAACAACCAATCCTAAATAAAAACCCTGATCATCAAAGGGGCGTATGCATGTCGAGCCTTGCACAGCAAAACGGAAATGCAGCGGCAGAACTCCGGCGCATGACGAGACGTTCCTTACATGCCGTGATGGCTACAACCGCCTGTGATCACAAACAGGTCGGCGATGGCTGGCCGGTGACGTCAATCGTTGTCCCTGCTGCGCATATTGATGGCAGCCCCATTCTGCTGATTTCCGATCTGGCGGATCATACCCGTCATTTACGACGTGATCCGCGTCTGTCGCTTCTTTTCACCGACGGCAATATCGATGCCGGACAAAGCGAGCGGATCGATACGGATAATGCCAGACTGACGATCTTTGGCCGGGCCGTTGCCGATCACGCACCGGAAACACGCCAACGCTACCTTCAAACCCATCCCGATGCCGCCCAATATGCCGATTTCGCCGATTTTGACTTTTACCACGTTGCGGTAGAGGCGGTTTACTGGGTTGGCGGGTTTGGCAAACAGCGCCGACTAACGGGGAACCAGTTTGTGATTGATGGCTGCCAACCACTGATTGATGGCCATGATGAAGTCATTTTCCACATGAATTCCGATCATGCCGATGCGATAGCCGACATTGTCGAATATTTCACCGATCAGGATAAGAATGACGGTTGGAAAATGGTCGCCATTGATTGCGATGGAATGGATTTGGAATGCAATTCTGCCGATTCCCGACCTTTGCGGGTCAACTTCACCGAAACAATCCGCAACCCCGGCGAAGCGCGCGACATTCTGGTCGAAATGTGTAAAAAATCGCGCGGTCAGGTGTCCTGAATTTGGCAACGAAGATTTAATTATCACTTTCGAAAGGTGACTTTTCGCAAACGCAAAAACGTCTACGTTTTCCTTGGTATTGAGCCAAAGGACAGGTTGCTTTTGAGACACCTTTGTAACAATATGTCGCGACGCAAACGGTTAACCCACATACCGATTGTGTAGAATTGACTATTAACCCCCAGACTCAATTCCCACCAGGAGAGATCCGTGCTGCAATCAGGACCCGTTGTCAGCCGTGTAGGCCTTGAAACCCATGGCCTCAAGAATCTTGGCGCCGTTCACTGGAATTTGGACGCTGCCGGCCTCTACGAACATGCAATCCGTCGTCAGGAAGGTAAAATTGCCAAGGGTGGCGCATTTGTTGCGCTGACAGGCGAGCATACCGGACGTTCCCCTCTGGATCGCTTTATCGTCGAAGAGGCAAGCACCAAGAATGACATCGACTGGGGCGACGTTAACCGCCCGGTCAGCCAGGAAGTGTTCGAGCGCCTGTATCAAAAAGTGCGCGCTTACTTCCAGGGCACCGAACTGTTCGTTCAGGACTGCTATGCCGGTTCGGATCCGCGTTTCCGCCTACCGGTTCGCGTGATCAACGAAAATGCATGGCACAATCTTTTTGCGCGCAACATGTTCATTCAGCCGCAGAAAGAAGAACTTCGCGACTTCGCACCGGAATTCACCGTTCTGCACGCTCCTGGCCTGCAGGCTGATCCGGAAGTCGACGGCACCCGTTCCGAAGTATTCGTCGTCGTTTCGTTCGAACGCAAAATGGTGATCATCGGCGGCACCTGGTATGCCGGCGAAATGAAGAAATCGATCTTCTCTGTTCTTAACCATATTCTTCCGGCCAAAGGCGTCATGCCGATGCATTGCTCGGCCAATATGGGCAAGGACGGCGACACCGCGATCTTCTTTGGTCTGTCGGGTACCGGCAAAACCACCCTGTCGGCCGACGCATCACGCACGCTTATCGGCGACGATGAACATGGCTGGGGTGAAGATGGCGTCTTCAACTTCGAAGGCGGCTGCTACGCCAAGGTGATCAAGCTTTCCAAAGAGGCAGAACCGGAAATCTATGCCACAACCCAAACCTTCGGGACGGTTCTGGAAAACGTTGTGATGAATAAGCAATCGCGCGAGCTTGACCTCGACGATGCCCGTCACACCGAAAATACCCGCTCAAGCTATCCGATCGAATTCATCCCGAATGCATCGGAAAACGGTCGTGGTGGTCACCCGAAAAACATCATCATGCTCACCTGCGATGCGTTTGGCGTTCTGCCGCCGATCGCCAAGCTGACCTCGGCACAGGCGATGTACCACTTCCTGTCGGGTTACACCGCAAAAGTTGCCGGCACCGAAAAAGGCGTCAAGGAACCGACCGCGGCGTTTTCCGCCTGCTTTGGCGCACCGTTCATGCCGCGTCATCCGTCGGTTTATGCCAAGCTGCTTGGCGAACTGATGGAAAAACATCAGGCAAATTGCTGGCTGGTCAATACCGGCTGGTCCGGTGGTGCGTATGGTGTCGGTTCGCGCATGAAAATCGCCTATACCCGCGGCCTTTTGAACGCGGCGCTCAATGGCGAACTCGAAAATGCCGACTTCGCGACCGACCCGTATTTTGGTCTGGCATACCCGACCGCGTGTGGTGACATCCCCGCCGAAGTCCTTAACCCGCGTGAAAGCTGGTCGGACAAGGCTGCCTATGACAAAGCCGCCGCGAACCTGACCAGCCTGTTCGAAAAGAACTTCGCGAAGTTCGAAGAACATGTCGCGGCCGACGTTCGCGATGCTGCAATCCGCAGCAACGCCGAAGTAAAAGCCGCCGAGTAAGGCAACTGACACCCGTTATTTCAGAAAGGCCGGTGCATGCATCGGCCTTTCTGCTGAAAACAGAAAATTGATTCTCGTTTCAACTGACGGAACTGTCCGAGCTGTGCCGTCCTAAAATACGTTGACGTTTTTTCCTGAAGCCAGCGGTCGATCATCCGCTGGCTTTTTGATGCACGCTTTCTGATGTTTGCATTGCCAGAGCGATCTGCGTGCAACACTGGCAAAGCTGCGTGCGCAGAAAGCCGATTTGACCCAATCGGTGCTTTTGATGGAAGAGATGGGGCAGACGCAAGTGGTTGTCGGCTACAATTTTCAGTCGGCGGTAGATGACCCCCACGGACTAATTGCCCATCACGCGGTGACACAGGCGACATCGTACCAGAACGAATTAAATAAACATTCTGGGGGTCAAAAACATCATCGAAAGGCTCTCGCTCTTCCCGGCAAAATGAAAACACTCTCGCTTATGCAAAACCCCGCTAACAATCTAACGGGGTTTTGACACAGGCTCAGAATGGCGACCTTTACGGTGACTAACTGATACTGAACTTACTACCGTTTGGGATCATTAATATTGCGCCAGTAAAGCGTAATGTCCTTTTCGGGCTTACCGAAAAGATATCCTTGGGCATAGTCAAAACCGACCTTGGTGACCATTTCGCGCATGGTTTCGGTTTCGATCATTTCGGCCACGACCTCGACCTTCAGTTCATGACAAAGATCGACCAGCGATTTAAGGAATGCACGGCCTTTGGTTGCCTTCAATGACTGCCGGATCGATTCCCCGTCTATTTTGACATAATCAACATCCAGCGCACTGAGATATCGGAAATTCGATGCTCCTGTACCGAAATCATCCAGACAGATTTCAACACCAAAATCGCGGAACCGTGAAATCCAGGTTGATGCGGTATCGATATCCGTAATCTCGGCCGTTTCGGTAATCTCGATCATCAACTGCCCCATCGTGTCGCGATTGCGTTCAAACAGTGCAATCACAGACCGGCAGAAATCCGGGTTTTCGATGCTATGACCCGAAACGTTGACCGCCACACGGGCATCGATGCCCTCGTCCAGCTGGTTACGGATCCATTTGAGGGTCCGGCGCATCATCGCCAGATCCAGCCTGTGGATCATATTGACCTGTTCGGCAAAGCTGATCAGTCGTTCCGTCGGAATAAGATTACCATCGTCATCATAAAAGCGCGCCAAGACCTCGAAATGATGGATTTCCGCAGATGGTAACCGCACGATCGGCTGATAAACCGCATCGAATTTCAGACGGTCAACCCGCATGCCGAAATCGCGCATTGCCGAAAAGGTATCATTCACCAGATTGGGGGTCTGCCCTATCAGGCGCGAAAATGTAAATCCGTGCTCCTGCCGGTCACAGAACCGGCGGATAGAATAAAGCACCCCGCGAGCAAGATCGCCAGGCGGGATCATTTCGGCCGTAAAGTCGGTAACGGACGTGGAAATCTCCACCCCCTTGCCTTCCGGATCGGCGTCCCGCGCACAATCGGCAATCCGATCTTCAAGTTCGCCAACCGGCACATCGGGCCGGTGCAACATACCGAACTGATTGCCATTCAGGCGGCCCGCAGTATCCCCGGCAACGGAATGCGCCCTTAGAAATGCACCGATACTGGACAGCATTTCATCACGTTCGATCTGCTCCATGCGTTTGCAAAGCGGATCAAAGGCATTCAATGTCATCAGGGTAAATTTGTGTTCTGCACCGGTTTCGCGTTGCGCCATCAGGCGTTCGGTCACCACCCGGGACAGGCTTTCCTCGTCCATCAGTCCGGTTGCCTCATCGCGCCTGATTGATCGCGCCACATCATGGGGTAGCGTATTGATCGCAACGCGCAGGGCAACAAAGAAATGATCGCCAAGATCGGGCAGGAAATAACCACTCATGGAAACCGGGGCGCTTAACTGCTCATCCGGGCGAATAAACCGCACCTGGATATTGTCCATACGGCCGCGACGGCGCGCCACATACAGCATTTCCTGAACCAGCGGCCGGAATTGCGGGGCCAGAACCGATTGCAGACTATGTCCTTCAAGGTCGGCTGCGGACCGGCCCATCATGCCATCTGCCGCCCCGGATGCGAACACGATCCTCAGATCGTCATCCAGTTCAAGCAGAAGATCCCCCCACACAAACGCAAGTGCAGCGAAACGATTCCGTTCGTTCCGAAGTGCCGTCGTTCGACTTTTGAGAAGCTTTTCCAAAGGGTCCTCTTGCGCTGCCTCGAAATCCTTGCGCCTTCCTGCCCCCAATTCAGGAAGTCACATCATCCGCAAAGACGAATTCGCCTATCATCTGCATGGCACCCTTAATAACGCCTTTACAGCACCGACAGATTTCGAACTTCGCGAATACATTTCCGGGTGCGTAACGCGCCGAAATTCGGAACATTCCCCTGGCACCGCCCGGCTCCAAACACAGATTGACTATATCTTTGTTCAGGCTGCGCTTTTTAAACCCCTACCCCGAATTATTCGAGCCTGAAATTGTTGCAAAAACCGCATGCCTACAATGCTGCATTGCGAAATCACCGTCGGCACCTTTGCAAACCGGATGTAATCCCATAATAAAGAATGTCGTGAACGCCGCGTAGCTTTGTGCCGCCATCGCCCATAACCGGAATGCTTCAACATGCCCTCGATCGTTTCTGCCACTGCTGTCATTCCGCGTATTGCGCCGGACAATGTCCTGATCTTTGATCTCGACAACACGCTCTATCCCTCGGCATGCGACCTGTTTTCGCAGGTCTCGAATCTAATCGGGCAATATGTGCGTGATACATTACGGATTCCGGCGGACGAGGCCTATGTGATCCAGAAAAGCTATTTTCACCGCTATGGCACGACGCTGCGCGGTCTGATGACCGAACATGACATTGATCCGGCGGATTACCTTAACAAGGTTCACAATATTGATCTGTCCGTGATGGATCCTGCGCCGGAACTGGCGGCTGCTTTGGATGCGCTGCCATGCCGCAAGGTAATCTTCACCAACGCATCGCGCGGGCATGCCGAACGGGTGATGGATCGCCTTGGCATTGCCAGCCATTTCGAAACCATCTTTGACATCGTCGACGCCGACTATATCCCCAAACCCGAACGCCAGCCCTATGACCGATTGCTTGCGCGCGATGCAATTGATCCAACGCGCGCGATCTATTTCGAAGACATGGCCAAAAATCTGCTTCCGGCAAAGGACATGGGCATGACGACCGTATGGGTCCATACTGACGAGGAATGGGCGCAGGTTGGCCGCGACGATCCCAGGATCGACCACGAAACCAACAATCTGGTGCATTTCTTACGCGAACTGGGCAAGGGTCCGGCCTAAAACCGGGTTCGGGCAAATTTGTCATGGTTCCAAGATTGAGCTTGGTGCCGTGATCGGGTAATTCTTGCGCGGGTCAGAATCAGGGAACCCAAAAGCCGGAACTAAGTAAACTGGCGGAGTTGACTTCACAGCAGGCTTTGACCATTCTCCGCCCGACATGAAATTAAGGCTGACCGCAAGGACTTCTGAAAATGGACAGAACAGAACTTGAAGGCGTGATCAACGTCGCATGGGAAAACCGCGACGAAATCGGCTCCGCCACCCAGGGTGAAATCCGCAAGGCCGTCGACCAGACGCTTGCCGCACTTGATAGCGGCAAACTGCGTGTTGCCGAAAAGACAGACGGCAAGTGGATTGTCAATCAGTGGGCCAAGAAGGCGGTTCTTCTGTCCTTCCGTCTCAATGACATGACCACCATTTCCGGCGGCCCCGGCGAAAACACCAACTGGTGGGACAAGGTCCCGTCAAAATTTGAAGGTTGGGGTGAAGCCGAGTTCAAAAATGCCGGCTTCCGCGCCGTACCGGGCAGCATCGTGCGCCGTTCGGCCTATGTCGCACCGGGCACCGTTCTGATGCCGAGCTTTGTGAATCTTGGTGCCTATGTCGATACCGGCGTGATGGTCGATACTTGGGCAACGGTCGGTTCCTGCGCACAGATCGGTAAAAACGTTCACCTGTCGGGTGGTGCCGGTATCGGTGGCGTGCTTGAGCCCCTTCAGGCCGGTCCGGTCATCATCGAAGACAACGCTTTTATCGGGGCGCGCTCGGAAATCGTCGAAGGTGTTATCGTCGAAGAAGGTGCCGTAATTTCGATGGGTGTGTTTATCGGCGCATCAACCAAGATCATCGACCGCACCACCGGCGAGACCTTTGTAGGTCGCGTTCCGGCATACTCGGTTGTGGTTCCGGGCAGCATTCCGGGCAAGCCATTGCCCGATGGCAAGCCGGGACCGAGCCTGTATTGCGCGGTCATCATCAAACGTGTGGATGAAAAAACCCGTTCGAAAACCTCGATCAACGAATTGCTGCGTGACTGATTTCTGTCACCGGATTTGCCAATGATCTATAAGGGGCGAAGCGGAATGCCGTTTCGCCCCTTTGCACATCAAATGTTTCACTTGAAACATCCATGATGGATTTTTAATCCTACTCGTTCATCAAGAAGCCAAGAGAATATCAAATGTCCGCCGCCCTTGATCTTGCCCAATCCCTGATCCGCTGCCCGTCCGTTACCCCTGCGGATGCCGGTGCGCTTGATGTCTTGCAGACAGCCCTTGAAGCACGCGGTTTTGACTGCAAACGAAAAGTGTTTCACGAAGACGGCTGGGACAGCATAGACAACCTTTATGCGCGGCTGGGAACCAAAGGGCGCAATTTTTGTTTTGCCGGGCATACTGATGTGGTTCCGGCGGGCGATGTCGCGGCTTGGACTGTTGATCCATTTGGTGGCGAAATCAAGGATGGCCGTCTGTTCGGGCGCGGCGCGGTTGATATGAAAACCAACATTGCCTGTTTCGTTGAATCCGTTGACGCCTTTCTGGCGACCCATCCCGATTTTGACGAAAGCATCAGCTTCCTGATTACCGGTGATGAAGAAGCCGATGCGGTGAACGGCACGATCAAGCTGCTGGACTGGTGTGACAAGCATGGCGAGAAACTTGATGTCTGCCTTCTTGGCGAGCCGACCAATCCGACATATCTCGGCGAGATGATGAAAGTCGGTCGCCGCGGTTCCATTACCGGCTGGCTGACGATCTATGGCGCGCAGGGTCATGTTGCCTATCCACATCTGGCAGATAACCCGGTACCGCGCATGTTAAAGGTCCTCAATGCTCTGACCACGCATGAACTCGATCAAGGCACCCCGCATTTCCAGCCAAGCAATCTGGAAGTCACCACCATCGATGCCGGGAATCCGGCGACCAACGTGGTTCCGTCAAAGGTCAGTGCTGCATTTAATATCCGTTTCAATGACCTGCATCAGGGCGTCGATCTGGAAAAATGGATCCGTGAAACCTGTGCTGCACATGCCGGTCCCCATGACCTTAAAGTCAAGATTTCCGGCGAAGCCTTTGTATCCAAGCCGGGCAGACTGGCAGCCCTTATTTCCGATGCCTCGGAAAAAGTCACCGGCCACCGACCGGATATGAGCACAACGGGTGGCACTTCGGATGCGCGCTTCATCCACAAATATTGCGAAGTCGCGGAATTTGGCCTTGTCGGGCAAAGCATGCACAAGGTCGATGAGCATGCGATGATTGATGATATCGAAAAACTGGTCGTGATTTACGCCGATATTCTTTCGGGGTACTTTGCGAAAGTCTGAGAAAGGCCGGATAGATTTAAATGGATCGGGGATCAGGGAAATGGCAGAGACACCGAAGGCCGCAACCAGTTCAATTCGGATTGCCAAAGGTGACATTGTCCCGAAAATCGTCCTGCCCGATACCGCCGGACAAACGGTCGACCTGACAGATCAACTGATCGCGGGAAACACACTTGCGCTTTGGTTGCTGGATGAAAAACCGACCAAGGAAACATGGCAGGAAATTGATCGGTTTCTCGATCAGGTCGCGGGTTGCGAGACCCTGACTTTTCTGATCATCGGCGGCACTAAAAGCCCCAGGAAGGCAGCAAAGTCAAACGCCAAGGCAACCGAGCTTTATGACGCGGAAAACGCGGTCAAAAAGCTGTTTGGCGTTACTGGCCCCTCAATGCTTCTGATCGATCCAAATCATCGGCTGGTGTTCAACGCATCGTTTGCGGATGTTGATAACGGCATTGACGTCTGCAAGGCAATCCACGCCGGAAGCAAATCAGACATGATCAATCGCCAGGCACCGGTCATGTTGCTGCATGACATTCTGGAACCGGAATTGTGTCAGGAACTGATTTCCTATTGGGAAGCCGGTGAAAAGCGTGCGGATGGTGTATCCAAGGGGACGGAAAACAGCAGCACGGCGAAATCCGACATCAAAAAGCGCAATGACGTTGTCCTTCTGGATGAAGTGCTGTTTGAGAAAGTCAAAAGCCGACTTGTGGGGCGGGTTATCCCGGAACTGTTCAAGGCATTCCAGTTCAGAACGGCAAGCATGGAAGCCCTAAGGATCGGGTGTTATGACGCCGCCGACAAGGGACATTTCGGTCGCCACCGGGACAATCGCACCGCATTTACCGCACATCGTCGATTTGCGGTGTCGCTAAACCTGAACCCGGTAACTTACGAAGGCGGGCAGGTTCGTTTTCCCGAGTATGGTCGCGGCCTTTACGCGCCGCCTGCCGGGGGTGCCGTCGTATTTTCCTGTTCACTGTTGCATGAAGCAATGCCGGTGACCAAGGGACGCCGGTTCGGGATATTTACTTTCCTAACCGATGAAGCCGGTGCGATTGCGGAACAGAAAATGATTGCACAACGCAAAGGCCAGGTTGCACCACTTGCGATGAAACGCTGATCAAGGCCTAGACCGTGTTTTCAGCCGGTCAAAGCACCGCATCAGTTCTGCTTTTCTGAGGTGATTTAAGCCGCGGCACCGTTTTTCGCACCGAGCTGAGGATCAGTTCAGCAGTTTCATCATCAACCGCTCGTCCAAGAACCATTGCGCCGACCATCATCGACAGCATCGCGGTCGCATTGATGCGGTATTCCTTGCTGATTTCATCAAGTGGCGGGTTTTCAAACCATTCATCGGCTTCTTCGCGGGTCATCGGGGCTATACCGCGTTCTTCGAGTGCGAGTTTTCCGGCAAGCCTGCCACACGCCCCGCGGATCACCTTGGAAAAGGCTTTTTGCGCCCGTTCGCCCGACCGGGCAACTTCGGTTGAAAGCGTCGGCAACGCACATCCCTTGCCGGGATGATTGAGGTGCTGGTTCGACAGATAGAGATCAGCAAAAGCCGTGGTCCAATCAAGGCCGAATTTTTCTGCTTTGCGCAAACGCGACAGGATCGGTTCTGACAAAAGGTTAATACCGCTATCTACAGTGGCGACAAACAGGTCTTCCTTGTTTTTGAAATGCGCGTAAAACCCGCCGCGCGTCAGTCCCGCATTGGCCATCACCTGATCGATCGTCACATTTTCATAGCCGACCGTTTTGAAAAGCTTGGCTGCTGATCGGATTATTTTTTGCCGCGTCTTTGGTTTGTGATCCGGACTGTAAGGCATGATCTGGCTCCGATTGAGGTGACGGGAAACAAGGCTCGCACATTTTTATAATATGTTCTTGAACATATTATGTCGTGCGTAATCCTGTTGACAACTCTCGCGCAGCGGGGCGCTGATTCAGAGCCGCGCAACCGCAACGACACGCCACTACAGATGCAAAGGATTTTGCGATGTCCAAGGTGATCATCTACGGCATGCCGCGCAGCAGTCTCTCGCGCACGGTACGGATTGCCTGTATCGAGAAACAGATTTCGTTCGAGTTCCGCACCAAAGGCATTCAATCCCCAGGCGCAGAGCCGACACCGGAATTGCTGCAATTCAATCCGTTCGGCAAGGTACCTGTTCTGGTTCATGACAATCTGGTTCTGTACGAAACCAGTGCGATCTGCCGTTACATTGATGATGCGTTTGACGGGCCACTATTGCGCCCGGTGCGAAAGGACAAAGTGGCGCGCATGGAACAATGGATCAGTGTCGCCACGACGCGGCTGGATACACAAATCCTGCGGCAATTTGTCATCCCGATGGTTTTTGCCGATACAGAACAGCGCAATGACCTGGGTTTTGCGGTCCGAATGAAGCGCATGGGCGATCTTATTGCTCATGACCTTAAAATTCTTGATCCGCATTATGATGATGGCTGGTTATTCGGCCAGCGTTTCACCATTCCAGATATGCTGATCATGCCCATGATCCACTATCTCAAAGCAATGCCCGGGGGACCGGAAATTCTGGCAGAAGTACCAAATCTGGATACGGCGTTCAAAAATTTTCAGGCACGCCATTCTGCGGCTGTGACCGACCCGCTGTTACCGGACCGCATTTTGCGGACGGCATAGAGGCCCCCCGCACCTTCCTTTTCCTTACCCCTTTGCGCTAACTGGATCGCGCATTTGGTGTTGCAGCCGCCCCATTCCGGATTCCCCCAATATGTTTTCCGGTGTCGGGGCGGTTGCTTTCTTTATCCCCGGAAAATCAGGGCTTCCACGTGATCGGAATATAGCCCGGCAAGGCCGCAACACGATCAAGCCAGGCACGGATGCCCGGATATACCGAAAGGTCGATATCGCCTTCTTCAGCGACGTGGGTATAGGCATACAGGGATATATCTGCGATCGACAGTGCGTCCCCGACCAGCCAGTTGTGCCCCGCCAACCGCTTTTCCATCAGATCCAGCGCCTTTTTCGCACCAGCCCGCTTCATCGGCACCAGAATATCGGCATGTTCAGGCATGCCCTTGATCCCGACCCATGACCGCAAAACAGCAATCGTTGGTTCATGATCATATTGTTCAAAGAACAGCCATTGCATGACTTCCGTGCGTTCCCACGCATCGGCCGGCAAATAAGGCGTTCCATCGGCAAGATGGATCAGGATCGCGTTGCTTTCGACAAGAACCCGACCATCATCGAATTCCAGCGCAGGAATTTTGCCATTGGGGTTGATCCGCGACATGAAGTCATGTGTGCGGGTTTCACCCTTGGTGATGTCATGTTCGACCAGATCAAATGATTTGCCAAGCAGGGTCAGCAGCAAACGAATCTTGTAGCCGTTTCCCGACGGTAAAAAATCGTGAAGTATCATTCCGGTATTCCTTTGGCACATACGGTTTCGTACTGGCCGGCCGAGGGAGATAATTGGTTCTGGCCCAGGATCAAACAATCGAATAGTTTTGACCTGACCGTTCAATTTTATTGATCTTTTTTACTGATCAAAGGAAGTCACATGGATTCCGATCTGCTCCGAAGCTTTGTCGCCTTTGCCGAATGTGGCAGTTTCAACCGTGCTGCGGATCGGATCGGCCGCACTCCATCGGCATTTTCCATGCAGATGAAACGGCTGGAAGATCTTGTCGGAAACAAGCTGTTTGAACGGGAGGGCCGCAATGTTTTGCTGACAGCGGACGGCATCACCTTTGTCGGTTATGCAAGGCGAATGCTGTCGTTGCAGCACGAAGCTATGGGAAAGATGCGCGGTCATGATAGCAGCCGTCCGATCCGGATCGGATGCCCGGATGATTACACTCAGAAAATCCTGCCGGTGGTGCTGCGTGCAATACGCAAGGTCCATCCCGATGCCAAATTCTTCATTTCCGTCAACCCGACGATATTGCTGCGCCGGATGCTCGACCAAGGAGAACTTGATATATCCGTCATCAGCCGGTCGGAACAGGGCGAAGAAGGATATTTCTTGCGTCATGAGCCCGGTGTCTGGGTTTCATCCCCCATTCACCGACAACATCTGGCAAACCCATTATCACTTGTTCTGCCTGCAGAGGATTGCAAATTCCATGCATGGGCAATTGATGCGATTTCCAAGGCAGACCGGCCATATACCTTGCTTGCGACCACACGACAGGCCGCATCGCTTTTGCATCTGGTGCGTGACGGTTTGGGTGTCGCCGCCCTTGCAGCGGCAAGCGTCACCGATGAGTTTCAGATTCTTGAAAGTCGCGACGGTTTCCCACCATTACCCGCAGTCGGCGTAGCCCTGATGCTGTCAGATACGTCTCATCCACTTGTTGATCGCCAACTTGCCGCAGCGATACAGAATTTTGTCAGCGAGTATGTAGTTGATGACGACTTGACCAAACGCGCGGCAAGCTGATTTTATTCCGCCCGGGAGACACGTCCGCCGGAGATTCAACAAAATGAATAGTCTGACATTAAAGATTGAGGCCCTTCTGGCACAGGAGAAATGGCACGAAGAACGCAAGGCCCTGCGAACGATCATTCTTGAATCGGGCCTGACCGAAGACGTGAAGTGGGGTAATCTTTGCTACACGTCGGAGGGCAAAAATATCCTTATGATTTACGGGATGAAAGATGATTGCGCGCTTGGATTTTTCAAGGGCGCGTTGATGGAGGACCCTGAGGGTGTTCTTGCGAAACCGGGTGAAAATTCGCAAGCAATGCGCCGCATTCATTTTACGTCGGCTGAAGAAATCAGAGCAAAAGAAAATGCTCTGAAGGCCTATATCAAAGCGGCCATCGAAGTCGAAAAATCCGGCCTGAAGATTGATTTCAGCGAAAAGGAAAATCTTGAGCTTCCGGCTGAACTTTTGGATGAATTTGCAAAAAATCCTGATCTTGAAAAAGCGTTCAAGGCCCTGACGCCGGGTCGGCAGCGGGGATACAATCTTTATTTTTCTGGCGCCAAACAATCGGCCACACGCAGATCCCGAATTGAAAAATCTGTTGCCGGAATTCTTGCGGGCAAAGGTCTTCAGGGTCGATAGAACCACCAGATGATTGCTTGACCCGATAACCGGCAAGCTGGTTTTATGCGCCCCCGCAAACACCATAATCATGACGGATACCATGTCCCCAAAGGCCCGCCTGAATATCTGCACGACCTGCACCGCATCCTCGACCGAAGGGGCAACGGAGCCACGTCACGGTCGGATACTGTTTGATAAAATGGTCGAAAACGGGGCGACGCTGGACATACCGTTTGAAATCAGGGCAGTTGAATGCCTGACCAATTGCAAGTCGGGCTGTTCGGTTGCGCTGAATGGCAAGGGAAAATGGGGTTATGTTTACGGAAATATTGATCCGGAAAACATGATCGCTGATCTGCAGGAACTTGCCACAAAATACGCGGAAACCGATGACGGCATTGTGCCGTGGCGTGAACGCCCTGAAAGTCTGCGTCGCAATGTGATTGCCCGAATCCCGCCACTAGACTGACGGCAATTGAGGCCAAAAGCTTAACCTGTTGGCAAATTTCCGTGCATATCGCGCCATTCCTGCGCGATATTTCCTTCCCTTTTCACTATCCGGATTAAATCATTGAACTCAGCCAGCGATATCGCCGACTGTTTTGAAATAACCGCAACCAGCTCGTAGCTGAAATCAGGGCTTGGTCCAATAAATACTCTCTGACTCAGTTCCGGATTTTTTGCATAGGCTCTTGCCAGAAATCCTGCTGAAACAATGCCAACGTCACCTTCTCCGTCCAACAAATGGTCGAACAATTGTTGTTCGTCATAGTGGAACAAAACACCGAAATGATCTTGCAAATACTCAGGATTGGCGTTGAAAGAGGCAAATTTATAGTGGAACCCCAGTACGCAAAGAAGCTCATGTCGGGTTATATCGTCGAACCAACCTGGCCCCGGAACGTCCTCCTTGCGGGCAATGAATAAATCATATTCGACAACAATGGGATCAGAAAACAGAACATCCTGATCTCTCCAATCCCAGTCGGGACTTTCCATCAAAATGAGATCGAAGCCCCCCATCGCAAGATCGTTGTAGCGACGACGTGACGATGTTTCGACCAACTCGAAAAAGTATTTCGATTGGATGGCATTGAGGTCTGCAATCAATTCCGGGGTGAAACCTGAAGGTTTATCATTTTCAAAAAAATAGACGACGCCATATTCATAGGCACCAACCTTAACAGGTATCGCGTTCTTGGTGTCAGCATTGGCCACTGTGGCAACCACCCAACAAACCAGTACGCTCGACATATGACAAAACCAACGAGATATCCCCTGCATCAGAAGACTCTCCCTTTTCGCACACTTTAGATCGCCAATGCGCGTCGGCCCCGGATTTTGCATCAGGATATGACGCTGATCCCTTCTATATGCGGCCTTCGCGCCAATTTTCCAGAAGGTAGCGTGCAATTGAAATCGGACGGGGAAGGTTGATGCCCTTTTCGGGGAGCCCGGCAACATCGTCGCGATGCACCCACATCGCAAATTCAATTTCCTTTTCATCAATGACGATGTCGGTCGTTTCTGCCTCGGCGACGAAACCCAGCATCAATGAACCGGGGAAAGGCCATGGCTGGGAGGCAATATAGCGTGCGCGTTTTACCCGAATGCCGACCTCTTCGAATACTTCGCGCGCAACCGCCTGTTCGAGGGTTTCGCCCGGCTCGACAAACCCGGCAAGCACGGAAACGGTCCCTGGAAGAAACTGTGGTGAGCGCGCCAGCAACACATGATCATTGTGATGGATCAGCATGATGACCGCAGGATCAGTCCGCGGGAAATGCGGTGTGCCACATACCGGATTACTGCATTGCAGACGGTAACCGGCTTCCATCACATGGTTGGGGTGACCACAAACACCACAAAAACGGTGCTTGTGGTGCCAGTTGAAAATGGCACGGGCCTGGGCCGCCAGGGCGGCCTCGTCTTCGGAAAGGGCTGCCATGCGGCTTCGCATATCGCCAAAACCGCCCCCCAGCCGACGGATGGCATCATCACGGTCGGAAATAACCGGTTCGATATCAATCGCAATGACCGCCTCGCCGCCCTGTCGACCGATATAGATCCAGTTTGCCCGTTCGATTTCGAGATCAAGATGCGGCAATGCCGGGCCGCCCACAACGACCAGTTCATGTTCGTTCATGTCTTCGGGCCAGGCAAAAAGCGGATCACCACCATGACAGATCAGGATTTTGACGTTTTTCTCGGCCAGCAACAACTCGCGCCAGTTTTCCCGGGTGCGCAACTGGGCATCGCGATCCAGATCTGTTGCTTCGTAAAACAGCCTGTCCATTTCGGGGCAATTCCTTGGTTGGATCCACCAGAGACGGGATCGAGTCCCGTAATTCAATATGGTGGGTCAGCATATTCAGGTGACGGGCACCGACATTAGCGCGACCAAACCCGCCGTCAAAGCCACGATCATGCGATTTATCAAAAAATCAAAGCCGGGCCTTGCGTTTTATGGTTCCTTGCGCGATATAGGGGGCGAGAGGCTGGCCGTGGACGGACCGCTCGCCAACCCGGTCAGGACCGGAAGGTAGCAGCCGTAACGAGTTTTTCCGGGTCGCGGTTCAGTCTCTCACCCTTTATATCCCCCCAAAAATCACCTGTTTCCGCCATGCTTTGCAGCATCATGCCTGCTATGGAATTTTGTGTGGGAAATTTCCCACTTGGTCTTTCCCATGCGGGGGCGAAGCTGCTAAAACCAAAGCACATTGAAACATGCCGGACCGGATGAATGACGGATCAGATCGACAACGCCGAAACGTCAGCACCAGAAACGCCCGAGGCTGAGGCGCCAGAGCTTGATATGGAACAGGAACCCGCCGCGGCGGCACCTGCATCTGTGACTGCGCCAAAGGCCGAAGAAGCGCCCAAAAGCGAATATCAGGTTCTTGCCCGTAAATATCGCCCGAAAACCTTTGACGAGCTGATCGGCCACGGGCCGATGGTCAAGACGCTGTCGAATGCGCTTGAAAGTGGCCGACTGGCGCATGCCTTTGTTCTGACCGGGGTGCGCGGGATCGGTAAAACCACGACCGCCCGCATCATTGCGCGCGCGCTGAACTGCATCGGACCGGATGGCAAAGGCAATGCCACCATCGAGCCATGCGGTGTTTGCGAGCATTGCCGCGCGATTGCCGAAGACCGTCATGTCGACGTTCTGGAAATGGATGCCGCGTCACGCACGGGTGTTGACGATATTCGCGAACTGATCGAAGGCGTTCGGTATCGACCGACATCGGCACGCTACAAGATTTACATCATCGACGAAGTGCACATGCTGTCGAAAAGTGCATTCAACGCGCTTTTGAAAACGCTGGAAGAACCGCCAGAGCATGTGAAATTCATCTTTGCGACCACAGAAATCCGCAAAATTCCAATTACGGTTCTTTCGCGTTGCCAGCGTTTTGATTTGCGCCGGGTTCAGACCGATGAACTGGCCGCCCATTACAAACGCATCGCAACCCTTGAACATGCCGATATCGAGGACGAGGCGCTTGCCCTGATCGCGCGTGCGGCTGACGGATCGGTTCGTGACGGCATGAGCCTTCTGGATCAGGCGATTTCGCATGGTGCGGGCAAAGTCACCACCCAGCAGGTCCGCGATATGCTGGGCCTGTCAGACCGGTCGCGGATTTTCGATCTGTTTGACCGGACCATGAAGGGCGAAATCAACGAAGCGCTGGAATTGCTGGGGGCGCAATATGCACTGGGCGGTGATCCGGCGGTGATGCTGCAGGATATGCTTGACCTGACCCACTGGCTGACGCGTGTGAAACTGTCGCCCGAGGCGGCAAATGATCCGGGCGTGTCGCAGATCGAGCGCGACCGCGGCAAGGAAATTGCCGCCAAGCTTGCCATGCCGCAGCTCACCCGTGCATGGCAGATGCTGCTTAAAGGGCTTGAAGAAACCCGCATTGCACCAAGCCCGATCCAGGCCGCCGAAATGATCCTGATCCGGCTGGCTTATGCCGCCGAAATGCCACCGCCCGGCGACCTGATCAAGAAACTGCGCAATGATCTGAACAAATCCGGCAATGCCCCGCAAGGCGGTGGCGGAAATGGTGGCGGCGGACCGGGTCCGCGCATGCAGGTGGTTAATGGGGGCGGGGCGGCGGTTGCCCATGCGCGCCCTGATCCGCTGGGTGAGCCCGAACAGGCCCCGCAGCAGGTTTATGCCAAGCTGCCCGAAACCTTTGCCGAAGTCGCCGAATTGCTGTCGAAAGAGCGGGAAACAACCGCACTTGCGATCCAGCTTAAAAACTATATGCATCTGGTGAAATACGAACCGGGTCGCATTGAATTCCGTCCGGCGCGCGGGGCACGTGCGGATTTGTCGAGCCAACTTATCAAAACCCTGAACAATCTGACCGGTCATCGCTGGCTGGTCAGTGTTTCGGAACGCGAAGAAGGTGCGCCGACCCTTAAGGAACAGGAACTCGAGGAACTTGAACAGCGCAAGGCGGATGCATCACTTGATCCGCTGGTCAAGGCGATCCTTGACGGATTACCCAAGGCAAAAATCGTTGCCGTCCATCTGCCACCGGGACAGGAAGAAACCGAGGGCGAGCAGGATGACAGCGGTTCCGTTTACGATGATGCATTTTATCTCGAAGGAGACGACGAGCTATGAAGAACCTTGCAGGGATGCTGAAACAGGCCCAGCAGATGCAGTCCAAAATGCAGGAAATGCAGGAAGGACTTGTTGCACTTGAAATCGAAGGCCAGTCCGGGGCTGGCATGGTCAAGGTCATGCTGAACGGCAAGGGCGAGATGCGCGGCCTGAAACTCGACAAAAGCATTGTCGATCCCGAGGATACCGAAGTCCTCGAAGACCTGATCGTTGCGGCCTATAACGACGCCAAGGTCAAGGTCGAAGCCGCTGTTCAGGACAAGATGAAGGACGTCACCGGTGGGCTCAACCTGCCGGAAGGTTTCAAACTTCCGTTCTGATCGGCAAAACCGGTATCAAATTGCGGTCATGCCGCATAAATCAAAGGGTGGCATTGCGCCGCCCTTTGTTTTTGATACAAGCTATCAGAAACAGTCATCACAAGATCAACCGCAAGACGGGACCATCATGAACGGACGG
>TARA_R100000049_G_scaffold4816_1_pt1 | contig 34244 bp, 27 predicted proteins | sample TARA_R100000049 | Tara Oceans TARA_R100000049 (sample SAMEA2619992) | marine metagenome | biome: marine biome (ENVO:00000447); feature: mesopelagic zone (ENVO:00000213) & marine oxygen minimum zone (ENVO:01000065); material: "saline water (ENVO:00002010), including plankton... | reverse complement strand
TCTATTTCGATACGCCCGGCCGGCAGCTCTACCTCGATCACCACAATGGCAAACTGAACCGCGTAAAGGTCCGCACTCGCCACTACCGGGCCACCGGTGAGCGTTTTCTGGAGGTCAAGGTCAAGACCAACAAACTGCGCACCTCCAAACAGAGAATGGTATTGACCGGGGCGGAGCCAGACGCACGAACCCTGCACCACTTCCTTCAAGAGCAACTGGGCCTGCCGGCGACACGGATGCTGCCGGCTCTTTTTGTTCACTACCATCGCATCACGCTGCTCAGCAGAACCGGTCACGAGCGGGTTACCGTGGATACGGATATCTGCTTCGAGCATAGCGGGGAACACCAGCGGATCGGGTTGCCGGGCGTTGTGTTGGTGGAGGTCAAATCGTTGCGCCATCAGCGGCGTTCACCCGTTCTGGACATCCTGAAAAGGATGGGCCACAGGCCCGTCAGCTTCAGCAAATACTGCATCGGCACGGCGCTGCTGTGCCGGGGCCGGATCAAGGCCAACCGCTTCAAGCCAGTGTTGTCGAAGCTTGATGCGCTCAGGGCCCCGAGAGAATACCGCTACTTCAAGGAGTCATCATGGAATCTGCAGTTGATGTCCATTTCTTTATCCGCCTGATCATTAACCTGATCTCGGTTTTCATCCTGATCCGTTGTTACTACGCATTTTCCCACCATCGTGAAAACGCCGCCTCGTTCATCCTGTTTGGCGTGGGTGTGTTCCTGGTCACGGCGTTACTGAATTCGGTGACCGTGTCCATGGGTTTCGCCTTTGGGTTGTTCGCGGTGTTCTCGATGTTGCGATACCGCACCGAAGCATTGGGTATCAAGGAAATGACCTATCTGTTTCTGGTGATCGCCATGGCGCTGTTGGCGGCCGTCGGGAACGTGGAGCATTGGGTGTTGGCGTGCCTGAATGGCCTGGTGATCGCCATCGCCTTGTTGCTGGAAACCCGGATGATGTTGCCATTGTGCGGCGAGAAGGACATCGAGTACGAAAAAATTGACCTGATTCACACCGACCGTCAGGACGAACTGATTGCCGACCTGCGATCTCGGACTGGCCTGGATGTGAATCGGGTGGATGTGGTTTCCGTAAGCTTTCTGCGGGATACAGCGCAGCTAAGGATGCATTACCGCATGGAGCAGGGATCATGATGGGCGATCTGCGCTGGGCAATGCTGGTGATGTGGCTGACGGCCTGCTTTTCCCTGCAGGTGCATGCAGACACCACTGATTTTGAGGCCGACATCGGCGGCTACGTGGTGGGCGGTGTGGACCATTATGGCGCTTTCCATGACGAAGATGGCGTTGACTCGACCACGAACACGGTACTGCGGAAATTCAGGCTCGGACTTGAACTTGCCTATGGCAAACACTGGTCCTTCGAGCTTGATGGTGACTATCAGTACGACGGTGATGAGCAGGTACTGGAATTCGATGACGTCTGGTTGCGATACGATGGCTTTGGCTGGGGTGGCGTCCAGGTGGGTCGGATGAAAGAGCCTTTTGGTTTTGAACGTACCAGTGGCTATTCCAGCCTGATGACCAACGAACGCTCCCTGGCGACCAGCGCCTTTGCGCCGGGGCGCTCCGAAGGCGTGATGGTAAACCGGGCCGGTAAAAAGGCCACCTGGGCACTGGGCGTATTTCGGGAAAGTGGCGATTCCCAGGCTCCCAGGGCGGTAACGGGCCGCGTGACCTTTGCCCCGCTTCACACTGAACATCAGACAATCCATCTGGGCCTGGCCGGATCCTGGCGTGACATGCGCGGCGAACGGTTCCAGATACGCGATCATGGGGAGGTCTACAGCGCCGACAATGTGATCCGAAGCCCGCGTTTTGACGCGGATGACCTGGCACTGTTGGGTGGCGAGTTTGCCTGGAGTCGCGATTCAGTCACCGTCACATCGGAGGCGATGACCCAGCGTGTCAGGCAGGTTGGGGGCGACGAATGGCAATTCACTGGCGGTTATGCCCAGCTGGGCTACCTGCTCACGGGCGAACACCGGGGGTATAGCCGAGGCGAGTTTGACCGCATTGACCCGCTCAGCCATCTGGGTGCCGTCGAACTGGTGGCGCGCTGGAGCGGGGTGGATCTCAGGCAGCGGGATGTGGGCGCCGAAGCCTCCATAGCGATGCTGGGGATCAACTATTATTGGCGTAAATCGGTTCTGCTGAGGGTGAATTACCTGATTCCGACCATCAGCGGCAATGCTTTGATGGCAAACCCCGATGGGGATGCGGTCACCGTGCGTGCCCAGCTCAGGTTCTGACGCGATCGGCCTCCAGGGGCAGCGCCAGTGTCACCCGCGTCCATTGCCCCAGCGCACTGCTAATCGACAGTGTCCCACCGTGGTGGCGCAGGATGGTCTGGCAAATGCTAAGGCCCAGCCCGAGGTTTTCCGGTGTGTCACTGGTCGAATAGAAAGGATCCGTCAGGCGACGTATCTCCTCCTCGGGAATGCCGCAGCCATTATCGGCCAGTGTGATATCAAGGGTCCGGGCATCGCGAGTCGTCGACACATGAATGATGGCGGGCTGACGATCCAGTTGGCTCTGAAGCGCCGAGGCAGCATTGAGAAACAGATTCACGAACACCTGAGTCAGCGCCGAAGGGTAGCAAGGTACTGTTAGGGTTTCCGGTACGTCGATCTCCAGGTCAATGCCGCGCAGTTTGTGTTTGGTGAAGCGCGTGGCGGCATTGATAAGCCCCGTGAGGTTTGCCAGTTCTTTGGCGTGCTCCGGATGAGGGACAGAGAAATCGATAAGGTCCGAGACGATGTCGGCAATGCGTTTCTGATGCGCCGCGGCATCGTCGATCGCTTCGCCCAGTTCGGGGTCTTCGTTGATATCCTTTGCGTACTGCAGCGCCTGCACGGAGCAGTTGACCGGATTCATGATTTCATGGAGCAGGCCCTTGGCCATGTGACTGAGGGCCTGATGCTTCTGTTGCTGGATCAGGTTTTCCTCAGTCACCTGAAGCGTTCGCAGAGTGCGGCTCAACATCCGGTTTCTGTCGCGCAACAGGAACTGCAGCGCCAGGATGTTTCGCACGAAGCGACGAAAAAAAACGGCTAACAACGGTGAAATGACCAGGCACATCAGAACCAGCCAGTTCAACAACACTTCCTGTAGCTTGGTTGCCACATCCGCTGCGGGTACCGCGGCCCAGGTAGCGGCGTAGAGAAACGCCAGATTGATGGCGATCATGATCAGGGTATGCCGTGGCGACAGTGTCACGATGCCGAGGAAGCTGATGAAGAAGTAGAGCCCGATCGTCGGTGTGAGATCTCCACCGGTTTTGATAAAGGCAAGATAGCTGAACAGGGCCATGTTCAGGAAAACCAGATACATGATCAGTGGCGTGCGAAAACGCACGGCCTTGAATCGGTGGGCCACAATGAGACAGGAGAGAATCGTGGTGTAGACAAACAGTCCGCTCGGAACGTTGGCAGGGCCAAGCTGTGTGGCCAGCGTCATCATGTGCGCAAGGGTTCCGATCAGTGTGATTAGCAGCGAGACGTCCGCAAAGACCGGCAGGAAACGGAACCGGGATTGGGCGCTGTAGAAACGCTCGAACTGTCGTTGCTTGCGCGGAGTAAGTTGCTGAACCTGTTTCAGGCCGTCGAGTATTTTCATGAGTCGAGATTGTTCCTGAAGCGTTTCATGAACAGCATCAGATCCGGTTGCCGTTCAAAGCCCATCTTGATGAATATTCGGTCCTTGTAGGAGTGCACTGTTTTATAGGAAACCCCGAGTCGATCCGCAATGGTCTTGAACGCGACCCGATCCGCCATGAGGCGTGCCACTTCCCGTTCACGGGCAGATAGCGCGTGAAACGCCTCCAGATCTGGTGATGTTGTGGTAGCGGGTGCCTGGCACGAGTCCGCGTCCACATACACTTGCCCGTTGCGAATGTAGTGCAGGGATCGAATGAGTTCCTGTACTGACTGAGTCTTGGCCACAACCGTTTTGATGCCTGACTCCAGATAGATCGCCAGGCGGGCTGGAGAGACCGGTCGCTCGACCAGCAGTAGCACAGACAGCGCGGGGTGATTGGAAAGGGCCACTTCGGCGATGGTCAGGCCATCGTTGTCCTGCAGGGCTTCCTCAATGATCAGCACGGTAGGCCTGACGGTCGGCAACTGCTCCAATGTATCGACACCGGTTGCGGACTCGCCCACCAGATCAATGTTCTCTTCGAGAAGCAGCTGATAGAGGATGGCGTCCCGGTACAGGCGCTTGTCGATGGTGACGTACAGCCGGATATCATCTTTTGTCACGGCTGCCGGCTCCCGCCCGAGGGCGCGCGCAGAGGCAACGACAGCTCAAGGGTGAAGCGTTGTTGGCCTCCCTGAAGGAGAACTTGGCCGCCCTGTTGTTGGGCCATGATGTAGAGCGCAAGCAAGGCGCCCTGTTGCTTCAGTAATTGGCTGGAAACACGCGCCATTGGCGAAAGGACATGACTGTATAGGTGGAGGTTCTTTCCGGCTTCCAGCCGAAGGGTCGTGACGTCCTCATCCTGCTCACTTATGAGGTGGTCACGGCTCATTCCGGACGCGCTCAACAGCACATCCAGCGCTGACTGAATGGCGTCGGGCAGGGTACCGTTGCTGGGAACGGCGTCGGTTAACGGTATCTCCAAATACCGAGTCAGTTCGGCGCGTAGCCCGCGGACCAGAGCGTTATCCAGAGCCTCAGGGCTATGGTCACGAAAGTGGGAGGCGCCGGGAGGCAAGGTGCTGATGGCGTCCATATCCCTCAGGAAATTCTGTATCACGTCCCGTGACGCCCAGGGAACTGATGGCGATTCGGTCAGAGCCCTGAGAAGAGCGGCTTTTCGCCGTTCGCGAACGCCCTCGAAACGCTCAGCAAGTGCAAATTGCCACTGCTCCGATTTCTGGCGCGATGCGTGGTGCTGAGCAATAGCGTCGTCCAGCACCGGGAGCAGGGATGCGGCATGCCACGGCTTCTTCTGATAACGGAAGATTCGCCCCTGGTTAACCGCGCCCAGCGCAACGTCCAGTTCCCCGTAGGCCGATGTGAGGATGCGAGTAATATGGGGATAGGACTGTCGCATCTCGTTGATCAACTGCAGTCCTTTCATGCCTGGCATGCGCTGATCTGTCATCAGGACTGCAGTCCGGTGACCTTCCTGATGGAGAGTCTCCAAAGCCTGCTGAGCGCTGGCGGCGCAGCGGGTTTCGAAGCGGTCCTGCATCCGCATCAGCTGTTTGCTCAGGTACTTGGTCGCCGATTGTTCGTCGTCAACGATCAGTACCAGCGGCTTGGGGTGTCCGCTCTCGACGGGAGTGGGCCCGGCGTTATCCTGTACCGACATGGTGGCTGCAAACAGGTCGGTGCGTACGAGGTTGATGTCCCAAGGCTTGGCGTAGCAGCGGTCGACAACCCTATTCTCCAGCAAGTGAATGATCTGATCGAGGGAAAACTGGCCGCCAATGACGATTCGCAAGCAGCAGCCACCATCGCTGACCTGCTGAAGTAGAGAAGACGTCAGCAACTGATCGGTGTCGGTGGTGATGAATACGAGCGCGTCGGGCAGGGATCGGCCCCGTGCAATGGCGGCCAGGGCCTCTTGGTCAGAGGAGTAGCTGTCAATTGAAAATGCCCCGGCAAAATCCTGGAGAAAAGCATCCCGATCGTCTTCCCGGTCGTACCTGAGAAGTACCCGATGTGGTTGATCAGCGGACATGTGAGCTGGATCCTTGGAGACAGGTTGGCCGAGCGATAATACCAATCGGGTATCGACCCGAATGTAGGAACATCCTACGCTGTTTGGGTGCCGAAAATCCCGGCACAGGTCTCAGGATGAGGAACCAGATGAGAAGGCACCCGGGTTGGGTTAAACTCCGGGTGAGACATAATAACAACGACAAAATGGCGAGACCTTACATGAGCTACGACATTTCCTCCCTGCGCAAGTTTGTGTCCCCCGAGATCATCTTTGGTGCCGGCTCACGCAAGGCAGTAGCCAACTTCGCCAGTAACTTTGGTGCTCGACATGTGTTCCTGGTATCTGACCCTGGCGTGGAGAAAGCCGGCTGGGTTGCGGAAATCATGGATATCCTGGTGGCAGCGGGTCTCCGTGTCACGGTATTTACCGGCGTCTCAGCCAATCCGAAAGTGGACGAAGTCATGGCCGGGGCTGAATTGTATAAGTCCAGCCAATGTGACGTGATTGTCGCCATCGGCGGCGGCAGCCCCATGGACTGCGCCAAGGGTATCGGCATTGTCAGTGCCCATGGCCGGAACATTCTTGATTTTGAGGGTGTGGACACCATTACTTCGCCCTCGCCCCCGATGATCCTGATTCCCACCACGGCGGGGACATCCGCCGATGTCTCCCAGTTCGCGATCATTTCCGACCCCAGCCGGCGCTTCAAGTTCTCCATCATTAGCAAGGCGGTGGTGCCGGATGTGTCGCTGATCGACCCGGAAGTGACGGAAACCATGGACGCCTACCTGACGGCCTGTACCGGGGTGGACGCCATGGTGCACGCCATTGAAGCCTATGTCTCCACTGGTAGCGGGCCGCTGACGGACACCAACGCCCTGGAAGCCATCCGGCTGATCAACCGCCATCTGGAGCCGCTGGTACTGAACACCGCCAATGTGCACCTTCGAGAGCAGATCATGCTGGCGTCCATGCAGGCCGGCCTGGCGTTTTCCAATGCCATCCTGGGGGCGGTGCATGCCATGTCCCATAGTCTGGGCGGGTACCTTGATTTGCCCCACGGACTTTGCAACGCCTTGCTGCTGGAACACGTTGTGGCCTACAACTACACCTCGGCCGAGGATCGATTCCGGCGGGTGGCGGAGGCCATGGATATCGACACCCGCGGCATGTCGAAACCGGTGATCAAACAGCGCCTGATGGGGCGAATCATCACGTTGAAACAGGCCGTGGGGCTGGAGGCCAAACTTGGCAAACTGGGCGTGACCACATCTGACATCCCTTACCTGTCGGGCTTCGCGCTGCAGGACCCATGCATCCTGACCAATCCCCGCAAGTCCTCACGCCGTGACGTCGAAGTTGTTTATGAAGAAGCCCTCTGATTCCAACGACGCTGACTACGACATCGGCGATCTGCTCGGCCTTGGCAGCCAGTCGGTACGCAAGAATTACTACCCGGCACTGCAGCAACGGATCGATGAACTGGAAAACGAGCGCAACCGCTACAAATGGCTTTTTGAAAACGCCCTTCATGGCATCTTCCAGGCCAATCTCCGCGGTGGCTTTGTGGCCGTCAATCCGGCCATGGCGCGGATTTGCGGCTACGACAGCGCCGAGGCCTTGGTGGCCGGGGTTATCCGCTTGCGCGAACAGCTATTCTGCAGTTCTGGTGAGTTTGATGCCATCCGGCAGGAGTTGCTGGACAACGGCAGCCTCAGTGCAAGGGAAACCCGGCTCAGACGCGCGGACAATACGCCAGTGCAGGTGGCAATCACGTTGTTGCGGCGGCCAGACCTCGGTCCGGAAGTGGTGGAGGCCTTTGTCGCCGATATCACCGAGCGCCACCAGGCGCGAGAAAAGTTGCGCCAGCTCAACGCGGATCTGGAACGCCGTGTGGAGGAGCGCACCGAAGAGCTGCAGAACGCCAACGTGGTGCTACGTTACCAGATCGAGCAGCGCGAACGGGTGGAGCGGGAGTTGGTGGTGGCTGTAGAGGCCGCCAAGGAGGCCAGTGAGAGCAAAGACAAGTACCTCGCGGCGGCCAGTCATGATTTACTGCAACCCCTGAATGCGGCCAGGTTACTGGTGTCCGCCCTGATGGACAGCGATCTGCCTGCGGACGAGAATCGACTTGTTCAGCGTGTGCAGCGGTCTTTGGAAAGTGCCGAGGATCTGCTGGCGGATCTTCTGGATATATCCAAACTGGACCAGAAGGCCATGCGACCGGACTTTGTCCATGCCGACATTGGCGAACTGATGCGGGGACTCGCCCAGGAATTCGAACCGGTGGCTGAGAACGCGGAACTGCACTTCCGGGTACGCTCAGGCGCAGGTTACGTGCGTACTGACCCGCGAATGCTGACACGGATCCTCCGTAACCTGTTGAGCAACGCGTTTCGCTACACCCGTGAAGGTGGCGTGCTGTTTGCGGCCCGCAAGCGTGGTCCCAACCTGGAAATCGGGGTGTGGGATACGGGCGTGGGTATCGAGCAGGAAAAGCTGGAGGATATCTTCCGGGAGTTTCATCAGATACTGCCCAAGGGCGGTGGCCGCCAGGGGGTGGGCCTGGGATTGGCGATCGTTGAGCGAATGGCGAGGGTATTGGCCTGCGACATCCGTGTGGATTCACGTCATGGCAAGGGTTCCTGCTTTAGTGTTCTCATTCCCCTGGCCCGCTTCACAGAAGCGTCCGCCAGCGGCCAGAAATCGGAGCCTTTAGCGATTGCGCCCGCGTTCTTCGACGGGCTGCGTGTTCTGGTGATCGACAACGAAGAGCCAGTACAGGAAAGTATGCGGGCCCTGCTGGAACGCTGGGGTTGTATAGTTGCCACAGCAGGCAGCGCGGCGGATGCCGTGGCGCATTGCAGTGGCACTGATATCATCCTCGCCGATTTCCACCTGGATGAGAACCTGACGGGTTGTCAGGCGGTGTACGCGGTTCGGCGTCACTTTGGTCGTGATATACCGGCCGCCATCATTACCGCTGATCGCAGCGATGAAACGCGCCGGCTCATCAGTGCACAGTATCTGCCTGTGCTCAACAAGCCGGTCAAGCCCAACCGCCTTCGGGCGTTGGTATCCAGTCTTGCCACATCCCTGAACTCAGAATCGCAATGACGGTCTACACTTTATTCTGTCAATGTTCGTTTTGTCAGGAGAGTGTGCCATGTCCGTTCCGGAAAACGCCCTTACCAATCACGAAGTGACTGTTTGCCTGTCTGGCGGTGCCGTCCTCGGGCCCTTCAACGCCACCTGGTCGAGGGACGAGGGAGGAGACGTGCGCGAGCTGGTGCGGGAGTATGACGGTTTCCTTCAGGGGGAGAAGCAACATCGCTTCAAGTTTCACCTTCACGACACCTATACCAATACGGTTCATACCCTGATCCTGAATTTTGATCAGGTTACCGGCATTTGCGACCATGTCAGACTGAAGTCACCGCCAAACGGGTGAGCCCCAATGCCTGTGAACAGAGGAGGATGTCATGACGAATTTCAGGACTGAAAAAGACAGCCTGGGCGAAGTACGCGTTCCTGAAGACGCTCTTTGGGGCGCACAGACCCAGAGGGCTATCGAAAATTTTCCGGTAAGCGGCCAGCCAATGCCACCGGCGTTCATTGCGGCAGTGGTAAGAGTGAAGCAGGCCGCCGCCGATGCCAACGCCAGCCTCGGTTTACTGGATAACGATCTGCGGGACGCGATTGTTGCGGCCGGTGACCGCCTGGTAAACGGTGAATTCGCTGACCAGTTCCCCATTGATCGTTATCAGACCGGGTCTGGCACCAGCACTAACATGAATGTGAACGAGGTCATCGCCGCCCTGGCGGCGCAGGAGGATGTTGAGATTCACCCCAACGATCACGTCAACATGAGCCAGAGCTCCAACGACGTGATCCCGACCGCCATCCATGTCAGTGCCGTGGCGGGTATATACGAGCGTCTGATTCCCGCGTTGACCCACCTGTGTGGGGTGATCTATGAGCGTGAGGCGTTGTTCGCGAATCAGGTCAAGACCGGCCGTACTCACCTGATGGACGCCATGCCGGTCACCCTGGGCCAGGAGCTGAGAACCTGGCGGGAGCAATTGCTCGCCGCGGAAAGACGGCTTGAGGCGGCCGCCGATGATCTGCTGGCGGTGCCCCAGGGTGGCACGGCCGTGGGAACCGGGGTGAATGCGCTGGAAGAGTTTCCTGGGCAGTTCGTTAAGTTCCTCACCTCCAATACGGGTTACCACTTCCGCTCCCTGGAGCATAAATTCGTGGGGCAGAGTGCTATCGATGCGCCCGTAGCTCTGTCGTCCCAGTTGCGGGGGCTGGCCATCGTACTGACCAAGATCGCCAACGACCTGCGCTGGATGAATAGTGGGCCGATTCACGGTCTGGCGGAAATCAGCCTGCCGGCGTTGCAGCCTGGCAGCAGCATCATGCCAGGTAAGGTCAACCCGGTGATTCCCGAGTCGGTGGCCATGGTCGGGGCCCAGGTCATGGGGCTGGACAGCACCGTTGCGATGGCAGGGCAGTCGGGTAACTTCCAGTTGAATGTGATGTTACCGCTGGTTGGTGCCAATCTATTGGACATGATCGAACTGCTGACCAACGCCTCAACCATGCTCGGAGATAAGGCGATTCGGGATTTCACGGTGAATACCGATCATCTGGACGCCGCAGTCGGCAAGAACCCGGTACTGGTTACCGCACTCAACCCCGAAATTGGTTATAGCCTGGCGTCTGATATTGCCAAGGAAGCCTACCAGACCGGACGACCGGTGATTGACGTGGCGGAAGAGCGCAGTGGCCTGGATCGCAACCGGCTGGAGGAACTGATGGACCCGCTGAAGCTGACCAAAGGCGGGCTTGCCTGATAGTAAGTAACCGCCGAAAGGGCGGCCCTGACGGAGACTGAGCCGATTGCTGATTTCTATCGAGCTCTTCGTGATGCTGGTGCTGGCAAATGGCGTACCGGTTCTGGCCGCCCGGCTGTTTGGCCGGCGCTGGTCGGCGCCTGTTGATGGTGACAGGCTATGGCGGGACGGGCGGCCGGTGTTGGGGCGCAGCAAAACCTGGCGCGGTATCGTATCCGGTGCGCTAGCGTGTTGCCTGTTTGCGTGGATCACCGGGATAGGTGTCATATTCGGCCTGGCGTTCGGGTTACTGGGGTTGGCTGGCGATATCATCAGCAGTTTCATCAAGCGTCGTGCCGGGCTCGCCTCCAGTGCCCGGGCCTCAGGGCTCGACCAGATCCCCGAAGCCTTGCTGCCGATGCTTCTGGCATGGCTTTGGCTGGACCTGGGCTGGTTTATTGTGGCGGTTGTCGTGGTGCTGTTTACGCTGTCGAATATCCTGCTGTCGCCCGTACTGTACCGCCTGGGTATACGCCATCAGCCGCACTGAGCTCAAGCTTTAGCCGGGGCCCCTTGTCAGGGTGTGTATTGTTACCTCTGGTGGGCAATTCAGCCGTACGTTGACCACCGATGTGCCCGCGCCTGGTGAGGTATACCCCTGCATGCCGTTGCGGCGCCAGTAGCCGCGGCCGAGTTCTCTGGGGCAATCGGAATCCAGGGTCACGGGGATGCCACCGGGCAGGCAGATTTGGCCACCGTGGGTATGGCCGCATAGGAAGATGTCGTAGCCCGCATGGGCAGCCTCGCGCCAGATCTCCGGCGTGTGGCTCAGTAATACGCTGATGCCACCCGGGGGGATCTCGTCTCCTGCTCGGTGTAGGTTGTGTACCTTGTAGAAATGGGCATCGTCCACACCTGCCACATAGAGTTTGTCCTCGCCACGCTGCAGTACGGCATGTTCATTCATCAGCAGGTGATAGCCCATGTCCTCAAGGCCAGGAACCATGCGTACGCTGTCGTGATTGCCCAGTACAGCGTAGGCTTTGCCGCGAATAGCGTCCCGCAGCCTGGCCATGCCATCCATGGCACCATCAATCGGGCCCCAGGTGAGGCGCCGGTAGTCCCCGGTGAGCACACACACATCGTACTCGAGGGGCTCGATTTGACGGATGACGGCCTGCAGGTTGGCTTCATCCATATCCACGTGAAGGTCGGTAAGGTGCAGTATGCGGAAGCCTTCGAAGGCCTGAGGCAGGCCAGGGATGTGGAACTGGTTGTGGGCGGTGTCCAGCCGGCGGCTGTTGTGCTGTCCCCGCCGGAACAAACCGGCCAGTTTCAGGCAAACACTGATGAAGCGTGGAGCGGAGGTGATGTTTTCCAGGTGGAACGAATGGCGGTCCGGGCCGAATACACGAGCTTCCGCTTCCCGCTCAATGCCCAGGCGCTGGCGCGCGTGTACCGGGCCAAGGCGGAGGCTCAGGCGATACTCCAGGAGGTCATCCTGATTGTCTGGTGTATGGGCCCGGGCGGTCATTGCTGGTCCTGTTGGTTGTTGGAAACGTTACCTGTCACGATCCGGTCAACCCGTCCCTTCATTATGGTCTGGACTGGGAGTGATGCAACCGAAGCGTCATAATGTTCATCTTTCTTAACACACGTTGCCACGATCAGAGTGTTCCATGACCAAGGATAGCTTCACCAGGGAGACGTATGCCGGGGCCCTGCCAGCCTGGCACATTTTTCTATTATTTCTGCGTTTGGGCCTGACGTCTTTCGGTGGTCCGGCGGCCCATCTGGGATTCTTCCATGACGAATTCGTAAAGCGCCGGCGTTGGTTGTCGGACGCGGCCTATGGCGAGGTGGTGGCACTGTGCCAGCTGTTACCCGGCCCTGCTTCCAGCCAGGTGGGATTGACCCTGGGGTTCCTTCAGCGCGGCTATCGAGGCGCAGCAGCGGCCTGGCTTGGCTTTACCCTGCCGTCGGCATTGTTGATGACGCTGTTTGCACTCGGCCTTGGCCTCTGGCCGGATGCCGGGCAGGGTGGCTGGATAACCGGCCTTAAGCTATTTGTGGTCGCCGTGGTTGCCCAGGCGGTTTGGCAGATGGGCAAAACCCTGTGCCCGGATGCTCCGCGCCTTTCGATTGCCGTGGTGGTCGCGGTTGTTCTGTTGATGGCGGGCGCAGCCTGGATGCAGATACTTGTCCTGCTCGCAGCCGGTGCTGTAGGTGCTGCAATGCAACTGCCGCAAAAGCGTGTGGAAGAGTCATTGACCATACCGGTTCAGACCCAGCGGCCTATGATATTCCTGGTGGCATTTTCAGTGCTGCTGTTGATGGCATTCGTTCCCCTGGCTACCGGCTCCCTGGCCTGGATCTGGTCTGAGCTCTATCGCGCGGGTGCCCTGGTGTTCGGGGGTGGTCATGTGGTGTTGCCCTGGCTGCAGGAGGGGTTTGTGGCGCCCGGACACCTGTCGGCGGATACCTTCCTGGCCGGTTACGGCGTCGCACAGGCCATGCCCGGACCACTCTTCACTTTCTCAGCGTTTTTGGGCGGTGTCGAGAGTGGGTGGACCGGTGCTGCCGTGGCTGTGGTCGCTGTTTTTCTGCCGGGAACCCTGCTGGTATTTGCCGGTCTACCCCTGTGGTCATACATTCGCAGCCATTCGGTTGCACGGGCGGCCCTGGCTGGGGTGAATGCCGGCGTTGTCGGGCTTCTGCTGGCGGCGCTGTATGATCCGGTGTGGACCTCTGCCGTACACAATGCAGGGAGCGTTGCGTTTGTCCTGCTGGCCTGGGTTTCCCTGTCGATATGGAAAGTACCGGTCTGGATACTGGCACCCGGCAGTGCGCTGGTGGGCTTGCTGGTTTTCTGATGCCCCCAAAGTGGGGGTAGCTAAAACCAACCAGGGAGGCCACACTTGGACATTGGGAAACTAAATGAACGGTAATAATCCAGAAGCAGAGGCTGATTATGTCCACATCCTGCACGATTCCGGGCTTGAACGTACCGAAAAGCCGCTTTCCGGAGCCTGAAAGCGATTTGCCAACCGGCGATAACCGCGAGCAAAGGGTTGTGCTTGGGGGTGGCTGTTTCTGGTGTGTGGAAGCCGTTTTTCTGGCGGTGAACGGTGTCAGCCGGGTGGAATCCGGCTATGCCGGGGGCACAGCGGAAACCGCCAACTATGAGGCGGTGTGCGGCGGCCAGACCGGCCACGCCGAAGTGGTCGATGTTCATTACGACCCGCAGACCGTCAGCTTCGGGGATATCCTGAAGGTGTTTTTCTCGGTGGCCCACGACCCAACCCAGCTTAACCGGCAGGGAAACGACCGTGGTACCCAGTACCGTTCCGCCGTTTTTTACGAGAATGACGAACAGAAACAGGTGGCGGAAGCCTACATTCGCCAACTGAACTCGGCGGGCGTTTATGATAATCCTCTGGTGACAACCCTGGAGCCGTTGGAGGCTTTTTATCCGGCGGAAGACTATCACCAGAATTTTGCCGCACGGAATCCATACCAGCCCTACATCACGGCTGTTGCGGCACCAAAGATTGAAAAGCTTGTGGACACGTTCGGTGACCAGCTCAAGCCCGGTTACACCGACAACAACATTGCCTGAGGAGGCTGCTATGAGCGTTTCTGCTGCAGGTTATGACCTGACCCCGCTGACACCACAACAAGTGGACGAAAAGGCCGCGGGCCTGACGGACGAGGAGCGCCGCGTGTTGCTGGATCATGGCACCGAGCGGCCATTTTGCGGCACCTTGCTGGACAACAAGAACGCAGGTGCCTATTACTGCCGGTTGTGCGAGTTGCCGCTGTTCAGTTCCGATTCCAAGTTCGATTCCGGTACCGGTTGGCCGAGCTTTTTCCAGCCTTTTGACACCGACCACATCCGTTACATTGAAGACAACAGCATGGGCATGGCTCGCACGGAGATCCGTTGCCCGCGTTGTGACAGCCACCTTGGGCACGTGTTTCCGGATGGCCCGCCGCCAACCGGCCAGCGTTACTGCCTGAATTCAGTGGCGATGGTGTTCAGGGAGAACCAGACCTGACCGGCCTGGTTAGCGGATGACTGTCGACACCAGATAGCTGGTGTAGCAAACGTACACCAGCAATAACAGCACGCCGTCCGGTCGCCCGATGGTCCGGGACTTACCCGTCAGCCCAAAGCTCATCAGCAGAAGCCCGATGGTGAGGGCTGTCATCAGGGTCCAGTCGCGGTAAAGCACTTCCATATCCACGGCCAGGGGCTCAATGGTCGCAGCCAGGCCAACCACGGCCAGAGTGTTGAAAATACCAGACCCCACAATGTTGCCGAGTATCAGGTCGTGTTCGTTTTTCTTGACGGCCGCCAACGCAGAAGCCAGTTCCGGCAGAGAGGTGCCGATGGCAACGATTGTCAGCCCGATGATCAGGTCACTGACGCCGAGGCTCTGGGCAATAAACACCGCGCCCCAGACCAGCATGCGCGAGCTCACCAGCAAAAGCACCAAGCCTACCACCAGCCACATCACGGCTATTTTCAGCGGCATCGGGTGGGCAACCAGCTCGGAGTCGGTCTCGCCGATCAGTGAGTCCCCCTTGCCCTGGATGCCTTGATAGATGGACCAGCCCATGACGGCTGCGAACACACCAAGCAGTACCCAGCCATCGAGCCGGGTCAGGTTGCCATCAATCAACTGGTAACCGGCGATGGCCGTCAGTACCAGTAGTAGCGGGAGTTCCTTGCGTATTACCTGGGAGTGCACGGCAATTGGTGCAATCACCGCAGTCACACCAACGATCACGGCGATGTTGGTGATGTTCGAACCGTAAGCGTTGCCCAGGGCCAACCCGGGATTGCCATCGAGTGCGGCCATGGCTGACACTGCCAGTTCAGGCGCAGAGGTGCCGAATCCGATAATCACCATACCAATCAGCAGCGATGGCATACCGAGGTGTTTGGCGGTGGCTGCTGCGCCTTCAATGAAGCGGTCTGCGCTCCAGACCAGTAAAACCAGGCCAGCGATGATTGCTGCGATTGCCCATAGCATAAAGGATGCCCTGTTGGTGTAAGCCGCACGGTATGAGACTAAAGTGGCGGTGATATCGTTGAGCACAGACGCGAGAATGTAACAAAGAGCGCCCGGCGAGCGCATTTTAAACGTTTGACCTACACACGGCCACCGTTGGTAAATAAATCAGGACGTTGGCCCTTGTCAGATATGTTGGCGCGACCAGCCCCAGGCGGGCCCGACCACGAGTCAGTTGATATTCGCAATTTATTATCCGATCAAAAAACGGGATAATCGCGCCACAATTTCCAAGCCCCTCTGCTGATCGTGGGCGGGCAACAGGCTTTAAACTAGCTAGGGTGATAACCAATGGCCGTTAGACAGGCAGATGTGGTGCTGGTCGGCGGGGGCGTCATGAGCGCCACCCTCGGCATGATGCTCAGGCAGCTTGATCCTTCCCTGGACATCGTCATGGTTGAACGTCTTGATCACGTCGCCCATGAAAGCACCGATGGATGGAACAATGCAGGGACCGGGCATGCCGGCTACTGCGAACTCAATTACACCCCCGAAACCGACGATGGCGATGTTGCTATCGAGCGGGCGTTGAAGATCAATGCCTCGTTCGAAGTATCGTTGCAGTTCTGGTCTCATCTGGTTGAGCAGGGGATGCTGCCGGAACCCAAAAGCTTCATCAACCGAACTCCTCACCAGAGCTTTGTATGGGGCGAGGATGGTGTGAAGTTCCTCAAGCGTCGCCACGAAAAGCTCAGCGCCCACCATTTGTTCCGGGAAATGGAGTACACCGAATCCCCGCGGGATCTGGAAGAGTGGATGCCGCTGGTGGTGAACAACCGCGACCCGATGCAGAGAGTGGCCGCCACGCGTATCAAGCACGGTTCAGACGTGGACTTTGGCTCTCTCACCCGCAGCATGGTGGAGTTCCTGGAAACCACGCCGAACTTTGAACTGATGTTAAGCAGCCCCGTGCATTACCTGGCCAAGCGCGACAATGGCCGCTGGAAGGTACGGGTGAAGAACCAGAAAACCGGAGAGCTGACGAAGCTTGAGGCTGGGTTTGTCTTCCTGGGCGCCGGTGGCGGCGCCTTGCCGATGTTGCAGAAGTCCAACATCGACGAATCCAAAGGCTACGGTGGTTTCCCGGTCAGCGGTCAGTGGCTGGTTTGCCAGAAGCCGGAAATCGTCCAGCAACATCACTCCAAGGTGTACGGAAAGGCGCCAATCGGCGCACCGCCGATGTCGGTTCCGCATCTGGATACCCGTATTATCAACGGTGAACCCGCGCTTCTATTCGGCCCGTTTGCTGGCTTCACCACACGGTTCCTCAAGCAGGGTTCGGTATTCGATCTGTTCGGATCGGTCCGCTCAGCGAATCTTCGTCCCATGTTGTCGGTGAGCCGCACCAACATGGACCTGACCCGCTACCTGATTGGTGAGGTATTCCAGTCTCACAGCGACCGCGTGGCTTCCCTGCGCAATTACTTCCCGGATGCCCGCGAAGAGGACTGGCGCCTGCAGGACGCCGGCCAGCGCGTGCAGATCATCAAGAAGTCGCCGGAAGGTGGCGGTAAGCTGGAATTCGGTACCGAAATTGTGGCGGCGAAGGACGGCACCCTGGCCGCTTTGCTGGGTGCATCGCCGGGGGCTTCGACGGCTGTCCAGGCCATGATCGATGTGATCCAACGTTGTTTCCCGGAACGTATGGAGTCTTCGGAATGGCAGGAACGCATGAAAGTGATGGTGCCTTCCTACGGTCAGTCGCTGGTAGACGATGAGCAATTACTCAATAGAGTGCGGGAACGAACGCTCTCAACCCTGAAATTGAGCTGATATTCCCAAACGATCTAACACTGGCGGAAGCGCTGGTAGTCCTGGCTTAAAAGCTGGGGCTGCCGGCGCTTTTTGTTTTCTGGGCGCCGGGCCCGGTTGCGATTTGCGCCTGAAACGTTAGGTTATAAGGAAACACCACCAAGGAGAACGAACATGAGCGAGCAAGAATTCGATCCGAATAAAGGCTATATCGCACTCCTGGGATGGAGCCTGAACGCGGTGGAAGCTGCCGATAAATTTGATCGACGATATGTGGTGGTTGCGCCGGATTGGGCGGAGGCTTACTGCAAGGAACATGATATTCCCTATGTACCTTGGAACTTCGAGCGCCTGAACGACCGGTCAGTTGAGATTGCTCAGACACTCAAAGAGATGGGCGTTAATGTGGCTATCCCATTGTTTGAGGAAACCGTGGAATGGGCCGGCGCTATCAACTCGGTTCTGATGGATCAGCCGAAGCTGTTCGGCCAGTCCATGTTGTTACGGGACAAGGCCCTGATGAAGCGCCGCGCGCAGCTGGGCGGCATTCGCGTTGGGATCTTCGAGGAAGCCCATGACCGAGACGACGTTATCCGTTTCCTCAAGCGCGTCAACCAGACCCTGTTGAAGTTGGACGGTGACCCCAACGATCCGATTCACCTCAAAGCATTCGACAAAGCCGGTTGTCTGGGCCACCGGGTGATTCGTACCCCGGACGAAGTGGACACCATTCCCGAGGAAGAATTCCCGGTGCTGATGGAATCCCATCTGGACGGTTGGGAATTTGCCGTCGAAGCCTGGATTCACAACGGCAAGATCGCATTCCTGAACATCTCGGAGTATGTGACCCTGGGTTACTCGGTGTTTGTGCCGGCCACGCCGGACCTGGAGAAGTACCGGGAACAGATCACCCGCGAGATCGAAAAGCTGATCAAAACGTTCGATATCGAGTTCGGGTTTATTCACCCAGAGTACTTCGTGACCAGCGACAGTACCATGTACTTCGGAGAGGTGGCGTATCGGCCGCCAGGCTTCAAGGTGTTCGAGCTGCTTGAGCGTGCCTACGGCTTTAACGCCTATCAGGCACTGATCATGACCTTTGACCCGAAAACCACGGCAGAAGAGGTAAAGGCGTTCTTCCCCAAAGAGGTGGTGGATGCCAAGGGCTATGCCGGCTGTTTCGGCGTTTATCCGCGCCGCCGGGTGGTCAGCCAATTGGAAATGCCGGAAGAGACCGAGAACCACGATTACTTCGAGTCCCACGAGCTCACGCCGCCGTTGGAAGAAACAGTTACCAAGCGTACTGCCTTTGGCACACATTGGGGCCTGGTTTACTTCTTCGGTGAAGACCCTTATGTAATGCGGGATTTACTGAAACATCAGGAAGAACTGGATTTCTATGTATAATTCCGTAAGGAATTAACAACAATGGGTCTGATTCAGACTCTGAGGAACACAGTTTGAGCAACTCCGACGCTGGAAACCCGGCACCTGTCGTCAATTTCGATAAGCTGGTTCAGCGACTGGACGATGCCATCGCGGCTCTCGATGAGAGCCGCGATTTTGCCAAACTTGGCAAGTTACCCCGGTTGTTCGACATCGTGCGACGGGTGCTTCTGCAGCCGGAGGGCTGCCTTGCAATTGAACAGCGAGCCGAACGGCTTGAGAAAGCCGGCGTGTTCCTGGGAACAGACTGGGCAGACCCCTCCATTCTATTGCCATCGTTGACCACCTTTTCCTTGCAAAGCCCACAGGCCGATACGGTCATCATCGAAGGGCTCAGCGAACTGCGTTTGCTGGCGGTCGCGCGCGGTGAATACCTGCATGAGTCGATGTCGGCGGAACAGGCGCATCACTACCTGACCCAGGTATTGGCCATCAACCTGAACATGCTGTTTGGTGAAGCAGGCGAAGCCGAGCGGGAGCAGGGCAAGCTGGCACTGGTCAGCCGCGCGGTGGTACAGCATGTTGCCACCCAGATCGGCTATGAGCATGTCATCGATCAACTGATTGAAGAGATCTGGCGCATATTGCAGCAACGACCGATCCAGGTCAGCAGCGTACGGCAGATGATTACCCAGATTGCACTGTGCCGCATTGATCCCAATGTGGATCTCGGTGGTGCGGGTCAGGGTGCGGAGCGTCTGATTTCGAGCCTTTACGGGCCAACACAGGCGTGCCGCGAAGATCCTGGCATTCCTGTTTACCAGGAACGGCTGCAGTCCATGGACGCCGTGGCCCTGCAAAGTGAGGCGACCGGTTTTGCCCGTTCCATGCACGACACCGGATTGGTGTCGCCGTATCACGCCACTTTTGTCCGCCACATCCTGGAGAGTCAGGATGCGCTATTAACTGAAGCCCTGGGCCTGTCCAGTACCGGCCGCGATTGCCTGCTCTGCTACAAGGATCTGGTGCATGAGTTGATCAATGAAGGCGTCTATCCGGAAACAGCCCAAGGTCTTTATGGCCTTGCGTTGATGCTGGAGCGAGGCATTCTCTATCAACCGCCACTTGCACCCGCGCTGTGGCGCCAGGCCAGGCTCTCCATCTGCCCGCACGCCCGGGAGCGTATCCGATTGGCATATGGTTACCAGCCACAGCCGAAGGCATGGCTGTTGCAGGGTGTGCTCAACATGCTGGGCCAGCCCCTTGGCGTGGGGCAGGGAAACAACCCTACCTGCCAATCTGCACGGGCGCTGTCCATGTGGGCCTACAACGATCCGGACTATCTGTTGCAGATGGTGGCCTGGGCCGCCCGCGACAACGAAATCATCATGCATTTCGAGGGTCGCCCGGTATCTTCCTCCGGCAGCCAGGGTGGCGTGGCCTCCGAAGTAACGCTCGACCTGGATCCGGTTTCGCTGGTGGTAGTACCGCACCTTGACCGGATTTATGCGGAAATGGGGCGCCTGTGTACGGACCGCCAGGGCGACCCCCACCAGTGGGTTAACCCCGAGTTCCATGGTTGGTCCGCCGGCCGTGGATTCCGCATAAACGTGGATGTTGCAACCGGTCACCTGGAAGACCTGGACACCTTCCTGCGACATTTCTATGCCAGCTACCACCCTTACTATAATGGCAACCAGCCGCTGATCCATCCGCAACCGGCTGGCGTAGCGGTTACCGACAGTGCCGCAAGATTCATCGGCTGGCACGCGATTACCATCCTCCGTGTGACTCTGGACCCGGAAGAGGTCATGCGGGTGTATTTCTTCAACCCCAACAACGACAGTGGTCAGAATTGGGGCGACGATGTGGTGGTCAGTACCTCCAGGAAAGGGGAGCGGTTCGGTGAGGCATCCTTGCCCTTTGAACAGTTCGCCTCGCGGCTGTACATTTTTCACTTCGACCCCCTTGAACGCGGTGAACCCGCAGACGTGGGCGAGGAGGAATTGGAGCGGGTGATCAGCCGCGTTCACCGCAGTTGGGGCCGAGACCGGTTGCCGGCTGAGGCATTGCAGGCCGAACCTCCGCAGGAAAAGTAGACCCAACCAAGCCAGAACGGGAGAGATGATGACCGCTGAGGCCACTACCCGCCGCAACGGCGCCGAGCTGTTTGTTCGTGCCCTGGAGAACGAAGGTGTTCGGTACATCTTCGCGGTACCGGGTGAAGAAAACCTGGATCTCCTTGAGGCCCTGCGCGAATCCAGCATTGAGCTGGTGCTCAATCGTCACGAGCAGGCAGCCGGCTTTATGGCCGCGACCTACGGGCGCCTGACAGGCCGTGTGGGCGTTTGCCTGTCGACCCTGGGCCCTGGGGCCACCAACCTGGTAACCGCCGCTGCCTATGCCCAGCTCGGCGGCATGCCAATGATGATGATTTCCGGGCAGAAGCCCATTAAATCGTCCAAACAGGGGCTGTTCCAGATCCTGGATGTGGTGGACCTGATGCGACCACTTACCAAGTACACCCGCCAGATCAGCAACGCCAACACCATCCCCGCCAAGGTGAGGGAAGCCTTCCGGTTGGCCTCGGAAGAGCGCCCCGGTGCGGTTCATCTCGAATTACCGGAAGACATCGCCTCCGAGGTGGCAGAGAGCGATACCCATATCTTCCAGCCCAGTGATGCCCGTCGGCCCACTGCCAGTACCAAGAGCCTGGACATTGCCTGTGACATGATCAGTAAAGCCAGGTATCCGCTGATCATGATTGGCGCCGGCGCTAATCGCAAACGGGTGTCCCAGGCCCTGATCCACCTGGTCAACGTGACTGGCATTCCCTTCTTCACCACCCAGATGGGCAAGGGCGTGGTGGATGAGCGCCACCCCCGTTACCTGGGTAATGCGGCGCTCTCGGCCGGTGATTTTGTGCACTGCGCCATCGATCACGCCGACCTGGTGATCAACGTCGGGCACGATGTGGTTGAGAAACCGCCGTTTTTCATGCATCCCGGCGGCAAGCAGGTTATCCATGTGAACTTCAGCGCCGCCGACGTGGACCCGGTTTACTTCCCCCAGCACGAGGTGGTGGGCGACATTGCCAACAGCGTGGAGTACCTGGCCGAGAAGTGCGGCCAGTGCTCTTCACACGACTTCAGCCGGTTTATGGAAGTGAAAGCGTCCGTGGACAGCCATATGGCCGACAAGGCGGACGATGGCCGTTTCCCGGTTATTCCCCAGCGCATCGTCAACGACGTACGCCAGGTCATGCCCGACGACGGCATCATCGCGCTGGACAATGGCATGTACAAACTCTGGTTTGCCCGCAATTATCCCGCCTACGACAACAACACTGTGCTGCTCGACAATGCCCTGGCTTCCATGGGCGCCGGCCTGCCCAGTGCCATGATGGCGGCCATGCTCTATCCACACCTCAAAGTGATGGCGGTGTGCGGCGACGGTGGCTTCATGATGAATAGTCAGGAGCTGGAAACCGCTGTGCGGCTGAAACTGAACCTGGTGATACTGATCATCAACGACAATGCCTACGGCATGATCAAATGGAAGCAGGCCCAGGAAGGCTTCCAGAACTTCGGGCTGGACTACAACAACCCGGACTTCGTGAAATACGCCGATGCCTATGGTGCCACTGGCCATAGAATCACCCGTACCGAAGACCTGCGGCCGACGCTGAAAAACGCACTGACCTCGGGGGGGGTGCACCTGATCGATGTGCCCGTGGACTACAGCGAAAACCGCCGTGTGTTTGATGAAGAATTGGTAAATCTGACCTGTAACCTCTAAGGCCTGTAGTATTATTCGCCCAGTATTGAACATTGATTGAGGATGGGCGAATGAGTTACTCGTGGTTCAGAGTGGTGGCACTAGCGCTGGCGGCCGTGGTGGTCGCTGGATGCAGCAAGCCGGAAACGCCCCAGGAAGTGGCCGCTGAATTCTGGCAGGCCCTGTCCGAGAAAGACGCGGATACCGTTGCCGATCTATCGACGCTTGCCGCCCCCTCTGCCTTCGATGGCTACGCCCGGGACTGGTCTGGCACCGTGCCTGATTTCGGTCGGGTGGTCATCGACGATCGCGAAGCTACGATCGTAACCCGCCTGCCCGCTGAGAACGGCGTCCCCGGCGAGCGCCGGGAAGTGAATACCTACCTTGTGGAACAGAGTGGCGACTGGTTGGTGGATTATGACCGCACCGGCGAGGCGATCATGAATCCGTCTCCGTTTGCAGGTTTAATCGGAGAAATGAACCGGCTGGGCGAGCGCTTGACGGCCAGTTTCGGACAGTCCTCCGACGATCTCTCTCGCCAGATGGACGCCATTGCCCGCGAATTCGAGGCGTATTCCGACCAGGCCCAGCGCCGGGCAGAGCAGGCCATGGAAGAGTACGGCCAAGTCTTGCAGGGGCTGATGGAAGAGTTGGAGGAATCCATCGAAGAGGCGCTGGAAGACAACCAACGGGCGCCTGAGATAGATCGAAGTGCCTTACAGCGAACCGCGGCGGACCTCAATCGAAGCAGCGACAGGCTGGATGAGCCGGATTTCGACGCCTTTGCCGACAGTTCTCGCGCGTTAGCCGAGGCGGGAGCGCGTTTCTCGCGCCTGAGTGACGATACCTTCAAAAGCTACAAACGCACGTGGGACGCCAAACTGGACGAAATTACCGAACGTAGCCGGGCATTTTTTGAAGAACTTCATGGGCGTGGGTGATAACCCGGCGTCATAGAACTGTCATATTGATCTGGTGTACTGAAGATGTGTTAGTCCCTGAAAGCGACTAAAGGAGCTCCTGCTCCACTGCATCTTTGGGCCAACGGACGGCTCCTTTTTACGCATCCAGCATTACCCCGCCAGCCCGGTAACCACAAACCAGCCGGTCACCAGCGTGAGCGACGTTGCGACTATCGCCAACAACCCGTCCCTTGCTACGATTGCCAGACCGAAGGCCGTCAACGCAGCGCCGCCACCATTGGCGCTGAAGGGCACCACCTCCATCGCCGGCATGGCCAGAGCCACCAACATGCAGATGATGGCCATCACATAGAGCCCTGGCCCGTCCGCCAGAAACACCAAACGCGGCCCCGTCCAGCGATCCAGAAAACGAGCCGGTTTTTGCAGCCAGTCCAGTCCCTTCAAGAGCTTGTCCTGGGGCACGGAGCGCTGGGAGATCCAGGACGGCATCCAGATGGTGCGTCTATGGAACAACAGTTGCCCCAGCGTCAGCAGAACCACCAGCCCCAGAATGGTTGGAACGCCGGGAATGTCACCGATCAACGGCGCCGGGGTGATCAGCCCTGCTACGAGCACCACGGGCCCGAACGAACGTTCCCCCACGCCATTCAGGATATCGTTCACCGACACTCGCCCGGCCCCGGCCGCCGACTCGCGAATCTGCTCCAGCAGTTGTTGCATGTTGGTAGGGTCGCCATTATTGCGCATAGATAGGGCTCTTCCTCGAATCAGGGTAACGTCTGCCAAATCCGGCCTTTAAAACCTACCATTCCCGATAATCGGAAAACAGCGATTGTGGCCGAACAGAAGCGGAAACAATTGAAGCCTTTGCAGACCAGGACTAATCTCGATCCAGCGATAACAAAAACTTCAAAACCCGGAAATCCCCATGGCAGACTTGCTCAACGTTGACTGGATGCTCACCCTCAACCACCTGCTGTTGATGGCCATTGCCTACCTGCTGGCGTTCCCCATCGGTTTCGACCGGGAAGAGCAGGGGCCCAGGATCGGCCTGAGAACCTTCCCGCTGGTGGCCGTGGTTTCATGTGGCTTCATGCTCGTTGGTCGAGCCGTCATCGACTCCCCGGGCGAACAGGGCCGCGTACTGCAAGGCATTGTCACCGGCATCGGTTTCATTGGCGGCGGCGCCATCCTCAAGGACGACAGCCGCGTAATCGGCACCGCCACCGCCGCGAGTATCTGGAACTGTGGCGCGATCGGTGTGGCTGTTGCGTACCACCACCTTGAGATTGCCATAGCCCTGAGCGCCCTGAACTTCTTCACGCTGCGCTACATGGGAAGGCTGGTGCGGTCGGTGACCGGTGAGCCTGTGGTTGAAGATGGGCAGACAACCAAGCCTGTGGAAGTTCGGGAGTCTGATAACGAAAAAAGCCCCTGAAATCAGGGGCTTTTTTCGGTTGGTTGGTGGAGACGGCGTCACTTTAATAAAGTTTTTAAATAATTGATTTAATTGCGTTATTTAAAGTCTGAGTGATATGATTACCCTTATTGTTACCCACAATTTTAGGGGGTATCCTGAAGAACGATGCCTTTTATCGAGCAGCCTTTCACGAACTGGCGAGCCCAAATTGCTTTTAAGGCCGTAGATGAAGACGTTCCAGGCGAACAAAACGCGGATCTCTTGCGGCATTCGGCCGAGCCGCTGATATCAACTTTAGACACTCACCCAGCTTGCTTCCTTGGAGCGACCGATCCGGTACTAGCCTATCCAGCAAAGTTAGGCACTCTTCTGGAGATGATTCACAGAGCCCAGACTTCCATAGTCTTTGAATAGCCGTGTGAGGGAACGGAAGAGGGACAAACCAATTAAAAAACAGGCTAATGGCTTCTGAAAAATCTGTGTTGCTGGCAATTGCGACTGATGCTAAGCCATCAGATAGCTTAGCAGATATCAACAGATTGTTTTTTGGCCAGAAATTATTCCAGAACGGCTTTACTCTGTTCTGCCAAAACTGGTGTCGCTGATCGCCGGCTGCTTTCAGTCTCTCTGCGAGAATACGCGTAGATTGAATTAATCCTTCTTCAGGCAAGTAACTAACTGCCTCCACCAAGTTGGCTTTTTGATCAATGTCTGGCGCTTCGATTGCGGTTAACGTAAGTAGCGCAGCGTATCTTCGTCCAAAAACTCCGAGGTCACCGTAATGCTTGGCTGTTTCAGAAAAATCGTGTAACAGTCGTAATAGCAGTGGGCGGTAAAGGCGTCCTGACCAGATGAAGCCTCTCCAAACAGCACGTGCTTCTTCGCTACTGTTTTCCCAACAAAAATATCTAAGTAAATTATCACTCGTCCATTCTGGGTCAATTCTGTACAGAGATATAAGATATGTGGCCAATACGACTCGACCATGAACAAACTGAGTTTTATCTGAGCTGCAAAGGCTCGTAAAAATGGTCTCAACCGTATCCGGGATTTCATCATTGTCTTTTGGTTTATCTGCCAGCCAACGAGTTATAACAGCCTGAGTCGCTCCTCCTGTTCTATGGTTTCTTGCTGCCATGACGGGATCATCAGTATCGACACCATCACCGTCAACTTCGAGCTCGATCATTCTATTGCAGAGCGAGTAAAACGTATCTTTATCCTTGCGTCCTTTTTCTGCCACTACTTGGAGCCAACGGGTCAAACTTCTCGCTATGTCACGAAGTGGTTCTTCAGGAATTTCCGAGAAGAAGCCTGCGACCATACACCAAGAAAATCGCGCCAATCGCGAATTCTGAGACCATGAATGGAAAGCCTCCCGCCAGCGCTCTGTTGGCCAAGTATTCTCTTGGGCTAATAGTCGAAGCGCGAAAGCAGCTTTGCTTGGATGATTGCGGCAAATTTCTGCCCAAGTGTCTTTCTGGAACAAACTGGTGCTAGGAGGTTTCCTTAGCCAGACTGCAAGTTGATCTTTCTGAAGAGGGGCCTTCTCTATTTTCTGGTTTTCCTCAAAGCCAGGGTCCCCTGTGCCGCTCATCCAGTGAGAAAATTCATCACTCTCATCGGAAGAAAGTTCCCATCTTGGGTGTGACGCGCTTATTTCTGTATACTTTTTGGCCGCGATCTCGGAGAGAGTAGCGCCACCTTCAAGGAGCTTGGCCAAACGAAGCCAAGTGTCGTACTGAGATCTTTCGGTAATCTCGGGCTCATCCGCATCCTTGCTGAACAAATGTCTTGGCGGTCCATCTAAAATTGCAGTTTCCAGAGGTCTTTGTTCTTCGAGCGTTAAGTCGCTCCCTTTTGTGACAAAAAGCCTCAGGATTTCGCGTTTAGTTTCTTCGTCCCAAAGTGATACATGGTCATCCATAAGTACCCAAGACGACCATTTGGCAGAAGAAATTAACTGAGATTTTGACGCTGCGAAGAATGCGAGTCGTTTAAACGTCGGGAATTCAGAGCTAATCCATCGCGTTGCTGTCGACTCAGCTCGTTCAGGGGCTATCGCATTTGTTTGAATCCATGCATCTCTGACGAGTTCCACTAAAATCACCCATTGCTTGAATCCTTGGTTCTGCCAATGGGGTTCGATGGACGGTAAGTCCCATTCGCTGTAGTCGGACGCTACCTCACTATCTCCAATTTCGAGCTTTAACCTGAGCGCATCATGGAGAAGGTTTTCGAAGTCTGGTAGGAGCGTTTCAAGGTGATTTGGCCATTCGGCCAAGGCTTTCAAGGACTGCAAAGATGAGTCAACGTCATCCTCCTGCAGGGTCAATTCCAGATCAATGGAGTCGCTTCTTTCTTCTCTTTCTTCGATTAACTCAAAGGATGGTTTCAACTCAACTTTTGGGGACAGTAACTCACGAAGTTCCAATCTTAAATCTGTGGTCAGACCGAACATTCTGATGCGGTCAGCCCATCTGAATAGATTAAGGTTCATGCCACCCGTTCGGACTCTGTTGGTCAAAAACAACCTCCAAACCAACTCTAAACGAGATGATGGGAAGGCTTCGGGAGCATCGGCGATAATCGTTTCAATCGCATCCGAATCCTTTCTCTGCTTCAAGCCATTCAATAATTCCAAGCGAGACTGAATGAGGTCACAGAAACTCCGGTTAAGCTGACCTCCGCGACGGACCAGTGCAAGGCATAAAGAAGCGTTGCCTAGGTGTCGTATTAACCATCGTGCCATCTGATGCATTACTGCGTCCCATTGCATCTGTCCCTCTGACAAAAGCAGTCCCATCCAAGGTGCGTGCTCGTAAGGAGATGGACGGGATAACAAACTGAATGAGTAGGTTAGGTCGCTTTTCTCATTTGGAGTTACTCCAAATTGCTTTAGGTGTTCCTCTCGATAGCGAAAGCTGTAAAAGACATCTAACCACGCGAGTTTGGGCACCGGGTTGTGGTCGGCGAACAATCTGGCGGGATCACCAGTCCTGTCGGTTATGGCCCACAACAGGCGACCTATGAAATCGTCCTCTTGAGACGATCCCAGTGGGTGAGCCATTGCGTAGTCGAGAACGATCTGTTCTTTCCCTTGAATGCCATCACGGTATGTCTCGGCCCATGCCCAAAGTGTTTTATGCAAGGACGAGTGATCAGGCGGATTGGATTCCGGGACTTCGTATAGGATCGGCTCAACCCCCTTTGCTCCCCACTCTTTCTTAGCTTCTTCATATTCGCTCTTGCCTCCAGCGAAAGATCCAAAAGCATAAGCTTTTGGGGTTGACTCACCTAATCGCCTGTCAGCTGCGAGCGCATCCATCATATATCGAAGAACTGGATCATCGATTGAATAACCAACAAAACAAACCGTGTAGTTTCGGAAAAGCTCAGATACAAACCTCGCTGCCCAGCGGTCCGTGAGATAAGCCTGGCCAAAATCCCCACTGGTTAGGACAAGTTGTTGAAGCCCCTCTGATTCTCTCTTTTGCGGGAGCAGTCCGTGTAAGTGGACGATCCCATCCCAGCGACTATTTTTGGGTATTGGAAGCATCGGTGCACTGAACACCCGCAGCTTCTTGTCTACCTTCGTGAAAATTCGATCAAAATTAGTTGTGACTAAACGAGTTTTGCCGTCACGTGACTTTGAAAGCTCAATCAAGGCCTTGTGTGTAGTCTTTGCATTTTTTCTCTTCAGCTTTGGCGCCAAAACATCATGCAGCACTTCCCGCATGGCAAGCTTTTCGCCGGGGTATCTGCGTTCAAGTAACTCGAGGGCGGAATCATATTTACTCTGATTTAAGGCTTTTTGTTCAAATACTTCAGGAACTGTGCCCAATGCAGCGTATACATCCGATACCAAACCTTTAAAGGTGGGAAGTCCGGCGGGATAGGAAATTCCAGCCCCACAAAAAAAGACGACATGACCTTCTTCATGTTCTTGAAGGAGTTTCTCGGGAACGTCCGGCCCGTTGTTAACAAACTGCATTCAAATTCCTTTTGACTCTCATGGTATTGCCCGTCAGGAGGAAGAGTTAAATCAGTGATACTAAGAAAGATGCAACCTAAAACCTAGCACTCCCGTGAGTCTTTTCAGTTTTTCGGTAATCCCAACCGGCATCAACGAGCAAAGGAATCGCAATGTTTCGCGTTCGTTTGTTTTGTAAGGCACCGAGGTACCGTCCGTTATTTTGAACCTGGACTTTGTGGATCTGAGGGCTAATAAGTTGTGGAGAGCCCACAAGGTCCCCCAGCCCACACGGGATTGCTCCCAAGATCATTGTGTCGACTGCCGCCAGAAAGACCTTCGTGCTTAAATATCCTTTTTATGTGCGTCGGCGAGAAAACCGGAAGACGATCTGGTAGAGCGCCCCCTCATCGACTCAAAATAATTTCAGACCTATATCACCTCTGTGAACCAGGGCACTGACAGTGCCTTCCCTCCATATTCACAGAGGTAATCTCTAATGTCTGAACAATGTCCCAACTGCCTGTCCCAGCGGATTGGCAAGAACAACTACGGCAAGAAAGCCGCTGGTGTGGTTGGCGCGTCTGCCGGTACCTACGGCGGCTATGCGGCTGCCACGGCCGGTGCCCAAGCGGGTGCCGCCCTGGGGATCGTTGCTGGTCCAGTGGGTGCGACCGTAGGCGGTATCGGTGGTGCCGTCATTGGTGCGCTACTAGGTGGTGCAACGGGCGCTTCTGCTGGCGTGATTCTGGGCGATGTCCTGGATGACCGTGTGCTGGATAACCTTCGCTGCCTTGATTGCGGCTATTCCTTCAGTACCGATCCTGACTCCCGCGACGATATCCGCTAATTCCCCTCGCAAATTCCATAGGAGTACAACCATGGCTCATCTCATCGAGCAAATGGCCTACGTTGGCCAAACCCCGTGGCATGGCCTGGGGAACGAACTCACCTCGAATCAGCCCCTGGAGGTCTGGGCAAAGCAAGCCGGTCTGGACTGGCAGATCCAGGAAAGCCCGGTCCGTTATGTAACTAATACTGGCGGCACCCTGGGCGAGATCCTGTCCTACCCGGATTCCAAGGTGCTTTACCGCTCCGATACAAGGGCACCGTTGTCGGTGGTTGGTAACCGTTTTAAGGTGGTTCAGCCCGAGGAAATCCTAGAGTTCTACCGGGACCTGACTGAAGTCTCCGGTTTTGAGCTGGAAACGGCTGGTGTTTTGAAAGGTGGCCGGAAAATGTGGGCACTCGCCCGTACGGGTCAGTCGGGCATGCTCAAGGGCAATGACCAGACCAATGCATACGTGCTGCTGGCCACCGCCTGTGACGGCACCATGGCAACCACTGCTCAGTTCACCAGTATCCGCGTGGTGTGTAACAACACTCTCGCGGTTGCCCTGAAAGGCTCCACCGCCAATGCCGTCAAGGTGAAGCACAACACCGCCTTCGATGCGGACCTGGTGAAGAAGCACCTGGGTATCTCCGTATCCGCGTGGGACGACTTCATGTACCGCCTGAAGACCCTGAGCGAACGGAAGGTGAGAGCCACAGAGGCCAGGAACTACTTCCTAAAGGTGTTCACTGACGATTCCGGAAATGGCGTAGGCAAAACCAACGAGCGATCCATGGCCAAAGCGCTGTCCCTCTATGAAGGCAAGGGCATGGGGGCCACGTTGGCTTCATCGGACGGCACGGCATACGGCCTGCTGAATGCTGTCACTGAGTTCATCGACCACCAGCGCCGGGCCAAAACCGTTGACCACCGGCTGGATTCCGCTTGGTTCGGAACCGGTGCCGCTGTTAAGAACCGTGCATTAGAGCAGGCCATGTCACTTGTGGCCTGAGCCAGTCTCACAAGTCTCAAAACCGCCATAAAGCCCGCCGGAGCCTGATGCTCTGGCGGGCTTTTTTATGTCTGGAGGAAAACACCATGAACATCAGTGCAAACACAATTCAGAAACAGCGACCGGCATTGCGGCTGGTCTCCACCAAGGGGCTCAGCCGGGATGAATGGCTGAAAGTGCGCAAGCAGGGCATTGGTAGTAGTGATGCCGCTGCAGCCGTTGGCATGAACCCTTATCAATCCCAGTTGGAGCTCTGGATGGTGAAGACCGGCAGAGACGCTGGCTTACCAAAACCAGATTCGGATGATCCCACCTCGCCGGTCTACTGGGGCCATATCCTGGAACCAATTGTGGCCGAGCAGTACAGCCAGCAGACGGGCCGGAAAGTGCGCCGGGTGAATGCTGTATTGCAGCATCCAGATCCGGAAAAGCACTGGATGTTGGCCAACCTGGATTACTCCGTGGTGACCGATGACGACGTGCAGATCCTGGAATGCAAAACGGCAGGGGAGTTCGGCTCACGCCTCTGGAAAGAGGGTGTGCCGGACTACATCCAGTGCCAGGTGCAGCACCAATTGGCGGTCACCGGCAAACAGGCGGCGGACGTGTGCGTTCTGCTGTGTGGTCAGGAGTTGAAGATCTATCGCATTGAACGAAATGAAGAGCTCATCGAAGCGCTGTACGTGTTGGAGCGCCAGTTCTGGGACTTCGTGGAAACGGATACTCCTCCACCGGTCGATGGAACAGACTCTGCAGAACGTGCCTTGCGCCATCTGTACCCAGTGGACAGAGGGGAGACCCTGGACTTCAGCCAGAGCAAGGACCTGTCGGATGCGTTCGACGAGCTACTGGCCATCCGCTCGGAAATGGAAAGCCTTAAATCCACTGAATCCCACCTGAAGCAGCGAATCGAGAGCCAGATGGGCGAAGCGTCAACGGCAACCTTCCCAAGCGGCAGCGTCAGCTGGAAGCGGAGCAAGGATTCCGTTGGGCTTAACGTGAAACAGTTGTTGAAGGATCAGCCAGAACTGCTGGAGCAATACCCACTGACGAAGCCAGGAAGCCGTCGATTCCTCATCCAAGCATAAAACCCCCATTGGCCACGCGGGCGTGACGAGTGCCCCGTGGTCCTTTTTCAGGAGAGTCATCATGATTAAAGGTTTAGCCATCACGCCTCCCGTGTTGGGGCGCATCAGCATTGGCCGGGTTGTCGAAAAGAATGGCATCCGGCTACCCAAGAAAGACGATCAATTCACCATCACCTCTCAGGTCCAGGAAAAGGATGGTTGGGTACTTCATCCCATAGATGAGGAGCTGAGAAAGGATGCGCAAAACGGAAAGCTTCGAACTATCCCGGTACGCATGCTCTTCAATGACGCGGACCTCAACCTGAGGGCTGAGTACACCATGTTTGATCGTAAAAGCGGGCGCCCAATGTGTGTAGGTAATGGCGACGCCTGTAAGCGCCTGACGCAATCAGGAGTGCAGTCTTTGCCATGCCCGGGACCAACGTTGTGCGAGTTCGGTAAAGGAGGCTTGTGCAAGCCCTACGGCCGCCTAAACGTCAAGGTCGGTGACGACGATGATCTCGGCACCTTCATCTTTCGCACGACCGGTTACAACAGCATTCGGACGCTTGCTGCCAGACTGAGCTACTACCAGGCAGTTTCTGGTGGTCTATTGGCGTACATGCCATTGGAATTGAAGCTGCGGGGCAAAAGCACGACGCAGAGTCATCGCACGCCGATCTACTATGTGGATTTGGTGCTCAAGGAAGGGATGTCACTGCAGGAAGCGGTGGCTGAGGCAAGGGAAAGGGCCAAGCAGGTAAAAGAGGAGGGCGTTGACCAGGCCGCACTAGATGCGGCGGCTGCGAAGGGCCTTGGCAATGGGCTGTTTGAATACGATGAGGATGAGATGGCGCAGGTGGTTGAGGAGTTTTATTCGTCAGAGCCAGAGAGTTTGCCGAATAATTATCCAACGGTATTGAAATTGAGAGAAGAGCTGAGGACCACTGGCTCAACTGCCCAGCAGTGATAATACGAGTGGCCGAACACGGCCACTCGTATAGATCAGAAGTTTGCGTTTATTTTTTGGCAGGCTCGACATCCCTCCGATACAGTAGCTGCCTATCTACCACGTCTTGCACTAGCGGGTTTCAAAAAATCTACAATCTAGCAGCGCATAGTGCGATAACCTTGGATTGCAAAAGCAGTTGATCTAAAAAGCAAAAGTTCGATGCCAATGCTTTTGACTGGTGGCGTTTTGGGTTTCAGCGCAGACTGAGCCGAGAAAATTGTTGGGGTAAAAAGGGGATTTATGGAAGTTAAGCTATGGGAAGGCGGCTTGCAGTCGCAAGAGATCAAAGCGATTGAAATTATTCAGGAGGCCTTCAGTCCAGATCCGATTTCTGGCAAGTCAAGGCCCAAATCTGGTAGTTCGATGCAAGATCAAATGCGTGGCCTAGGGCTCAAAGGTATGTTTCCCTGGAAAGGTTACGCTGGCTTTCGGTTTGTAGATGCGAAGGGTAACGAAGGTGAGTTTGACCTAGTTATCGTCACTCACTGTAATGTCCTGATCGTCGAGCTCAAAGATTGGAATCACGGAGAGGTCAAGTCGAGAGGGGATCGTTGGTATAAGAATGACGTCGATATGGGGCGGTCACCAGTTAGCGTCACTCAAAAGAAAGTGCATTTGTTAAAGAACAAGCTTGAGCGCTTCAAACATAGATTCAGCAATTCTGGCTGGACGCCCTTCGTTCATCATTTCGTGGTTATGACGGGTAATGCTGGATTCTCGAAAATTACTGACCAAGAGAGAATCCATACATTAAGCCTCAAGGAATTCTTGAGCCTTGCCGATGAGGGCAACTTCAACAAGAAATTCGTCAAAGTCCACTCGAATGCCAAGGTGCTTAATCAAGATTTCGACATTTTTGATGAACTATTTCTCGGCAACAATACGGCGCCAAAGCAAATCCGAGTTGATGGCTATCGGGCGACAGACCTCATTTTCGAACATCCCCAGAAGGTCTATAAAGAATTCCAAGCGGTATCTGAAATATCCAAAGGCGATGAGGCTTTATTGCGGCTGTGGAATTTTGAGAACCTCAGTGGTTCTAAGGCAAAAACGGCCGATGGCAGATTCGCCATTGTGTCGCGGGAGCGAGAGGTGCTTCAGTTCATAAAGCACCAAGATCATGACCTTTATAAACATTGCCTTCGCTCATTAACGAGCGTGCAAAAGGACGAGGTAACAACCGAGTACTCAGAGGTTTATGAACTTCCTCCTAATCATCTCAGATTCAATGAATTTATAGCGAAGCATGGCCCGTCTTTCTCAGATATTGATAAATCCAATTTGATGAAGTTGCTCGTCGCAAAGTTTGCAGACCTTCACCAAATAAAAGTTGCACACCGTGATCTTGGTGATCACAGCATTTGGATTTCTCCGAGCAAGGAAGTTGCTCTGTCGAACTTCATCTCGGCTTATCACAAGCCGGCTGGTACTGTTGGCGACTATCGGCAGTTTCTTGCAGTAAACGA
>TARA_R100000049_G_C1957638_1_pt1 | contig 34612 bp, 33 predicted proteins | sample TARA_R100000049 | Tara Oceans TARA_R100000049 (sample SAMEA2619992) | marine metagenome | biome: marine biome (ENVO:00000447); feature: mesopelagic zone (ENVO:00000213) & marine oxygen minimum zone (ENVO:01000065); material: "saline water (ENVO:00002010), including plankton... | reverse complement strand
CCCGCGCGCCTTCGGGTTTAATTTCGATTATAAATCAGTATTTTAAGGGAATAATCTCATGCAACGCATTGGCATTGATGTCGGCGGTACAAACACGGATGCGGTTCTCGTCGATCAGGACAAGGTGGTTGGTGCGGTCAAGACCCCGACGACCCGGGATGTCACCGGCGGCGTGCGCAAGGCGCTCGAAGACCTCATTTCGCTTGTCGGGCCGGAGGCGAAGAACGCGAGCTCCGTCACCATCGGCACCACCCATTTCCTGAACGCGGTGGTCGAGCGGCGGCGGCTCAACAAGGTGGCGGCGGTGCGGCTGTGCCTGCCCGCCTCCGCGAGCCTGCCGCCCTTCGTCGACTGGCCCGAAGATGTCGCTGCTCTGGTCAATGGCGGGCGCTATCTGGTGCAGGGCGGCCATGAATATGACGGGCGGGAGATTGCCCCGCTCGACGAGGCGGAACTGTCCCGCATCGGCAGGCAGATCGCGGCGGATGGCATCACCTCCGTCGGGATCAGCGCCGTCTTCTCGCCGCTCAATACGGAATTCGAGGAACGGGCGCGGCAGATTATCGAGACCGAATGCCCCGGCGTGCGGGTCACCTGTTCGCACAGCCTTGGCCGTCTCGGCCTGCTGGAACGCGAGAACGCGACGCTGCTCAATGCCGCGCTTCTGGACCTCGCGGAAGAGGCAACGGATGCCTTTCAGCAGGCCCTCGAACAGCTCGGTATCACTGCGCCGCTCTATATCGCGCTCAATGACGGGACGGTGACGAATGCGGAAATGACGCGGAAGTTCCCGGTCTACTGCTTTGCCTCCGGCGCGACCAACAGTATGCGCGGCGCGGCATTCCTGTCGAGGATCGAGAATGCCATCGTCTGCGATGTCGGCGGGACGACGACGGATATCGGCAGTCTCGTCAACGGTTTCCCGCGCGAGGCCAACAGCACCGTCACCGTCGGCGGGGTACGGACCCTGTTCCGCATGCCGGACCTGATTTCCATCGGCATCGGCGGCGGCACGCGCATTCATGACGACCCGCTTGATGTCGGGCCGGACAGCGTTGGATTTCGCCTGACCGAGGAGGCGCGGGTCTTCGGGGGCTCGCAACTGACGCTCACCGACATTGCGGTTTCGAAAAAGCTGATGGCGGCGGGGGACGCATCGAAAATCGCCGATCTTGATCCGGCATATGTCGAGAAGGTGCTGGCCATCGTGCATGATCGGATCGCCAGCAATGTTGACCGGATCAAGACGGAGGCGGCGGATGTGCCGCTCATCGCGGTCGGCGGCGGCGCACCTTTGATCCCGACAAAAATTCCCGGCATCTCGCATGTCCATCATGTCGAGAATTATTCCGTCGCCAACGCAGTCGGGGCGGCCATCGCCCAGATCAGCGGTGAGGCGGACCAGGTGTTCCAGGGTCTCAGCCGCGATGAGGCGCTGGCCGAAGCCCTCAAAATCGCAGGAGAGCGGGCCATCCAGTCCGGCGCAGCGGAAGGCACTCTCAAAACCATCGAGATGGAGGATTTGCCCATCGCCTATATCCCCGGCCATGCTATCCGGGCAAGGGTGCGTGTCATCGGTGATATCGCGGCGCTTTCGGGATCGTAACCCAGAAAATTCTTATATTCGTCACTCGGAGTTTCAAGGAGTTATTTATCCGAAGCGGAAAATGAAAAAGGCAAGCCTTCTATTGAAATGATTATAGGTATTGCTGATTATTTCACGCACTTAAATGTCCATTGGCTACTTACTGGCGAAGGTTCGTTTCTTAGTCCAGTAGCGTATGATGAAGATGGATGGAGTATCCCGAGAGAATGTCATTTAGATTATCGTTGTTTGCTTAATGTTTTTACGCTTATTGTGGAGAAGTTGGGAGAAGACTGACTCATTCGACAAAAGGGTCCGCAATCAGGAAAAATATCTATAACCTATTGAAAACTATGAATTTCATATTGAGGACCCTTCAATATTCATGAAAATCAATAACTTAACTCCATTTCATGGAAAAATAGCTCCATCCGAATCTATCTAATATGGAAAAATAAAAGAATCCGGATCATAGGTCACTGGGGAGGCGTTATTGATCTCCTGGCCTGGAACAAATCAAAAACAATTCCTATTTTCCCTTAATTAACAAGCATATATAAAGTTCTTGCAAATAAGAACAAAACATGTACATTTATGGCAGTTGCATCCGCTACAGACCTATGGAATAAGGGGAGATCGATGGTAAATTCAGCTCTGAAACTCGTTGAAGCAGGTGGCATGGACAAGAAAAAAGCGTTGGAAGCAGCCTTGAGTCAGATCGATCGGGCCTTTGGTAAGGGATCGGTCATGCGGCTCGGCCAGCAGGAGACCCTGGATGTGGCGGCGGTACCGACCGGATCGCTCGGTCTTGATATCGGACTCGGAATCGGTGGACTCCCAAAGGGGCGCGTGGTTGAGATTTATGGACCGGAAAGCTCCGGTAAAACTACCTTGGCGCTGCATGTGGTGGCGGAAGCGCAGAAGCAGGGCGGAACTTGCGCCTTCATCGATGTGGAACATGCGTTGGATCCGGTTTATGCCCGCAAGCTTGGCGTGGATGTGGATGAATTGCTGATATCGCAGCCGGATACGGGAGAGCAATCGCTGGAAATTACCGATACGCTGGTCCGCTCTGGCGCGATTGACGTTCTGGTGGTTGACAGTGTCGCGGCACTGGTGCCGCAAGCGGAGCTGGAAGGAGAGATGGGGGATACCCATGTCGGGCTGCAGGCACGGCTAATGAGCCAGGCTTTGCGGAAACTGACTGGTTCCATCTCGCGCTCCAACTGCATGGTGATTTTCATCAACCAGATCCGCATGAAGATCGGGGTAATGTTCGGCAGCCCGGAAACAACATCCGGCGGGAATGCCCTGAAGTTCTATGCGTCCGTTCGGCTTGATATCCGCCGGATTGGGCAGATCAAGATCAAAGATGACATTGTTGGCAACCAGACCCGGGTCAAGGTCGTGAAGAACAAGGTGGCGCCGCCGTTCAAGGTGATCGAGTTTGACATCATGTATGGCGAGGGAATCTCGAAGACGGGTGAAATTCTCGATCTGGGGGTCAAAGCGGAGATTGTCGAGAAATCCGGCTCCTGGTATTCCTACGATAGCCAGCGCATCGGGCAGGGACGGGAACAGGCAAAAATTTTCCTGAAGGAAAACCCGGATATTGCCAAGGCAATTGAGCAGAAAATTCTGGCAAATGCTGGTGTCCTCTCAGAGGTGCTGCAGGGTAATCCGGAAAGCGATACCGCTCATGATGAACTGATGGCGGATGATTGATACGACATCTTCATGAATCTATAAAAAGCCGGCCCTGAAGGCCGGCTTTTTCTTTGAAGCAGTCTGAAAGCTAATCAGGCCATTTCTTTTTGCAGGTTCGCATCCAGTGCATCGAGGAACTGGTTCGTGGTCAGCCATGGCTGATCGGGGCCGACCAGCAGCGCGAGGTCTTTCGTCATCTCACCGCTTTCCACAGTTGCGACGCAAACCCTCTCGACGGCCTCGGCGAACTTCTTGAGCTCCTCATTATTATCGAGCTTGGCACGATGCAGAAGGCCGCGCGTCCAGGCGAAAATGGAGGCAATGGGGTTGGTCGAGGTTTCCTCGCCCCGCTGATGCATCCGGTAGTGGCGCGTCACAGTTCCGTGGGCGGCCTCGGCTTCGACAGTGTTGCCGTCCGGGGTCATCAGAACGGAGGTCATCAGGCCAAGGGATCCGAAGCCTTGTGCAACCGTGTCCGACTGGACATCGCCATCATAGTTCTTGCAGGCCCAGACATATTTGCCAGACCATTTCATGGCGCAGGCGACCATATCGTCGATCAGGCGATGTTCATAGGTTAGGCCGCGCTTGTCGAACTCTGCCTTGAACTCATCCTGGAAGACTTCCTCGAAGAGGTCCTTGAACCGTCCGTCATAGGCTTTCAGGATGGTGTTCTTGGTCGAGAGATAGACCGGCCAGTTCCGGTTGAGGCCATAGTTCATGCAGGCCCGCGCAAATCCGCGAATGGAGTCATCCAGGTTATACATGCTCATGGCAACGCCACCGGAAGGGAAGTCAAACACTTCGAATTCCTGGGCTTTTCCGCCGTCAGCAGGTTCGAACTTCATGGTCAGTTTGCCAGGGCCCTTTACAACCTTGTCCGTTGCGCGGTACTGGTCGCCGAAGGCATGACGGCCGATAACGATGGGATCTGTCCAGCCCGGAACCAGCCGCGGCACGTTAGAGCAGATGATGGGTTCGCGGAAGACGGTACCGCCCAGAATGTTGCGGATTGTGCCGTTGGGGGATCGATACATCTTTTTAAGGCCGAATTCCTCGACCCGCTGTTCATCCGGCGTGATCGTGGCGCATTTGACGCCGACACCGTATTTGATAATGGCGTTTGCCGCATCGACCGTGATCTGGTCATCGGTTGCGTCGCGTGCTTCCATCCCGAGGTCGTAATATTTAAGATCGATATCCAAATAGGGGAGGATGAGCTTGCTCTTGATAAAGTCCCAGATGATCCGGGTCATTTCGTCGCCATCCAGTTCCACGACTGGATTTTTGACTTGAATTTTTGGCATATCGACGTCCTTCTTAGCCTATGGGTTATTTGTTCTGCGGCTGCAAAATATCACTGACGGCGAACTGTGCAAGCGCATCCGTCAAAAAAACTGGGTTTTATCGCTAGAATTTTGAAATATCGGCCCTGAATTCCGCCTCCGGCTCGTTCATAAGGGTTGGAATGATCTCCTCCAACCGTTCGACTACAGTAAAAAACTCGCGCGCTTCCGCCTCGACGAATCCTGCATCGATCATATGGTCCATAAGATCGAGCAGCGGTTGCCAGTACTTCTTGTGATTAACCAGCAGGATCGGCTTGTCATGCAGGCGAAGCTGACGCCATGTGATCATTTCGAATGTTTCATCGAGGGTTCCGAGCCCGCCCGGCAATACAGCAAAGGCATCGGACATCTGAAACATCATTTCCTTGCGGGCATGCATGCTGTCGACAACATGGAGCTCTGTCAATTTCTCGTGACCAACTTCAATATCATGTAGATGACGAGGGATAATCCCGATAACCTGTCCATTAGCCGCAAGTGTGGCATCGGCGATGACGCCCATCAGCCCGACGTGACCGCCGCCATAGACAAGCCGGATACCATTTTCGGCGAGTGCTTGTCCGAGGGACTTGGACGCGTCAATATGAGAGGGGTCCGTCGGCATCCGCGAGCCGCAGTAAACGCAAAGGGAAGATATTTTGGTCATAGATCAGACTATATTGGTAAAATACGGAATATGAGAAATATATTTGCCGTCATTGTTTGCTGTTTCCCGATCCTTGCGTCAAGTTCTGCTTTCGCGGGAGAAGCGGATGTGACTGACGTCAAGGTAGTGAAAGTTGACGCTGACGTCTTCCGGTTCAGTGTGACCGTTCGTCATGCCGATGAAGGATGGGAGCATTATGCGGATCGTTGGGAGGTTCTCGATATGAACGGAAACAGTCTTGGCAGCCGGGTGCTTATGCATCCCCATGTAAACGAGCAACCCTTTACCCGATCCATGACGCTATCCCTTCCGATGAATGTGAAAGAGGTACGCGTTCGGGCACACGACAAGTTGCACGAATACGGTGGTGAGGAGATGGTTGTCGCGGTGCCGGATTAATTGGACCTCTTGGGAAGCCGGCAAGATAATGCTATGATTCTGTTTATAAGATTTAACTGCAAGGGAGTGATGAGATGAGAGTAATGCTGACCAAAACCGCAATTGCCGTGCTGGCGGGCGGTGCTATGTTCCTTGGGATTGCCAGCGCGCATTCCGAATCCACAGGAAATAAAGAAGCGGACTTCCGGATTGCCGAAATGAAAAAACTTGGCGGCAATATGGGCGCCATCGCCAAGGTCGTCAAAGGGGAGGCGAACTATACTGAAGCCCTGATTGACAATGCGAAGGAAATTTCTGCAATCGCGGCAAATATGGCGAAACTCTTTCCTGAGGGCTCCGGCGTTGAAGCCTCTCGCGCCAAACCTGAAATATGGGATGCTCAATACGCAGCAGATTTCCAGGAGGATATAGACGCTCTCCAGGCTGCCAGTACGCAGCTGGTTGTCGCGGTTGAATCGGGGGACGTTGCGATGATTGGCGCGGCCTTGAAAGAAACCGGCGGCACCTGCGGCGGTTGCCATAAACAATTCCGTAAACCGAAGGAATAATTAGCGGTTGGTTTTTGGGGTGATCTTTCAAAAAGGACAAAAGCGACCTTCGATAAGAAGGTTCGCTTTTGCCCTTCTTGGTGCCACGGCGATCCTGCTGACTATTGGAGCAAACGATAGTCCGGCCCAGGAGGACGAGGATAAGGGCGCTTATCTTACGGCGGCCGGTGGGTGTTACGGCTGCCATACCGATATAAAGAACGGTGGCAAGCCGTTCGCTGGAGGGCGACCTCTGGAAACTCCGTTCGGGATTTTCTATACACCGAATATAACGGCCGATCCGGGAACGGGTATTGGACGCTGGACGGATGAAGAATTCCTGAAAGCCCTTAAAGAGGGGTTAGGGCCGTCCGGTCATCCCTATTTCCCCGCTTTTCCCTATACCAGCTATACCAAGATGACAGATGAGGACGCGCTTGCGATCAAGGCGCATTTGATGTCTCTGGCGCCAGTTGTTCTGGAGAACAGGCCCCACGACGTTTCTCCTCCATTTTCCTGGCGTTGGCTGCAATGGGGCTGGCGCCTTCTCTTTTTTGATGAGGGTCCTTATGTGCCGCCCTCCGATGCGACAGAACAGGTGGCCCGCGGAGGGTACCTGGTGGATGCTTTGACCCATTGCGGGGAATGTCATACGCCGCGCAATTTTCTGGGCGGGTCGGACAAAAGCCTTTATCTGGCCGGTGCGGCAAATGGTGCGGAAGGGGAATTGGTGCCCAATATTACCCCCGATGATGCCACCGGGATCGGAGATTGGTCAGAAGGGGATCTTGTCAGTTTCATGAGTGATGGCATGATGCCTAATTTTGATAATGTACAAGGCTCGATGGCCGAGGCAATTGATCACAGCCTGTCCAAACTAACGGAAGAAGACCGCGCCGCGATTGCCGCATATTTGAAAAGCATTCCGCCAATAGAAAATAAGGTTAAACGGTCCGATCCCTGAATTTCCATGAATTTTACTAAAGATTGCGTGAACAGCCTCAGACGTTCATAATAGCATCATATAAGGTTAATTGAGTGAGGCTCCGGTGCGCGTATTTGGTATCCTGGCAATATTGCTGCTTTTGGTGGCTGGTCTGTTTCTCTACCGTAGTGACATTTTCTCCGGTTCTGTGCCGCAAGGCCCAATTGAGTCGGCTCCTCCTTCAGCGACAGCAACTGGCGGTGAGGGGACGGCGACAGAAGATAAGACAGCCGACAGCTCGACAGAAAAGAACACGAAACAGGCTTCCGTCTCTTCCGCCACGGTCATTGACAAGGAACTTGACGATGAGTCAGAGACCGAGGGCCAGAAGATGGCGCTCCTGCGCCCCAGTTTCGATGTTATCCGTATAGACCGCAATTGTGATCTTGTTGCGGCGGGGCGGGCGGTGCCGAACGCGGCGGTGGAAATATACATTGGTAGTGAAAAAGTGGGCGACGCGACAGCGTCCAAGAATGGCGATTGGGTCTTTATCTCCAGCAGGCCGCTTCCTTCCGGCTCGCAGACGGTTAATCTCAGCGCGCAGAATCCGGATGGCCAGCAGCTGGAATCCGGCACTCTTGTTGTCATGAATGTTCCCGATTGCACAGTCCCACTTGAACAGCGGGCGCCCGCCATCGCGATGATGGTCCCGAAGGAAGACATCCAGAAGACGGACGACGGTCAATCCGTTAAGCTCTTACAAGTTCCCGAGGCGAAAGGAGATGTTTCCGCCGCCAAGGAACTCTCCCTTGGCTCGGTAAACTATGATGACAAGGGCACGCTGGGGCTGTCGGGGCGGGGGCTGCCGGGAAACAGTGTCGTTATTTATGTTGATAACAAGCCGGTCGGTACGGCTAATATTGACGCGGACGGCAATTGGGAGCTTGTGCCGGATCAATCCATTCCCGCGGGCAATCATACACTCCGTATTGATCAATTGGATACAGCCGGGAAAGTTATTTCGCGTGTCGAACTTCCCTTCCAGAAAGCCCCGGCAAGCGATGTCGTCCTTGCACAGGCAAGTGGCGGACTAAGTGCTATTGTCCAGCCGGGGAACAGCCTGTGGCGTATTGCCCGGCGTGTCTATGGTGAAGGGATGGAATATACTGTGATCTATCAGGCCAATCAGGACCAGATCCGTGATCCCGATCTGATTTTCCCGGGGCAGATTTTCAACCTTCCGGGCAAGCAATAGAGCGTAATCCAGCCTCCGGAATGTGGCCACGGTCACAATTATCCGATCAAAACAGAATTCCCGTCTTTAATCGCCAGCTATTACGCTATGTTAGCAAGACTTGCAGCCACAGCGGATAGAATATGAGCAGCCAGAAATTCGACACGCATTCGCACCAGGAAAGACGGAGTCACTTTGCGACCCTGCGGTCTCTGATTGAGTATCTTTGGGTTGAAGGACGGCGCGATCTGAAGTTTCGTGTTGTTCTGGCGTTTACCCTGCTGGTCATGGCCGAGGTGGCGTCCGTTTACACACCATATCTGATGAAATTTATCGTTGATGACCTGACCGGTGATGTGAACCCGGTTGTCCTCATGCCGCTGGGGCTGATTGTCGCCTTCGGGGTCGCCCGCGTTTTGACGCAGTCCTTTTCCGAGTTGCGCGATGCGGTGTTTGCCAAAGTCGGGCAGCATGCTATCCGTCAGGTGGCGCTGAATACATTTCGGCATTTGCACCGGCTTTCCTTGCGTTTTCATCTCGACCGGCAGACCGGCGGTTTAAGCCGGGTGATCGAGCGGGGCACGAAGGGGATCGATTTCCTGCTTCGCTTCATGCTTTTCAACATTGTCCCGACGGTCTTGAAAATCCTCTTTATCTGCGGAATATTGCTTGTTGAATATGGCTGGCTGATGTCGCTGATCACTTTCGTTACGCTGCTCGGCTATATATATTTCACCCTGGCGGTCACGGAATGGCGGTTGAAATATCGGCGGACCATGAATGAGAAGGACAGCGAAGCCAACACCAAGGCGATTGATAGTCTGCTGAACTTTGAGACCGTGAAATACTTCGGCAACGAAGACCATGAAGCGCGCCGGTTCGATCGGGCGCTTGCTTCCTATGAGACGGCGGCGGTAAAGAGCAATACGACGCTCGCTTACCTCAATATAGGACAGGGGTTGATTATCAGCTCCGGATTGGTCGCGGTGCTGCTACTCTCGGCGAAGGGGGTGGTTGACGGGGAATATACGGTTGGTGATTTCGTGGCAATTTATGGATTTTTGATGTTACTGATGCAGCCGCTTAACTTTCTTGGCTTTGTCTATCGGGAGATTAAGCAAAGTCTGGTCGATATGGAGAAGATGTTTGAGCTGCTGACCGTCTCCCGCGAAATCGACGATGCGCCGAATGCGGTACCGTTGGTACCTGGCGGAGGCGAGATTGAATTTCACAATGTCGATTTCGGCTATGGAGCGGATCGGCAGATTCTGCATGGTGTGTCTTTCAAGGTCCCGTCCGGCAAGACCACGGCGATTGTCGGCCCGTCGGGAGCGGGTAAATCGACCATTTCGCGCATCCTTTTCCGCTTTTATGATGTCGATCGGGGCAAGGTAACCATCGACGGGCAGGCGATTGACGAGGTGACGCAGGATTCCCTTCGCGCGGCTATCGGAATCGTGCCGCAGGATACGGTTCTCTTCAACGATACGATTCGGTATAATATTGCTTACGGGCGGCCGGGCGCTAGCGAGGCGGAAATCGAAGAGGCGGCGCGACTTGCAAGCATCGACGGTTTTATCGAGAAACTGCCGGACGGATATAATGCGATGGTGGGGGAGCGTGGGTTAAAGCTCTCCGGCGGCGAAAAACAGCGGGTTGCCATCGCAAGGGCGATATTGAAACAACCGCGAATACTGCTCTTTGACGAGGCAACGTCGGCGCTTGATTCCCATACGGAGAAGGAAATCCAGGCAAGCCTCGCTGAAGTGTCAAGAGACCGCACGACCCTTGTCATCGCCCATCGCTTGTCCACCGTCGTGGAAGCAGATGAGATCATTGTGCTTGAAAACGGGCGGATTCAGGAGCGGGGCCGCCATCATGATCTTTTGGCGCAAGGCGGAAAGTATGCGACCATGTGGGCTCGCCAACAGGAAGCGGCGAACTATCAGGAGAAACTTGAGCAAATCAAGGATTAGGCGTTAGAATTCGGCTGTTGGTAACGCACTTATCTTTTTGTTCTTTTTGACGCTAACATGCGTTATGACCTAGGTTCAGTATCAGACCGCGTGGTGAAGGGACTCTATTATGGATACGTTAAAATCAGTATTGGTGCCTATAAACAAGGAAGGGCATCGGTTTATCGCCATATTTGCGGCGATTACCCTGGCGCTGTTCCTATTCACCTGGCCACTTCTGGGTTGGATTGGGGTAATCCTGACGCTGTGGTGTGTATATTTTTTTCGTGACCCTGACCGGAATGTCCCGACGCGGGACGGCCTGATCGTCAGTCCGGCCGACGGCGTCGTGCAGATGATTGAACGCGCCGTTCCGCCGGAGGAGCTTGGCATGGGCCCCGATGCCCGCCTGCGCGTCAGCATCTTTCTCAATGTCTTCAACGTTCATGTCAACCGCGTACCGTTAGGCGGAACAATCATCCGGCAGGTTTATCGGCCCGGCAAATTTCTCAATGCGGCGCTCGACAAGGCGTCGGAGGAAAATGAACGACATGCGGTCCACTTGCGCGATGAGAAGGGAAATGACATCGTTTTTGTCCAGATCGCCGGTCTGGTTGCACGGCGTATCGTCTGTTATCTTACGGATAGTCAGGAAGTAAGAACGGGGGAGCGCTTTGGCCTGATCCGGTTTGGCAGCCGCACCGACATTTACCTTCCGGACGGAGTGGAGCCGCTTGTCGGACTCGGTCAGTCAATGATTGGCGGGGAAACGGTCATCGCTGATCTCCATGCGAAAAACGAGGCGCCGATGGCAGTGGAGGTCCGCTAAATGCCTGTACAACGTCGTCGCCGCCTGCGGTTTATGCCGCTCAATTCCCTGATCCCGAATATATTGACGATGCTGGCGCTTTGCGCAGGTTTAACGTCGGTTCGCTTTGCGCTCGACGAAAAGTGGGAAATGTCGGTGATTGCGATTCTGGCGGCCGGGGTTCTTGATGGCCTCGACGGACGGATGGCGCGGCTGTTGAACAGTGCCTCCAAATTCGGGGCGGAGCTCGACTCACTTTCTGATTTTGTCAGCTTCGGTGTTGCCCCTGGTTTGGTTCTATTCCTCTGGACGCTTGAGAGCGGGCTCGGTGGTGTCGGCTGGATTATCTCACTGATTTTTACGGTTTCCTGCGGCCTTCGGCTGGCGCGATTCAATTCGATGCTGGAGGAAAAACAACCCGCCTGGGCGAGCCGGTATTTTACGGGTATCGCAGCGCCGGCAGGGGCGTCGATTTCGCTGCTCTTTATGGTCATCAGCTTTTATACCGGTGATGATTTCTTCCGCTCTCCCATTCTGAACGCGGCCTGGATGCTGTTCATGGCCTTTATGATGGCGAGCCGTATTCCGACCTTTTCGATAAAGCGGATCCGTATCGCCCGGCGCTTTATCATGCTGATCCTGCTTCTTGTCGGCGGTCTGGCGGCGGTGCTGGCCAGCTACCCCTGGCAGCTGTTATCACTCATCGCCATTATCTACATGGCAACCATTCCATTCTCCATTCTGAGCCATCGGCGCTTGCAAGAACAGGAGGCACGGAAGGCGTCCAGTCCAGAAGAAGATGATGAAACTGCGGCCGATGATAGCGATGATGACAGGGACAAGGAAGCCGGGGACGCCTGACTGGGTCAGGCCTCCCCGCTCTAGTTAGGCTGGTGCTATTCCGCTGGCTCGGGATGTGCTGCTGTATTCCTTTTCTCTGCTTTGCGAACACGTCGACGCTCCAGAGCTCCGTTTACATTCGCGCCTAGCATCAGAAGCGCCGGAGTCATCACGAGCGTCAGCAGCGTTGCGAAGGTCAAGCCAAAGGCAACCGCTGTGGAAAGCTGAACCCACCATTGGGAGGAGGGGGCCCCAACCACAACGCCCCGGCTGATAAAGTCGATATTGATCTGAAGCGTCATTGGTAACAGCCCGAAGATCGTCGTAATGGTTGTCAGCAGCACCGGCCGAAGACGTTGGGCGCCGGTACGAAGAACCGCCTCCATCGCATCCATGCCTTGGCGATGCAGATGCGTATAGGTATCAATCAGCACAATGTTGTTATTCACGACAATCCCTGCCAGTGCAATCACACCAACCCCGGTCATGACGATGCCAAAGGGCTGTCCGGTGATGATGAGGCCAACGAACACACCGATGGTGGACATAATCACGGCCGTCAGGATGAGGAACGCGTGATAGAAGCTGTTGAACTGCGTCACCAGAATGATCGCCATGACGAAGAGAGCCACGGCAAAGGCTTTTCCTAGGAATTCTTGTGCCTTTTTCTGTTCTTCGTCCTCGCCTTTGAAAACGTAAGAGACTTCCGGATCGATATTGGCCTCATTTTCCATCCATGCCTGAATTTCCTTTACTTTTTCGTCAACAAGGACGCCTGCCACCACATTCGCCTTGACGGTCATGATCCGCTCCCCGTCGGCGCGGTTTATATTGCCGACCTTCTGACGTGCCTCCCGCTTGACGAAGTTGGAAATGGGAACCATGCCGTTCTCGGTCATGACCCTCAGGCTGTCCAACTGGTCCATGGTTCTCTTGTCATCGGGAAAACGTAATCGGATATCGATTTCATCGTCCGCATCATTGGGGCGGTATTCATCCGCCTTGATCCCGTTCGTCACAAGCTGAATGGTTTTGCCAACCGTTTGAATATCCGCGCCAAACCGTCCGGCCTGTGCCCGATCCACCGTAACCTGCCATTCAATGCCGGGAATGGGACGGCTGTCCTCGATATCGATCAAGTCTTTTACGTTATTCTCGAGGTGATTACGGATCTTTGCTACCTCGGCCGGTAAAAGCTCAGGATTACGGGACGACAGCTGTATCTGGACGTGCTTTCCCGTTGGCGGGCCGTTGTCGGGCTTGCGCGTTTCAACCATTATGCCGGTAAGATGCTGCGTTCGTTCGCGGATATCCTCGAAAACCTCATCCGCCGAGCGACGCTCCTGCCAGTCCTTGAACTCGATCTGGATGGTGCCGATTACGTCTTCCGATACATCCTGCTGCCCTTGCGCCGGGCTGCCCGTTCGGGTGTAAAGTGCTTCAAAATCATCAAGTTTCAAGACTTCGTTTTCGACCTGCCGGACCAGTGTATCCTTCTCATCAGTCGACATGTTGCCGCGTGCGTGAATATAGACAAGCGCCATTTCCGGCTCGACCTTCGGAAAAAATTCGACACCATTTCCATGGGTTGCGTAATACATTTGTACGCCAACCAAGGTAGCCAAGCCGACCAGCACAATTTTCAACGGATGGCGCAAACAGACAGAGAGAAACCGGACGTAGCGACCGGTAAAGCCACCGATGGAGCGAATATCGCCAGTCTCTGCCGCCGCGAGCGCGGCAAGCGTATTGGAGTTGGTTGAGCCGGCCCGGCCGAAGACCGACCCGAGAGTAGGCACAAAAATAAGAGCCATCAGAAGGGAGCCGGTCAGCGTCGTGATCAGGGTGAGGGGGAGGTACTTCATAAACTCCCCGACAACGCCCGGCCAGAACATCAACGGCATGAAAACCGCGAGGGTTGTCGCTGTCGAGGCGATGATCGGCCATGCCATACGCTTGGCCGCCAGGCTGTAAGCTTCCTTTTTGTGGATGCCTTCGGCCATTTTCCGGTCGGCAAACTCTGTCACAACGATCGCTCCATCCACCAGCATCCCGACGGCGAGAATCAGGCCGAACAGGACGACGATGTTAATGGTCAGGCCAAACAGATACATATACAGAATGCCGATCAGGAACGACCCCGGAATAGACAGTCCGACGAGGCCCGCTGTGCGCACGCCAAGCGCGCTGATCACCACGATCATCACCAGGATAATTGCACTGATGATGTTGTTCTGAAGGTCAGACAGCATTGTCCGGATATCGCCGGAGCGGTCCTGCGTATAGGTGACAACGACATTTTCCGGCCAGTATTTCTTCTCTTCGGCAACCGCGCGTTTCACATCCTCAATCGTTTCGATGATATTCTCGCCGACCCGTTTTTTGATCTCCAGCGCCACTGCCTGTCGGCCATTGAGCCGGGCATAACTGTCTGCATCCTTGAACGTACGGCGTATCTCCGTCACATCCCGGAGAGTAACAACGCCATCGTTATTGACCTTCACGGGGATATCGAGGACATCAGCAGCGGTCTTGTAGAGCCCGGGCACCTTGATGGAGAAACGCCCCTTGCCAGTATCCATGGAGCCCGCGGCAATCAGTTTGTTGTTCGAGACAACTGCATTTGCGAGTTCGGCGTTTGAAATCTTGTAGCTTTCCAGCTTAACAGGATCAATGATGACTTCGAGAACTTCTTCCCGGTCTCCGCCGATATCCGCCTCCAGAACGCCGGGAAGGCCTTCAACCCGATCTTCAAGGTCCTTTGTCAGTTTAATAAGAGTGCGCAAGGGGACATCGCCCGACAAGGTCACCACAATGACTGGAAACAGGGCGAAGTTCACTTCGTTGACGGTCGGATCATCCGTTTCCTGTGGTAGCTCGGTCTTGGCCAGATCGACTTTCTCCCGGACATCCTGAAGCGCCTTGTCAACATCGAAACCGGCATCAAACTCAAGCGTGACGGAGGCATGCCCCTCTGATGCAACCGCAGTCATTTCCTTCACCCCCTCGATTGAGCGGAGTTCCAGTTCCATCGGACGGATCAGCAATCGCTCTCCATCCTCCGGGGAGATGCCCTCATGGGTCATGGAGACATAGATAATCGGGATGTTGATATCCGGATCGGATTCTTTCGCGATATCGATATAGGCATACGCCCCGGCGACAAGAATAAGCAACAGGGCGGAGATGACCGTCCGGGCGCGGCCGATGGCGGCGTCAATTATGGCATTCATTGGGATGCCTCGGCGACATAGAGGTCAGGTTGCACTTTATCCCCGTCGCGAACAAAATCCTGCCCCACGACAATCAGCCTGACTGTCTCCGGCAGGCCCTGCACCCAGATCCCATCGGGCGTATCGGCAAGAATCCTGACAGGATAAAATTTGACCATGTTCTCAGCGTCCACGGCCCGGAGGCCGAGAACGCCAGAATCATTCAGTGTAAGATAAGCCGGGGAAAGAAAATGCGCCTCGACTGAATTTGTTTTGAAGGTAATTTCCGCAGTAACGCCGCTTCGCAGCTTGTACCCCTCATTCGGAACCTCAAGCTCAACCCGAAACGTCCGTGTTTCAGGGTCTGCCATGCTGCCGATGAACTTGATTTCACCTGTCACCGTTTCGCCCGTCACAAGCTTCGCGGAGCCTTCACCGCCAACGGAGATATCGCCGACCTGAAGTTCAGAGATCTGTCCCGTGATCAGCAGCGGATCGCTTTCGACAATTGTCGCAATGGTATTACCGTCCTTGACGAAGTCCCCGACTTCGGCATTTCTCTCCTCGATATATCCATCGAAGGGGGCATTGATCACAAGATCGTTAAGGCGGATTTTCATCGCCGTCACTTGCGCGTTGGCACTATCGAGAAGAGCCTTGGCGCTTGCCAGTGTGGTATCAGCGCTAAACCCCTTCTTATTCAGCTTTTGAGAGGCGTTATATTCTATTTCCCGCTGCCGGACGAGGGCCTGGGCCTCCTGCAGGCGTGCTTCATTGTCTTTTACATCGAAGCTAGCGATGCGGTCACCGGTTTTGACGCGGTCACCATCATTTACATGAACCTTTTTGACCCGCCCGGAAATTTCAGCTTTCAATTCGACGACCCGGTTTGCTTCTGTCTTGCCATGGACGATAATTTCTCGCTGCCGTGGCTGAGCCGTGAGGTTGAGATAACGCACGCCCATGACTTTATGGGTGTTTTCCGCTTCCTTGTTGCTTTCGGTGGATTCTTCTGCGTTTGTCGCGGCGGAGGCATCTCCCGCGCCGTTCGTCTTATCACCGCCGGTGTTGAACTGTCCGGACGCAATCCAGGCCGTCACGCCAAGGGCGATGACAATAGCAATGATGATTGAGCGGTTCACAGTGATACCTCTTTGTTGTCGAGTATGTCCAAGTTTACATTATTCAGCGGCACGAGTTCCCATAAGGGCATCGGCTTCCAGCAGGTGGCGGTTTTCCTGCAGGTAATCAATTTCCGCCTGATACACGGCGCGGCCATAACCGCACAGGAACTGCTCCCTGTCTGTCGGGAGATCGGCGCAATCACTATTCATAGACTCAATCTTGCGCTGACTTTCCAAAATTCTTTCATCTATGAGTTCGGCAATTGTCGCCGCGGGCAGCAGATGAGCGAACATCAACGTGACCAGAAATTCGGAACGAAACCGATCCGACGCCGGTTTTTTCATGATTTCATTCAGGAATTTATATCGGCCAGATGACGTTATTGAGTAAATCTTCTTGTCGGGGCGCTTTTCCTGAGCAAAGGCCCGGCAGGAAACGAGCCCTTCCTCCGTCAGCTTGTTGAGCGACGGATAAATGGAGCCGTAACTCGCATGGAACATTAATCCCAGCCGTTCCTCGAATGTCTTTTTGATTTCATAACCCGAGGCATCTCCCATTGTGAGGATGCCAAGGCATAAGGTTCGAATATCCATAAAGTCGCTTATTCCAACAGATTTTCGGGATTTATAACTTTCACAGACCCGAGAGTTGCCATATATTTCGAAAGAAAATATATCAATCCGATATAATTGCAATTTTAATATAACCCTATTTTGCGGGATTGGCATGTGACTGGCGTCACGAAACAAATAAATCGTGAATAATTTTATCCAACGCATAAAAAAAGCGGCTTAGTTGCCGCTTTTCATCATGTCACCAATATCTGATGCTGCCGACTACATTTTCCGGTAGAAGATGTGATTGCCGATGCTGGTAGTCTGTTTAAACTTCTTCGACCAGCTCGGTGAGACATAGGTTGCATGGTAGAAAGTCGCTTCGCCGGAAAGATCCCGGAGATTTCCATCCATAACAAGACCGGCAACCATCAAGGCGCGCTGCCATGCCGACTTATCCATCGCCGTATCAGACTTGCCGTCACAGGCGAAGGAGAACTGGCAGGCATTACGGCGCGAGCTGCCCTCGAATACGACTGCACAGTAGGATTTTGCTTTTACCTGTACCCGGTTATGAACGACCTGTGCAACGGCAATCTGTCCGCTGAAGGGCTCTCCGCGGGCCTCGAAATAAACGGCTTGTGCGAGACATTTCAGATCAGGATCATCGGATTTCGAGGCGACGATGGTCGTTGAGCCAGGCATGAAGGTCGCCATTATGAAAAATAGCAGAGACAGAAAGGTCACTGTCAGTATGCTCAAGGTTTTTAGATACATTTGCGCCCCCACTACTCAAGGTTAGACTCACGCTTATATCAGACGACGGATATATTAAGCGGTCGGAAAGGGGCAAAATTATGGCAAAGTCTCTGTATTGCGGGATTCCCGACGGCGAACACGGAGCTGCTTGACCACTTCCAGCTTCTCTTCATTGTTCATCAGGGCCCAGCCGCCAATCTCATTTCGAGTGCGAAAACACCCCAAACAGTATTGGTTCTGCATATCCATGCTGCAAATGCCCGTGCAGGGAGACGGGAGATCGGGAACGTTTTTTATTTTTGGATTCTTGCGGCGCATGTCAGGCTTTCGTTTTTGCTGTTTCCAACGCTTTGATCAACGCATCGAATGGCAGCAATATACAGTTATGTCGGCTTTTATGGGCCGAGACGACATTAAAATACTCGAGCTTTTTCCACTCCGGTGTAACCTGAACCGCTTTCCCGTGCAACATGGACTGCAGGTTATCCCGTATTGCGGATACCTCCGCCGGTTCCTTGCCAATGGCATTTTCGCCAATAAGCGATGCGGCGGCCTGACAGAGAACACAGGAGCGGTTCTGATGTTTCAGGTCGGTAATCCTGCCATCCTCCAGCTTGACCTGCAGGGTGATCCGATCGCCACAGGTCGGGTTATCCAGGGTCTCTGTCGCATCGGGGTTGTCAAGGGTGCCGTCGCCCACGGCATTCGCCGCAAGCCGCAGCAGGTTTTTCTGATACAGTTCGTCAATCACGTATTTTACTCATTTCCGTTGCAGGGTGGCGAGGGCGTCCGGTGTATCAATGTCCGTGAAGATACTGTCCTTCCCGGCCTCGACAGTGAATACCAGTGGCTCGTTCTCCACAATCAGGGATTTCGCACCAATATCGCCGGTTATGGCGAGAATATCGTTCTTGAGGTTGCTGGCAATCAGAACCGGATTTCCCCGCTTACCCTGAAACGTCGGGACGATGATCGCGCGGCCTTCTTCAACATCAAAAGCGTCTATTAAGGAATTGAAAAGATTATGTTTTACCAACGGCATGTCGCCTAAGCAGATAAGCAGGCCATCATATTGGTCAGCAAGGGCGCGAAAGCCGGTTTTCAGGCTGCTGCTCAATCCCTCTTCATAATCCGGGTTATGAAAGTTCTTGATGTTCATTTCATTGAAAAATGCAGAGACCCTTTTATGTTCATGCCCCGTGACGCCATAAACACCATCTGCCTTTGATTTTAAGGCCTGTTCAGCCGTGTGCTGGAGCATTGGCTTACCATTAATGTCCGCGAACAGCTTGTTTTCGGCGCCCATGCGCCGCGATTGCCCTGCCGCGAGGATAAGAACCGCAATTGATTTCCCATTCTTCTGATTAGCCTCTTTCTTTTGGGTTCTGGGTTGCGGGCGACTCGGAATTTCTTTCAGCAGCCCGCCCGCACCCATATCCATGATGTCGGAAGAGATGACGGGAATATCCGCCAGAAGCCGCTCCAGAACCCAGTCAAAGCCGTTCAGCTTGGGGGAGCGGGTACAGCCCGGCAGGCCAATGACCAGCGTCTCGTCAATATGCCCCAACAGCAGCAGGTTTCCGGGGTCCACCGGCATTCCGAAATGATCAATTGTCCCGCCTGCATGTGTGATTGCCATCGGAACAACGTCTTTCCTGTCCGTGATGGCGGAGGCCCCAAATATCAGAATGGCCTCGCATCCTTCCGATTTTAAGTCGGAAATAGTCTTAGATAGCGGCTCCTCATGATGCTCGCACTGGCGCCGAAGATCAATCTGGTTGCCGCATTTCCGAAGCCGGTCCTGAAGAACGTCCTCCGATTTCCTGACAACGCTGTCCTTGGTATTCGGCAACAGGGTTGAAATGACGCCGATCTTTCTTTTCCGAAAGGGGCGGACCGAGAGAATGGGTGCCGCTGCCTGCATTGCCCGCTGTGCCGCGTCTTTTACTTTTTCTTTCGGGACTGCAAAAGGAATAATCTTGACAGTTGCGAGCATTTGCCCGTCATCGACAACTACATGGTTTTTGACAGTGGCAACCGTGATTGTCTCGTCAATGTGATTGATTTCGGTTACGAGCCGCTCATCGACAACCGCAACACCGCGCACGGCGGCAAAAAGATTGGCGCGCCCGGTGAATGGCGGCTTTACGGTGACATTCTCCCCGGCGCAAGGGGCGGCAATCGCGGCGGCAGCGTCATCTTCCGCCATGTCTGTATTTTCAAGCCGCGCCCCAATAACCGTTTCTACTCCATTGTTTTCAATGGATTTAATGTCCGATTGGGCAAGGATATATCCTTTCTTCAGAAGCTTTCCCGGAGCGATCTCGACGGCGTGGGCAAGGATAACGCCTTCTGCTTCACGGATTGGAATACGGTCGAAAATCATCAGGCATCCTTTTGCCGGAGGACGGCAGTCATTTCCGCCATGATGGAAATGGCAATTTCCGCCGGGGATTTTGCGCCAATATCAAGGCCGATGGGGCCATGGATGCGGGCGAAATCCGTTTCAGAAAACCCCGCGCCGAGTAGGCGTTGCTGCCGTTTGGCATGGGTGCGACCACTTCCCAACGCACCGATGTAGAAGGCATCCGATTTCAACGCGCATTGCAGTGCCGGATCATCAAGCTTGGCGTCATGGGTAAGGGTCACGATGGCGGAGCGGCGGTCAATACTCAAGTCTGTAAAGGCCTCGTCCGGCCAGCGGTTATCAAGCGTGACATTCGGAAAACGGAAGTCGGAGCCGAAACTCCGCCGTGGATCAATGACCGTGACATCATAATCCGCCGACGCCGCCATCGGGACAAGCATCTGCGCGATATGGACCGCTCCGACAACAAAAAGCCTGAGCTGAGGGTTGAAGATATTCAGGAAAACGGGGCCGTCGTCACTTTCGAAGGTGGCGGGCTTATCATATCGAAGAGCGTTTCTTGCCGCTTCTTCTATATCTGAATTATCTTCATTATCGAAAGGATAGAGGAGTTTTTGATCTCCAGACTTTAAGTTTGTTGCGAGCACGACCTGGCGTTTTGCCGTACGTGCCTGTTGCAGTTCTTCCAGCAGAGTCGTTTTCATGACGCCACCTCAGTCGAGCTTTTCTACGAAGACATTGATTTTCCCGCCGCAGGCAAGGCCGACTTCCCAGGCCTCATCATTACTGACGCCGAATTCGAGGGTTTTCGGAGTGCCGCTTCCGATAACCTCCAAGGCTTCCTGAATAACAGCGCCTTCAACGCAACCGCCGCTGACGGAGCCAATCATCTGGCCGGTTTCATCAATGGCAAGCTGGCTTCCGGCGGGACGCGGTGCAGAGCCCCATGTGCTGATGACGGTGGCAATGGCAACCTTACGCCCGTCTTTATTCCAGGCGAGAGCCTGACCGAGGATATCGTCGGCGGGCAGAGTGGGTAGGGCATCGATCATGCAGCAAAACTCCTTCTCTCGATTTGGGCGCCCATGGGTTCGGATAGAATATCAGCCAGATCTTTCAGGCTGTTGAGATTATGGATCGTACGAAACTGGTCGACATGAGGCAATATCGCCTTCACGCCCTTGGAGCGGGGTTCAAACCCCTGATAGCGCAATAGCGGATTAAGCCAGATTAGCTGGCGACAGGATTTATGCAGCCGTTCCATCTCGACACCGAGTCCTTCTCCTGCATCCCGGTCCAGCCCGTCGGAAATAAGCAGCACGACAGCGCCTTGTCCGAGAACCCGGCGGGACCAGAATTTGTTAAATTCCCGTATCGTAGCGCCGATCCGCGTGCCGCCGGACCAGTCTTCGACCTTCTCGCTTACCGCATCCAGTGCCGCATCGACATCACGATACTTCATATATCTCGTTATATTGGTGAGGCGGGTGCCAAATACAAATGTGTGGACCCTGTCCCGGTCATTTGTAAGGGCATGCATGAAATGCAGCAGCATCCGGCTGTACTGGGTCATGGATCCGGATATGTCACAGAGAATGACCAGCGGCGGATGGCGGGTGACGCGGGATTTGAAGCGCAAGGGGATACTGGCGCCGCCGCTTCTGAGGCTGGCCCGCAGGGTGCGTCGCATATCGATTGCACCGCCATGAAAATCGGCGCGATGCCGTCGCGTCTTCACGCTCAGGATGGGAAGCTGCATCGAGGCCATGGCCTTTTTCGCCAATTCCATTTCCTCTGCCGTCATGCTCTCGAAATCCTTGGACTGGAGCAGTTCGTTGTCCGAGGCGGTGAGCGTTGCGTTGATTTCTATCTCCTCGCTCTCGCCTTCTTTTTCAGGGTCCGGCGCCGGCGAGGGGGCGAGTGCATCGGAAAGACGTCGGTTGAGTTCGGGTTGATCGTCCCGTTTTGTGCTGTCGAGAAAGGTTGTCGGCAGCATCATGTCCATCATCTTCTTGAGTATTTCCGGATTGCGCCAGAAGACATGAAAGGCCTGATCGAAGATATCCCACTGATCGCGGCGATTGACGAACACGGAGTGCAGCGTCCAGTAAAAATCATCACGCCGGCGAATACCGGCGACTTCCACCGCACGGATTGCCTCGATCACCCGGCCGGGACCGACGGGCAGGCCAGCGCGGCGCAATGTCCGTGCAAAATGCAGGATATTCTCCGTGAAAGTCCCACCTGCCTGTGCCTTGGGTTCGTTCATTTTGTGCCGAGTTCCTTGTTGATCTTCTGGATGATCTCGGCGGCTTCGCTGCCTTGTATCTTCACAATGTCATCCTGGTATTTCAACAGAACGCCCAGCGTATCGTTGATGACATCGGGATCGAGCGAGATGATATCCAACTCCGTCAGGGCGGACGACCAGTCGAGTGTTTCGGCAACGCCGGGCAGTTTGAACAGATTGGGGTCCCGGCGCAGCGCCTGAATGAAGAGGACGATTTGTTCCGATAGCCGCGCATCGACACGAGGCAGCTTCCGGGCAATAATTTCCTTCTCCCGTTCAGCATTGGGGTAATCAACCCAGTGATAGAGACAGCGCCTTTTCAAGGCGTCATGTATCTCGCGCGTCCGGTTCGACGTGATAATGACGATCGGTGGCTCTTTTGCTCTGATCGTGCCAAACTCGGGAATAGTCACCTGAAAATCGGAAAGCACTTCCAGGAGAAACGCCTCGAATGGTTCGTCCGTCCGGTCCAGCTCGTCAATCAACAGCACCGGCGCACCGCTCACGTTGCTTTCCAGCGCTTTAAGAAGGGGCCGCTTGATCAGGAATTTTTCCGAGAATATATCGCTGCTGAGACGGTCCTTGTCCGCCGTTTCCGTCGCCTCGGCCAGCCGTATTTCGATCATCTGGCGGGCATAATCCCATTCATAGACGGCTGAACTGACATCCAGCCCTTCATAGCATTGCAGACGGATCAGCGGGCGCTTGAGCTGGTCTGCGAGAACCTTGGCAATCTCGGTCTTGCCAACACCTGCCTCTCCTTCGAGAAAGAGCGGTCGCCCCATTTTAAGCGCCAGGAAGAGGACAGTCGCAAGGCTTCTGTCGGCGACATAGTCCGCCCCTTGCAGCATTTCCTGAACGGCATCGATGGATTGAGGTTGTGTATCTGGCATTTTCGTCGGCTTTCACCTATGTATTTGGTCCTGACAGCGCCTTAGAGACTGGCCGCCTATTATCAGGAGTTAAGATAAAAAACAGGAAAGGGGAAGCCAAAACTTCCCCTTGTCATTGCGCTATGCCTTGAAATAACGCGCTAGGACGCGGCCTTGATCGCCCGCGCCGCCATCACCGAGATCAGGTTCGCACGATATTCAGCCGAGGCATGAATGTCCGCATTAAGCCCCGAGGCCTCCGTTTTGATACCGGAAACCGCGTCGGCGGAGAAATTTTTCTCCAGCGCCGCTTCCATTCCTGTCTGCCGGAAAACGCAGGGGCCCGCACCGGTTACAGCAACACGAACGCCATTTGGCGACTTGGAGACAAAGACTCCGGTGAGTGCAAAACGGGATGCCGGGTTCGGGAATTTCGCGTAGCCTGCTGTTTCCGGAATCGGGAAGGAGACCTTGGTAATGATTTCCCCGTCTTCCAGTGCGGTTTCAAACAGGTCGACGAAGAAATCCTCAGCCGAAATGCTGCGCTTGTTGGTATGAACGGTCGCACCCAGGCCGACAAGGGCGGCCGGATAATCCGCGGCCGGATCATTATTCGCGATCGATCCCCCGATTGTACCGCGGTTGCGCACCTGAGCATCACCGATATGGCTGGCGAGATAGGCAAGGGCTGGGATGGCCGACTTGACCTCGGTCGAGGCGGCGACATCCGCATGGCGTGTCATCGCACCGATGGTCAATTCCGAACCGTTGGCCGATATACCCTTCAGATCAGAGATTCTACTGAGATCGACCAGCTTTCCAGCTTCGGCAAGCCGAAGTTTCAAGGTCGGAATCAGCGTCTGGCCACCGGCGAGAAACCGATCGTCTTCGCCAATGGCCGAGGCGGCTTCACTTACCCCTGAAGGGCGCTCATAATCGAATGAATACATTTGATTTATTCCTTCTTAATTGCTGTTGATGGCGCGCCATACTTTTTCAGACGTTGCCGGCATATCAATATCCTTGCCAATCGCATTGACGATGGCGTTCATAAGTGCCGCCGGGGCTGCGATGGCCCCAGCCTCCCCGCAGCCCTTGACACCGAGTGGATTACTGGGGCAGGGGGTGTTGGTCGTCGAGACACGGAAGTTTGGAAGATCATCGGCCCGTGGCATACAGTAATCCATATACGATCCGGTGAGCAGCTGACCGCTCTCGTCGTCATAGATTACCCCTTCCAGCAAAGCCTGACCTACGCCTTGCGCGACGCCGCCATGAACCTGACCATCGACAATCATCGGGTTGATGATGTTGCCAAAGTCATCGGACGCAACCCAGTCGACAATTTCCACTTCGCCCGTATTCGGGTCGATCTCGACTTCTGCAATATGGGTACCGGCCGGGAAAGTAAAGTTGAGCGGATCATAGAACGCATTCTCCGCCATCCCCGGTTCCAGATCGGCCGGATAGTTATGCGGCACATAGGCAGCGAAGGCGATCTCACCCATGGTCATCTTCTTGTCCGTTCCGGCAACCGAAAAGACACCATGCTCATGCTCGATATCCTCAACCGAGGCTTCCATGAGATGAGCGGCAATCTTTTTAGATTTCTCGACAATTTTGTCGACGGCCTTGGAAATGGCGGAACCGCCTACGGCCAATGACCTAGAGCCATAAGTTCCCATTCCGAAGGGGACCTTGCTGGTATCGCCATGCACCACCTCGACGCTATCAATGGGAACGCCGAGCTTATCGGCGATGAGCTGTGCGAAGGTTGTTTCATGTCCCTGGCCATGGCTGTGGCTGCCCGTAAAGACGGTCACGCTTCCGGTCGGATTGAAACGAACTTCCGCTGACTCCCAGAGGCCAACCCCGGCCCCGAGAGAGCCTACCGCAGCAGACGGCGCAATGCCGCAGGCCTCGATATAGGCGGCGCAACCGATCCCCCGAAGCTTGCCTTTGGCTTCTGACTCTGCTTTGCGGGCGGCGAAACCGTCATAGTCGATCATCTCTTTTGCACTGTTCATGGAAAGCGGATAATCGCCAGAATCATATGTCATGATGACCGGAGTTTCATAAGGATAGGCATCGGGCTGAATAAAGTTTTTCAGCCTGAACTCCGTCGGATCCATACCAAGATCCCGCGCCGCCGTGTCCATCATCCGTTCCACCACATAGGTAGCCTCCGGCCGGCCGGCGCCGCGATAGGCATCGACGGGGGTGGTATTGGTGAAGCCGGCCTGCACCTCGACATAGATATTCGGGATTTTATATTGCCCGCTCAGCAGGGTGCCATAGAGATAGGTTGGCACGGCACTCGCAAATGTCGAGAGATAGGCACCCATATTTGCCTGGGTCGAGACACGGAATGCCAGAATCTTGCCATCGTTATCTGTGGCGAGTTCTGCATGGGTCACGTGATCGCGGCCATGGGCGTCGGTGAGGAAAGCTTCAGACCGGTCCGCCGTCCATTTTACCGGGCGATTAATCTTTCTTGCGGCCCAGATCGTCGTGGTTTCCTCGGCATAGACAAAGATCTTGCTGCCGAAACCACCGCCGACATCCGGAGCGACGACACGCAGTTTGTTTTCTGGCGCAATCCCAAGGAAGGCGGACATGATCAGCCGCGCCACATGCGGGTTCTGGCTGGTCGTATACAGGGTAAGCTCGCCGCTGCCTGGATCAAACTCGCCAAGCGCGGCACGTGGTTCCATCGGGTTGGGGGAGAGGCGATTGTTCACAAGATCGATTTTCGAGACATGCGCCGCGTTTGAGAACGCAGAGTCGACGGCAGCCTTATCTCCAAGTTCCCAATCATAACAAAGATTTCCAGGCGCTTCTTCATGTATTTGTGGAGCGCCAGGTGCCAGAGCCTTGGCAATATTCGTAACTGGCGTCATCGTCTCGTAATCGACTTCGATCAGTTCCGCTGCATCTTTTGCCTGTTGCAGGGTTTCCGCAATGACAAAGGCCACCTGATCGCCGACATGGCGCACGGCATCGACGGCCATGCTGTTGTGAGGCGGCGCATTATGGGGTGATCCGTCCTTGCTGGTAATCCCCCAGCCGCAGATCAATCCGCCGATCCCGTCGGCGGCCATATCCGCACCGGTAAAGATATCGACAACGCCCGGAGCGGCCTTGGCGGCGGTGAGGTCAATATTGTTGATTTTTGCAAAGGCATGCGGGGAGCGCAGGAAATATCCATAGGCTTGCCCCACTTTATTCATATCATCGAGATAACGACCGTTCCCCGTGATAAACCGCTGGTCTTCTTTACGCCTGACTGAGGCGCCGATTCCATTTTCGACAGACATTGATCACCCTCCCATATTCTCCGAAGCTGCTTTGACTGATTTGACAATGTTATGATAGCCCGTGCATCGGCAGATATTTCCTTCAAGCTCGGTCCTGATTGTCTCTTCGGAAGGATTCGGGTTGCGCTTGACCAGGTCAACCGCACTCATGATCATGCCCGGCGTGCAGAAGCCGCACTGCAGGCCATGATGTTCCCGGAAGGCGGCCTGCATCGGGTGAAGCTCACCATCTTTTGCCAGACCTTCTATGGTTGTGATATCCGCGCCATCAGCCTGAACGGCCAGCATGGTGCAGGACTTAACGCTGTCGCCATCCACATGCACCGTACAGGCGCCACACTGGCTGGTGTCACAGCCGACATGGGTGCCGGTTAGTCGGAGATTATCGCGGATAAACTGAACGAGAAGGGTGTTGGGTGCAACGTCGGCACTCACCTGCTTCCCATTAACTGTCATGGTAACCGATGTCATATAGTATTCCTCCCTTGGTCAAACGTCATTTTTAAGTACTGACGATTTGTTAGACTTCTTGGTCACTTTTATTATCTATTGCTGCCGGACATCCACTTTATCTAGCGCGGCGTCCGGACCAGTAAAGCATTTACAGGAACTATCCTTAGCCGCCCGCCAGATAGAACAGAATGATTGCCGCAATAATACCGAGCGGTATAAGAATGCCGGGTCTCATCCAGTCTGGCGAAGAGCCTTTCTCGGCAGCTGGCGGATTGTCGGATTTCGGGGTCGATGATTCCGGCACCGATTCAATTGATGCGGACTCTGCCGCTGCCTCAATTGGCGTATCTTCTGGTCGCGCGTTTGTGTTGGCTTCACCGCCGCTCACCAGTTCATTGAAGTTTGCAAAGAATTCACCGGCGAGTTTTTTAGCCGTTCCGTCGATCAGGCGGGAGCCGATTTGTGCCATCTTTCCACCTACCGATGCATTTACGTCATAGGAGAGAAGGGTTCCATCGTCCGCATCCGTCAGGGAAATATCCGCGCTCCCTTTGCCGAAACCCGCGGCGCCGCCTTTACCTTCGCCGGTAATTGTATAGCCATTGGGAGCGTCAATATTGCTTAAGGTAACGTTGCCTTTGAAGTTCGCGGATACCGGTCCAACCTTAACCTTCACTGTCGCGGTAAATTCCGTATCGCTAACTTTCTCGACAGTCTGGCATCCGGGAATGGATTGCCGCAGAATTTCCGGATCGTTTAACGCATCCCAGACCTTTGTCCGTGGCGCGTAGATCAATTCCTCACCGTTCATCTGCATGATGTGTCTCCCGTGGTTGGGGCGTCCCGCTTCAGATTAGCCTACTCCAAGAAAGCGGGGAAGGGCAAGTGTGTTCTATGGACTATAGCTTGGAAACCGGGCGGTCGACCAGATGCGGCGCAACGTTGAAAAAATTAATGCCAACCAGTAACTTGTCTGCTGTCGTCCCGTTCGAGGTCATGGGCAGTATCGCCCTCTCATAGGGACGCAATGTTCCGTTAATGAGTCGACTTGCATTAACCCGGAAAACCGGCACCTGATTGGCAACGGCGTGTTCGTAATCAGAGAGAACATCCACAATATCCTCTTCCCTCACGATGTCTTCAAGATAGCAACCGGCAATCGATTTCTGGTACACCGGATTCACGGCAGAGCCTGCCAGGCGGATGTAATACCGTGGTTTCGTCTCGAGCACATCCATGAGGACAATATGTCGAAGGCATTGGGGCACGTCGACGGGATTGAAGTGCTGGCGGTGCGGGATAACCGGTGCTGGCTCTAGACTTTGCCAATATCGGACAAGTTCAACAAGCGCGGGACTCGAGATATCGGCCAGGGACAATGTGCTGTTCTCTCTTCGCAAGTTAATCTACTCCTGTTCGAAACAGAGTGCTTATAAAATAATTCGAGGGATTTTACAAACAGAACAAACTCTTAAAAGTAGTATGAGCGCTGATTTCCGGAATTCGTCATTTTATGTTGTATTTTTAACAACATGGATCGTCCGGCGTTAAGCCCGGGTTAACCATTCGTCTTTAGTTTGAAGGCCTTGATCACTTTATGAGAATCCCTGATGCGCCCTGTCACCCGTTCCACATTTGATATTATCCATTGGTTGAAAACCCGGACTTGGGCTTCCGGTCAGGTGTCAGAAACGCCTTTCCTGATGAAACTGCTGTATTTGTCACAAGCCATTTATGCGGCATCCCATAAGCAACGGAAGCTGATGCCCTCGACATTTCTGGCGACGGTATCGGGACCGATCGAGCCGGATATATTCCTGGCGCTGGAAAATAATTTCATGATCCGCGAACCACTCTCTCCGAGTACGGAAGTGGAAAAGTTTCTGCGTTCATTTTATGAAAATTTCAAGGACAAGGGAATGATTGAGCTGGATCTGATCCTGTCACAGGATACAGCGATCCGGTCGGCGCTGGCCCGGGGGCGTAACGGGGAAATAATGCTCGCAGATATGGCGTCCGCTTATCGGAAAGGCGTGCCGAGGCTACGGGAATCAGATGGCACATCCGAGCCGGTTCAGCCTTACGATGAAAATGGTCGTTCCGACCTTGATGCGGCGCCGAATTCAGCGCAGGAAGTTCGCTTTACGGCAGACGGTCGCTCGGTCACCAGATGGATGCCGAAAAGGCGGATCGTCAGCCGGGAACGACCGATACTGAATTAACCGCCTTTGCCGATATCGCCGTTACGGCGTAAATTGATACAGAAAAACCAGAACAACGCCCAATAGCGCAACGATAATCACCACGGCCGTGCTTGAGGCCGTGGTTCGCGCCATGACCTTCCCGCTGCTGTGTGTTTCGTTTACGATACCAATAAAATAACGAAGGACGTGATTTGCAATGCCAAGTGACCAGTCCCAGACGATCAGTATCAGACGGCCAATCGCCAGAATCAGACGTTTCAACGGAACCCGGTAGAACCAGTCGAAATCGAGGTTCGTTGATCTGAGCTCCGACGGATAAACCTTGAAACGTATCAGCAGCATGAAGGCAAGAACGGCGAAAAGCAAAAGCTGCAGAGCCGAAACAATATGCCCGAACGAGTATGGGTTATAGGTCGGCGCATAAGGCAGCAGCTCAAACAGCAGGCCCGGGAAAACACCGATCCCGATGCAGAAGAAGGCAGCGATACCCATGGCGATCAGCATATTCACGGGTGCTTCCTGCACCCGGATGCCCCGGTCCTTGGAAAAGAAGGTGAAGAACGGCACTTTAAGGCCCGAATGATCCATTATCCCAGCGCAGGCGAATAACATAACCGGCCAGATAATATTCAGTCCCCCGTTCAGGGCCGCCGACTGGATCATGGCTTTGGAGACAAACCCGCCTGTCAGCGGGAAGGCCGCGATTGAAACGGCGCCGATGAGGCAGAAGACGGTCGTGACCGGCATGGATTTATAAAGACCGCCCAACTCGGTCACTTTGACGGTCCCGGTCCGGAACAACACGGCTCCCATGCACATGAACAAAAGGCTCTTGTACATGATATGAACGAAGACATGCGCCGCCGTGCCATTAAGGGCCAGCTCCGTGCCGATGCCGACACCAATGACCATATAGCCAAGCTGGCTGTTGAGGGAATAGGCGAGGACCCGCCGCAAGTCATTTTCCAGCACGACATAGATGATTGGCAAAACGATCATCGCGCCGCCAATCGGAATCAGGATGTCGGTTCCGGGAAAGGCCCGCGCTAGCGCATAGATGGCCAGCTTGGTTGTGAACGCAGACAGGATCACGGTGCCGGTGACCGTCGCTTCCGGATAGGCGTCCTGCACCCAGTTATGAAGCAGCGGAAAGGCGCTCTTGATCCCGAAGGCCACCAGAATCAGGCCGCCTGCGAGGCTCGTAAGGCCGATATAGTCAAAGGCAATGGAGCCGGTATCCTGATAGTAGAGAACAATTCCGCCCAGCAACAATACACCGGAGGTAACCTGAATAATCAGATAGCGCATGCCCGCTCGGTAAGCCCTCTCGGTTCGGCTCGCCCAGATCAGGAAGACGGAGGAAATTGCCGTCAGTTCCCAGAAGGCGAACAGCGTGATCATATCCCCTGCGAAGACGGCCCCAATGGCAGAACCGATATAGATCAGGGCGACGAAAGGCTGGATTGTGTCTTTCACATGGGCGGCATAAACCATCCCCATAAAAGCGGCGATACAAAAAATAGTCCCGAAAATTCGCGACAAGGGATCAATACGCGTAATCTCAAGGGATAGCCCCAGAAATTCATAATGACCCCAAGTTCCCAACCCTAGAGAATAAATCTGTATGATGGCAAGGACAGGCAAGGCCAGAACAAGGAGAGAGCGGATAAAACCGCTGGTGAACGGTACGAGAACCGCCCCAACTATCAGGATTAATCCGGGATTGAGGCCTTCAATCATAATAATCCTCATCCCGCATCAGAAATCTGCGGAGCTTTTTGGCAAGGAGGATCATCATCACATAACCAATCACGCCAAAAAATGTGTAGAACACGAAGAAATCTGCCAGTTCGAACCGGCCTTGCTTAAACAGGAGGATATCGAGCAGGGTCAGGACTTTGGGCAAGGCAACCAGCACACAGAGACCAATTACACCGTAAAATATCTTGTTGATATTTCCCGGCTCCTCCAGCCAGTATTTTTTTTCGTCATCCGGGTTTGACATAATATCCAGTCCCTATGGCGTCAAAATCGGTTCGATCAGTGTCATGATCGGATCCGCAAGGAAGAAAAGTATCACGCAGGCGATGGCGGTCAAGACAGGCGGCAGCACGCAAAAGAACGGCGCTTCCTGTATGTTCCGCCATGAGAAATCGGATTTTTCGTATCCGACGGGTGTCTGAGGATCGCTTTGGCCGAGCGGTGGATAGAAAAAGCCCCGCGCGACGATCGGCAGCAGATAGGCGATATTGAGGAGCGAGCTGACCAGCAGTACGATCATAAGATATATCTCGTCCGCTTCTGCCGCGCCGAGCATCAGATAGAACTTGCTCCAGCTACCGCCAAGGGGCGGCAGTCCGATGATGCTAAGCGAACCGATCAGGAAGGCGATAAAGGTAATCGGCATCTGCCGGCCGAGCCCACGCATATCGCTGATTTCCGTTTTATGCACAGCGGTATAGATCGCACCGGCGCAGAAGAAGAGGGTGATCTTGCCAAACGCATGCATGACAATCTGAAGCGCGCCACCCGCCACCGCCATGGAGGTCGCCATGGAGGCGCCGAGTACTACATAGGCAAGCTGACTGATTGTCGAATAGGCGAGCCGGGCTTTAAGGTTATCCTTGGTGAGTGCGACCACCGAGGCCGCGATAAGCGTATAGGCGGCGACCCATGTAAGCCACTCCGCCGCACCGGTTTGGCTCAGAAAATCAATCCCGAAGATATAGATGACGACTTTGAGCACCGCGAAGACGCCCGCCTTCACGACCGCCACAGCATGAAGGAGCGCGCTGACCGGCGTCGGCGCAACCATCGCGGCCGGAAGCCAGCGGTGGATCGGCATCAGCGCCGCCTTGCCGATACCATACATAAAGAGGAATAGCAGGACACCTGTGACCCCGGCGCTGGCATGGCCGTCAAGAATACCGCCCTTCACGAAATCCACCGTGCCGGTGAGTGTCCATGTCCAGATAATCGCGGGCAGGAAAAGCCCGATTGAGGTGCCGATCAGAATGCCGAGATAGATACGGCCGCCTTTCAGTGCTTCAGCATTTTGCTTATGGGTGACCAGCGGATAGGTCGACAGCGTCAGGACTTCGTAAAAAACGAATAACGTGAGGAGGTTACCAGAAAATGCAACGCCCATAGTTGCGGCAATGGCGATGGCGAAACAGACGTAGAAACCGGTCTGGCGGGGTTCGTTATTGCCGCGCATATAACCGATCGAATAGATCGAATTGATGATCCAGAGGGAAGACGCGACAGCCGCGAACGTCATCCCGAGCGGCTCGACCTTGAGGGTCAGGCCGATCTCCGGCAGTAACTGGACCAGAACCACGACCGGTTCCACACCATTCATGACGCCGGGCAGTATGCTGAAAACGTTGAGGCAGAGCAGAACCGAGGTGACCAGCGTGACGGTTTCACGGATATTGGGCGCGGAAGCGGCGATCGCAATCCCGATCGCGCCGAGAAGCGGAATGATGAGAGCCAGAATAACGTGGGTTTCAAGGGTGAACATGATCTTATGCGCCCCCCATCAGGAAACTCGAAACGGCCTTGGCAAAGCCGACGTTGAAACTGGTTTCGATACCGAAGTAGAAGCTTCCGAGGATGAAAATCCATGTCGGGATGATCAGGGAGAGCGGCGCCTCCTTCGTTTCGGTACCCTCCGGCGGCGGGCGGAAATACGCGACTTCCACCACACGCCAGATATAGATCACCGCCAGCAGGCTCGACACCATCAGCGCGGCAACAAGGGCATATCCGAAATATGAGCCTTTTTCGAGAACAGCTACGACCAGATACCATTTACTGATAAAGCCGGGTGTGAGCGGGACGCCGATCAACCCAAGGCCGCCCAGTGCAAAGCCGAATGTCGTCACCGGCATGCGCCTGCCAATCCCATGCAAATCCTTGAGGTAAGTCGAACCGATGACATAAAACATGCATCCGACTGAGAGGAAGAGGCCCGTCTTGACAATCGCATGGTTGAAAATATGCACGACTGAGGCTGTCAGGCCCGACTCACTCGCCAATGCGATACCGAGAACCATGTACCCGAGCTGGGCCACACTCGAATAGGCCAGCAAGCGCTTGAGATTCGTCTGGTAAATTGCGACCGCTGACATCGAGAGGAATGCCAGTATTGCAAGCGGCATCAGGATGTCCGTCAGTCCCAGCCCGGCAAAGCTGTAGTCGGGGCCGAAGACGGTAAAAATGAAGCGGATCAGGAGATAAACCGACACCTTCGTTGCCGTGCCTGCAAAGAAGGCCGTCACAATATTGGGCGCATAGGTATAGCTGTTGGGTAGCCACACATGCAGAGGGAAAAGCGCAAGCTTGATGCCAATCCCGATAACGATAAATCCGACAGCGGCGAGAATGGGCCGCGTTCCCTCAATCTCGGGAAAGCGCGTCGCGATATCCGCAATATTCAGGGTTCCGGTCATCATATAGATGAGGCCGACGCCAATCAGGTAGAATGTCGCGCCAACGGTGCCGAGGATCAGATACTGGAAAGCGGCGGTCAGCGCCCGCCGGTCTGTTCTCTCTCCCATCGCGATGAGCGCATAGGAGGACAGGGACATAATTTCCAGAAAGACGAAGATATTAAAGGCATCGCCGGTGATGCAAATACCGAGCATGCCGGTAAGCGAGAGCAGGTAGGCGGCAAAGAACAGGCCAAGCTGATGGGCGGGCACTTCCTTTGTAATGCTCTCACGCGCAAAGAGCAGGACACCTGTACTGATTCCACTGATCAGAACAAGCATGAAGCCGCTAAGCGGATCAACGACGTACTCAATCCCCCATGGCGGCGCCCATCCGCCCAGTTCATAGGAAATGGGACCGGATGTGGTAACGGAAAACAGTAATGACAGGCTGACATAGAAGCTGAATGCGCTGATGATCGTTGTCAGGGCCCAGGGCAGCGTATTGCCGCGAAAAAGCGCGCAGAAGGGTGCGGCCATCAACGGCGCGAGGGCGACCAGAATTGGAAACTGGGAACTCAGCGATATCATTTTAGGCTCCATCCTCCATGTCGAGGATGTCGTCTTCTTCGATTGTGCCAAATGATTCCTTGATACGGACTACCAGCGAAAGGCCGAGAGCCGTGGTCGCGATACCAACAACGATGGCGGTCAGGATCAATACATGGGGCAGCGGATTTGAATAGATAGGCTCCGCCGTATCAAGGGGGCCGCTGACAACAATTGGCGCGGTGCCGCCGGTTATCTTGCCCATGCTGATATAAAAGAGAAACACGGAAATCTGGAAGAGGGACAGGCCAATCATCTTTTTAACGAGATTACTACGGCTCATTACCGTATAGAGGCCGATCATCAACAGAATGATAAAAACCCAGTAGTTGAAGAAACCAAAGGACATCAGTCTTCTCCCTGCTGCGCGGCTTCTTCAATCAGGTCCGCACGACCGACGAAAGCGTAGAAAATGGCCAGCATGGCCGCCGTTACAGTGAT
>TARA_R100000049_G_C1957644_1_pt1 | contig 35091 bp, 35 predicted proteins | sample TARA_R100000049 | Tara Oceans TARA_R100000049 (sample SAMEA2619992) | marine metagenome | biome: marine biome (ENVO:00000447); feature: mesopelagic zone (ENVO:00000213) & marine oxygen minimum zone (ENVO:01000065); material: "saline water (ENVO:00002010), including plankton... | reverse complement strand
AACCGCGATTGCCAACTGGACGGGGCGGCCCGCCGTTGCGGGCGGATTGCTGATGGTGCTTGCCGCGTGCTGGCTCATCGCGCGGCTGGCGATTGGCTTTGGCGAGGCATTGCCGCCCGCCTTGACCATTATCGGCGGGCTTGGTTATTTCATCGCCCTTATCGTGATTGCCGGGCGGGAGCTTGTGCTGGGTCGGAATTATCGCAACCTTAAAATCCTTGGTATTCTGGGGCTGATTACCGCCTTTGACGGGATGTTTATTGCAAGCGCACTTGACCTGATCGCGCTTGATGCGATGGTGATTTATCAAAGTGCAATTTTGCTGATCGTGCTTCTGATCGCGCTGATCGGCGGGCGGATCATCCCGGCCTTTACGCGCAACTGGCTGCAACGCGAACGGCCGGATGCCACGATGCCGGTGATGTTTACCCGCTTTGACGGCGTGTGCCTTGCCGCCCTTGCCATCACCATCGTGATCGGGATGGTGGATACGGATGGCGTCATCTTTGGCGCGGCGTTGCTGATTACGGCCATCCTGCACGGGTTTCGCATGGCGCGCTGGCGCGGGCACCTGACGCTACGCGATCCGTTGGTGGCGATGTTGCATTTCGCCTATTTCTGGGTGCCTGCCGGATTGGCGGCGTTTGGCATCGCCCATATCTGGCCGGACGTGATGGCAGCGCGTGATGCCCTGCACGGGCTTACCGGCGGGGCGATGGCCTGCATGATCATCGCGATTGGCGGGCGGGCCGCCCTTGGCCATACCGGGCGGGAATTGCGCGCAAGCCGGGCCTTGAATGCGGCATTCGGGTTGGTGTGGATTTCGACCGTGCTGCGGCTTCTGGTCGGGCAGTTCCCCGATGCTTACCTTCCGGTTCTGGCAGCGGCGACCCTGTGCTGGCTGGTCGGGTGGTTGGCGTTTCTGATTGGCTATGCGCCGATCCTGATAGGGCCGAGCCAGAAGAAAACGCGCGGCATTCCGGTAAAGTGAACGGCGTTAACCAAAATCAAACAGCGACAGGGTCGGGTTGGATTTAATGTATTCGACCTGCCCCTTGTCTGCATCGCCGGTGCAGTGCCAGCCATTGTTTTCATAAAAGCGGTGCGCGCGGATTTTGGGATCGGCATCGGTGGTCAGTGATATGTCGTTGCAGCCTTGGGCAAACAGCCATTCTTCGGCCACGCGCAAAAGCGCTCTGCCCACCCCGCGGCCTTCAAAATCGGGATCAACGAACAGCGCCCATAATGTTGCCTCACACGGGATGGCAATGGCAAAGCCCGCCGCGGCCCCGTCCAGATCGGCCACCCACATGCCATAGCCATCGGCAAGCCATTTGCCAAAGGCGGCCTTGGTGATGCCGCGTTCGGCCAACTGATCGACGGACAGATGGTTTTCGCGCACCCGGCTTCGGATGGCGAAAATGGCGCTGACGTCGGAAATGCTGGCTTTGCGGATTTTCATGGGGTGATTTTGGGTCCAAACGAAACTGGCGGCAATTTAGCCTTCTTTGCCCATAATGGAAGCAAAAACGCCATCAGGATGCAGGTGCCGAACCCGCACTTGGCGCGACCAAACGCACCGGCTGGCGCTTTGGCCCCCATGTGCCGGGGCGCGGTTGGAACACACCCGCACAATGGGTACCGCAATGGGTGCAAGCCCCGTTTGCATCAAGGTTCCAGTCCGATAACTGATACCAGTCCCGCCCGATCAGGATGTGACCGCAATGATGGCAAAAGGTGCTTGATCCCGCCTTGTCATGGACATTGCCGACATAAGCATAGCGAATGCCGTTTTTCATCGCGATCTCGCGCGCCCGGATCAGGGTCGTGGGCGGGGTGCGCGGATGATCCATCATTTTCCAGTCGGGATGAAAGGCGGTGAAATGCATCGGAACATCGGGGCCGAGTTCACCCGCCACCCATGACGTCATTTCATTGAATTCGGCGTCGCTGTCATTCTCGCCGGGGATCACCAGATTGGTCAGTTCAAACCACACCCCGGTTTCATGTTTAAGGTATTTCAGCGTTTCAAGAACATCGGCCAGATGGGCGGAACAAAGCTTGTGATAGAAATCCTCGGTAAAGCCCTTAAGGTCGACATTGGCCGCGTCCATATGGCGAAAGAATTCCTCGCGGGCTTTATCGCCAATATATCCCGCCGTGACGGCGACGGTGCGAATGCCGGCTTCGCGGCAGGCCTGCGCCACATCCACCGCATATTCCAGAAAAATCACCGGATCGTTATAGGTAAAGGCGACTGCCGAACAGCCATATTCCTTTGCCGTTCTGGCAATCATTTCAGGCGTCGCGAGCGATCCCAGCCTGTCCATTTCACGCGCCTTGGAAATCTCGTAATTCTGGCAGAACTTGCAGGTCAGATTGCAGCCCGCCGTACCGAATGACAGGATCGGTGTGCCGGGCAGGAAATGATTAAGCGGCTTTTTCTCGATCGGATCAATGCAAAAACCCGATGACCGGCCCCATGTGGTCAAAACCACCTGATCGCCCTCGCGCGCCCGGACAAAGCACAAGCCCCGCTGCCCGTCCTTCAGCTTGCAAAAGCGCGGGCAGACATCACACTGGATACGACCATCCTCAAGATGGTGCCAGTAGCGTCCGGGGACGGTTCCTATTTGCGGGGTCGTGACATTCATGGCGCTTTGGACCCTGACCGGGTTCACGATTGTTAGCTTGTCCTTTCAAAGTGTAGTCCTGATCGCTATCTTTTTCAAAGGAAGCCCATCATTGGAAGCGTCATGACGATTATCCGCCCGCCCGCCATTGCCGGAACGTTTTATCCCGCAGCGCCCGATGTGCTGCGCAGCGAGATTGACGGGTTGATCCATGCGGCGGTCGAGAGCCAGACAGGGAATGATACGCCAATCCCCAAGGCAATCATTGTGCCCCATGCCGGGCTGATGTTTTCAGGGGCGATTGCCGGTCTGGGTTTTGCCACGGTTCGGGCGTTAAAGGGCACGGTCAAACGGATCGTGATCATTGGCCCGGCGCATCGCATGGCGTTTCAGGGGATTGCGATTGCCAAGGCGGACGGGTTTGCCACACCGCTTGGCGATGTGAGGTGCGATCTGGCCGGGTTGCAGGCGGCCCTTGCATGGCCGCAGGTGCAGGTCCTGGACGAGGCGCACGCCCATGAACACGGGCTTGAGATCGAATTGCCGTTTATCCAGCGATTGTTTGGCGAAGATGCCGATATCGGCATTGTGCCCCTGCTGGTCAGCCGATGCAGCGCGCGGCAGGTGCATGAGGTGATCGAGGCGCTTTGGGGTGGGCCGGAAACCCTGATCGTGATTTCATCGGACCTGTCGCATTTTCATGATTACGATACCGCCAAGCGCATCGACGACAATACGCGCGTCATGATCGAACGGTTTGACGCCGAAAGCATCACAAGCGGCGATGCATGCGGCGCGTTGCCAATTGCGGGCATGTTGATGTCGGCCCGCAAACGCGGCATGCGGATCAGGACACTTGGCATGTGCAATTCCGGCGATGTGACGGGCGATAAATCGCGCGTTGTCGGCTATGGCGCGTGGGCGGTTTATGCAGGATCAAAAGACATGCGCGAGGATGAAAAGACGAGCAAATCATCAGGCGGCTTTGTCGGCATGACCGAAAAGCTTCTGGCCGATCACGGGGCGGAGATGATCGACCTTGCAAGGCAATCGATCTGGCACGGGATCACGCATGGCGGGCCGCTTCGCATTGATCCGGCATCGGTTTCCCCGGCCCTTCTGGCACCGGGCGCGTGTTTTGTGACATTAAAGAAATCCGGCCAGCTTCGCGGCTGCATCGGATCGGTGATGGCGCATCGCGATCTGGCGACGGATCTGTGCGAAAATGCGTTTAAGGCCGGATTTGGCGACCCGCGCTTTCCGGCCCTTCGCCAAGATGAACTGAATGACGATCTGGAATTATCGATCTCGGTCCTCTCCCCGCCGCGTGATTTTCCGTTTGAAAACGAGGCCGATCTGATCGCCAAACTGACACCCGATGAGGATGGCATTATCCTGTCGGATGGCAATCATCGTGGCTTGTTCCTGCCTCAAGTCTGGGAACAGTTGCCCGATCCGGCGGATTTCGTGGCACAATTGAAACGCAAGGCCGGGCTTTCGACGGATCACTGGTCGGATCGCATGCGCGCACAACGGTTTGTGACGCGCGGCATCTCGGGCAAGGACATCTCGCCCAGGGATTTCTGGCAGCAACCGACCCCGATGTCATGAGCATTGCAGGATCGGACAGCATCAATGTCCGTGAAGGACGCTATCGTTACTTCATTGAAAGCGTGATCGCGTGGGAAGGGGTTTGGGGGCTTTATGACAAGGGCTGGCTGTTGTACCCCGGCAATGAAGGCACCCGATATTGCCCGTTTTTCGCAAGCCGCGACCATGCGGATGCGTGGACCGAGATAGCGCAAACCGGCTATGTCCCGACCGCGATCACCCTGGTTGAACTGACCGAAAAGCTGCTGCCCGATCTTGCCCGGAACAGGATTGAACCCGGTATTTCACCGACCGGCGATGATGGCCCGATCCTGCCGGGGCATTTGGCATTGCATGATGATTTGATGGCCGCGTTAAAGAAATCGATCACCGGCTAGGGATGTGGGACAGCGTTTTCGCAAAGCGCAGCTTTGGCAGGGCCCGTGCCCCATTGCGTTCATAAAACCGGGCAGCATCGATATTCCAGTCGGGCGTTTGCCATTCCATCCAGCCAAGGTTCTGCTGACGTGCCAGATTTTCAAACGCGGCCAGCATCCGCGCGCCAAGCCCGGCCCCACGGCTTTGCGGCGCGAGGTAAAGACAATCCAGATGCAGGAAGCAGGCGGCCTTCCATGTTGAAAATTCGATACTGGCAGCACCATAGCCGACCAGTTCCCCACCCCTGCCCGCCACCATCACGCTCAGGCGGGCATCCGCGCCAAACAGATATCGGGGCAGGTTTTCGGCCAGGTGGGTGCGATTGACCTTCTGGCGTTCAAAATCCGCGTGATCGGCAATCAGGTCAATCAGACGGGGCAGATCATCCGGGGCGGCGGTGCGGATTTCATATGGCACTGGTGATGACGTCATTGGTGCGATCCGGTGGCAAAGAATAGGATGGGCCGACAGGCAGCGATCCTGTCGGCCAGTATTAGAGATGGTTACCGTCAGATCAGGCAACCGGTTCCGTCAGGTTGAAGCCTTCGTCGATCCATCCGGTCACACCGCCAATCATCAGTTTGACCGGCATGCCAAGGGCGGCCAGCCGACAGGCGGCTTTGTTGGCACCATTGCAATGCGGACCGGCGCAATAAACCACAAAGGTTTTACCGGCGGGATATTCGGCCATGCGGCGTTCGGTCATCTTGCCGTGCGGGATGTTGATCGCGCCTTCGATATGGCCGCCGTGATACAGCGCGGGGGACCGGACATCGACAAGAATGAAATCATCGATCCCTGATTGCAGGCTTGCATGTGTATCCCAGCAATCGGTTTCAAATTGCAGCATCGCATCAAAATGGGCGCGAGCAATATGCGACGGTGCGGGGTTGATTTCATTGATCAGGCTTTTCATTCGGGTGGCTCCGTTTTCAATCATCATGGGTGATGGGATGATCGTAACGATTGCCATTTTTTGTGATAGTGGCCAAAATGCCATTATTCGGTAATTTTTCGCCAAACCGCATTTTAACGGAATCAAATCCGGTCATGCCCGATCATCGTGCCGCAGATATCAAACCAACCGACGCCCTGCATCATGTTGTGGTGCTGGCCTATGACGGGCTTTGCACATTTGAATTCGGCATCGCCCTAGAGGCATTTGCCCTGCCCCGGCCGGAATTTGATTTTCCGTGGTATCGCTGTTCGATTGCGGGAATTGACCCGGAAATCCGCGCGATGGGCGGATTTCGGGTGGCGACCGATGCCGGGATCGAATTGATTGATCAGGCCGATACCGTGATCATCCCCGGCTGGCGCGGGGCGGATGTGATGCCCGATGTGGCACTTTGTGATGCGTTAAGGCGTGCTCATGGCCGCGGATGCCGGTTGGTAAGCATCTGTTCGGGCGTGTTTGTTCTGGCGGCAAGCGGGTTGCTGGCAAACGGGCGGGCGACGACGCATTGGCGATATACCGACCGGCTGCACGCGATGTATCCCGATATCGAGATTGTCGATGATGTTTTATATGTCGAAAACAGCCAGATCATCACATCGGCGGGCAGCAGTGCGGGGATTGATGCCTGTTTGCATGTGATCCGGTCCGATCATGGCGCGCAGGTTGCCAATGTGGTCGCACGGCGGTTGGTGATGCCGCCCCATCGTGATGGGGGGCAGGCACAATATGTCGAAGCGCCGGTACAGGAACGACCGGGCAAATCGATTGCAGCCGTTCTGGACTGGGCACGCGGCAAACTGGCCGAACCGATTGAAATCGGCGAAATGGCCAACTTTTCGGGACTAAGCGAAAGAACGTTTTTACGGCGTTTCCGCGAAGGCACCGGCATGGCGCCGCTTAAATGGCTGCGGCGTGAACGGGTATTGCGGGCGATGAAATTGCTTGAAGAAACCAGTTTGCCGCTGGGTGACATTGCCGAGCAATGCGGGTTCCAGTCGATGGAAACATTTCGCATCGCGTTTCGCGATATCGCCCACGTGCCCCCGGCCCGCTATCGCAACCGGTTTCGGATCGGTCAACCGGCGTGACCGGGCATAGGGCCTGATGAGAGGCGATGGCGATGATGAACGTGAACAGGAAAGTGAACGTGATCTCGCCATAATGGAACGGTCTTACTGGACGTGATGGGCAAAATTCCCTATGCCCTTTGCACGCAAAAAGATTAACCAGACGAGATTGCCATGACGATTGCCCTTCCGGCCGATGCCAGTGCCCTTGAAAACGGGTTGATTGAAATTGCGCGCCGTGCCGGTGCCGCCATGATGAAAATCTATGACACCGATTTCGAAGTCCGGTCCAAGGATGATGCATCCCCGGTGACCGAGGCCGACGACGCCGCCGAGGCGGTGATCCTGCCCGGTCTTCGCGCCCTGACCCCGAATGTCAAAATCGTGTCCGAGGAAAGTGCGGCTGCGGGTGACATTCCCGATGTAAACGGGGATACCGATTTCTTCTGGCTGGTGGATCCGCTGGACGGGACCAAGGAGTTCATCAAACGCAACGGCGAATTCACCGTCAATATCGCCCTGATTGCCAAGGGCGTCCCGGTTCTGGGCGTGGTTTATGCCCCGGCAATTGAAAAGCTTTATTACGGCGGGCCGGATGGCGCGAAGCTGATTGAAGGCAATGGCGATATTGATGACACAACCCGCGCCATCACGGTGCGCGACATGCCTGACGATGGTGTGGTTGTCGTCGGCTCGCGTTCGCATGGCGATCCCGAGGCAATGAAAGCATTTTTGGGCGATCTTGCGGTCAAGGAACTGCGCCCGGCGGGAAGTTCGCTTAAACTCTGCCTTCTGGCCGAAGGGGTGGCCGACCTTTACCCACGGCTTGGCCCGACCATGGAATGGGATATCGGGGCCGGTCATGCGGTTCTGGCGGCGGCGGGTGGCGTGGTCGAGAATATGGACGGCACCCGGTTTGCCTATGGCAAGGCCGATTTCCGCAATCCGTTCTTCATCGCGCGCAGCCCAAGCGTGCCGGTGAAATACCAAGGTTAAGCTTCGTCACTTTCCGCATTGCAGGATCAAGGCACGATTTACGCATCCCGCAAGGCGTGATTGCATGATTGATCACGTCTGCTGATCACGCGTAAATCTTCGCTGAAGGAAAAAAGCGCGCTATTTCAGTTCTCTGGTTGAAATTCAATTCTGCGGCACAAACTGTATAACACCGAAAAATCGCTATACGTTTGGGTTGAGATATTTTCCCCTTTGGGAGAGAGAATTGATGTTCCGGAATTCAATTTCGCGCCTGATCATTTCCTTGCAGAGCCTTTTGCTTATTGGCTTTGTAAGTGTTACGGGCGTTCTGGCCTTTATCAGTTGGCATGACTCGGACAATGCATCGGAAATCCTGAATGCAACCCGTGCAGACCAGCTTTTGTTTTCCGCAGTCCTTGGCGTCCGACAGCAGATTTCCGGCACCCAAACCGCGTTGGTGTCGCAAGACGATCCGACCGGGGCCTTTGCCAGAACGCGCGCGATTGCCGACCAGAGTTTTGACACCGCAATGGCGGCCCTTGAAGATGTCGAGGTCGACGGGGTTGATAAATATATTTCCGACCTTCAGGCAGCATGGGCGGAACAGAACCGCCTTGAAGAAAATATTGATGCACTGGCAAAGCGGCCCAAAGATCAGCGCAGCGTCCCCGAAGTCAAGGAATGGTCAGATTCCGTCCGTAACGTCGTTGACACCATTCTGGGTGTGTCGCTTGCGGTTGGAAATGACGTTCGGCTGCTTGACCCGTTTGTCGGCGAAATGATTCAGGTCCGGCGTGCGGCATGGATGGTGCGCGACAAGTTCGGCAGCCAATGTTCGCTTTTGCGTCCGAATGTCTCGAAAAACGAACCTTTAAGCCCCGAATCCTTCGCGCGTTGGAACCAGCTTAAAGGCGGTTATCAGCTTATGTGGGACGAGATTGATTCCGTCATGGCCCGCCCGGGCATTCCACAGCGTCTTTTAAATGAAGTAAAAGCGGCTCAAAGTGCCACGACCTCAGCACAGACGCAGCTCGATGCCCTTTATACCGGTTTGAATGGTGGCACGGCACCAGCCATGCCACCGACCGAATATACCGCCCTTTGCAATGGGCCGTTTGACCAGATTGTCGAAATCGGTCACACCGCCATGAAAGAGGCCGTGTTAAGTGCGGAAAGCAAAAAAGCATCGGCAAATATCGGGCTTGTGACCGTCAGCATCGGGCTTGTCATCGCCCTCGGGCTTTCGGCGATTGCGATTGCATCCGTGCTGCGGCGTTTTTCAACTCCGATTGGCCATCTTATGGCCGATGTCGAACGCCTGTCACACGCTGATTATAAAACCAAGGTCACGGAAACCGGCACCCCTGACGAGCTGGGTCGTCTGGCGGAGGCCCTTGAAGAGTTGCGAAAAAATGCGTTGCAGACCGAAGAACTGCGACAGGCACAGCAAAAAGCCCAGCAGGAGCAAATCGAGAAAGGCAAGAAACTGGCCGAGGCGGTCAGTGCGTTTGAACAGGGATCAGCAAGGATCGTACAGGCAGTTCGCCATGCATCGGGGGATATGCAGGGCAATGCCGAACAATTGTCCACCATTGCCGAAAACACCGATCAGCGTACCCAGGTCGTTGCCAAGGCATCGGGCGAGGCATCGGGCAATGTGCAGACCGTTGCCGCCGCGTCCGAAGAACTGAGCGCATCGATCATCGAAGTCAATCAGCAGATCAATGGATCATCACGCATGGCCAATGATGCGGTTGACGAGGTTGAACAAACCAATCAGTCGTTCTCGGATCTTAAGGAAGCGGCCGAAAAGATTGGCGAGGTTGTCGAGCTTATTCAGAACATCGCATCGCAGACCAACCTTCTGGCGTTGAATGCGACGATTGAGGCGGCAAGAGCCGGCGACGCGGGCAAGGGTTTTGCCGTGGTCGCCAACGAGGTCAAAACCCTTGCCACCCAGACGCACAAGGCAACCGAGGAAATTTCGGGCCAGATTGGCGGCATGCAAACCGCCGTTGGGCTTTGCATTGAGGCGATTACCGGAATCGGCACCAAAATCCACACCATCAACGAGGCGATTTCGGCGATTGCGGCGGCCACCGAAGAACAATCTTCGGCGACGCAGGAAATTGCCCGAAATGTCCAGCATGCCGCGACCGGCACATCAGAGGTTTCAGATAACATTGCGTCTGTGACCGAGATGGCCCGCGACACTCGGCAAATGTCTGCCGAAGTCCTGAAAGCATCGTCAGAGCTTTCAAGTCAGGCGGATGCCCTTGGACGGGAGGTTGAAGAATTCCTGTCCCGGGTCAGGGGCATCTGATCGATCCGATGTCTCCAAGCAACGTCAGATAGAAAAATCGGGCAGCGGCCTTATGCACGCTGCCCGATCTTTTGGTGACGAAAGCAGCTATGCTCCTTCGAAAATCATTTCGCGAACGCGGCATCAAAACGAATAGCAAAGCCCGATCAGCAGCTTGTCCTTGATGCGGCGCAACAGGCACCTGCAGCTTCTTTTATGGCTTTTATTGAAAGAACTGAATCCCGCAGTTTTGTTGACTTTTAGCGTATTTTTTGCTATACAATCTTTATCGCCACACAACGTGTAGGTGACGTAAATAGCCGCCGGAATCACGGCGACGCGGTCCGGGTCACTGCTGCAGGGCGACCACCGGGCTAGAGCGTAAAATGGAGCCGCCATCTTGATGGCGGCTCTGCGCTGTTTGGGGTTAGGTTCCCGGTGCAGGTGTGGTCCGGCGCATCATCAAAAGCAGCACCGAAATCCCCGCCGCCAGCAAGACCAGAACCGGCAGGGCCCAGTTCCCGATCATCACCAGAAGCGACGTCCCCGCCGACGGGCCAACAATCGCACCCAGCGTATAGCTTTGCGAGACAATCACCAGAACGCCGACCTGATATCCCTGCCCCGCTCCTCCTCCTGCGCCTTGTCCTTTCCCCCGGCCGCTGGCCGCGATCAGGACAGCGGCGGTATAAAGCCCGGCCACCGCGACACCCAGCGCAAACAGGATAATTGCCGCCGTGATGCCATATCCGGCAAGCGCCATGGGCACCGCGCCAACCAGAAGCAGACCAAAGCACAGCCAAGCCAGTTTGATCGGACCGCTTTTATCCGAAACATAACCGACAAGCGGCTGGCAGATCGTGCCGCCAAACACAAAGACCGCCGCCAGCCACAAACCAGCTTCGGCAAGGCCGGTGTCACGTTGCGATTGCAACGGCAGGACCGATAAAAAGCAGATTTCAACAAACCCCGCGACAAAGGCAATCAGCACCAGATCCCAATGATCAATCCAGCGTCGCAATGCTGCCCCCGCGCCCTTCTGGGTTGATGTCATTTCAAGGCGCGGCATGGCAACAGCACAGAAAAGCGGGATGATGGCAGCGGCAAGGGCAATGCCAGACATGGCGAATGCATCCGATCCAAACCAGCCAATCAGGATCGGGCCCAGAACAATGCCAAGCCCCATCAGGGTTTCATGAAAACCAACCACCCGGCCCAGTTTATCACGCGGGGCCAGTTGCACGATCAGCCCGTCACACACCACCCACCGCAAAATCAGCCCCACCCCGGCAAACAGGGTTGCGGGCAGGACAAACGCCGATTGCGGCGCATACATCACCACGATAATCAGGGTGAAAAACGACAGGCCACTGACGACAAGCGGGATGACGGGATGGGTTTTGCGCAAAACCGCCGCGACAAAGAACCCGCCGATCAGATCGGCAATCCAGTAAAGCGACAGCATCATGCCGCCATGCCGTTCCCCTAATCCGGCATTGGTCAGTGCCAGCGGCAAAAGCGTGTCGATCACGCCGATCTGAATGATCTGCGAAACAAACGACGCCAGATTAATCAGGGCCAGCGGCACGGCAATATGGGTCGGGATCGTTGCGGCCTTGGAGAGTGATGGCATGTGCAAAGGCATAATGGCCCTCCTTGCGATGGATTACACCGTTCCGAGGGCCTGAGCGGGTGTTTGCAGCAGGCCGGATATGAAGGATGCAGGCTTTGACACGCACCACGCGCGAACCAGGATCAATCATGGGGTTCTTCCTGCGACCGACACCCTAAACCGGGACGATCATTCGATCAATGCAAACAGCGATAAAGTCGCTTCCAGCTTGTCATTCCCGACTATCATCGCTAGGTATTTCATAGAGCTATATTTTTTATGGAATGCTTGATGTCCCCGGCTTTGACGATCCGCCCCTATTCCGAAGGTGCCCTGACGCAGGCCGCGGCCAAGTTGCGCGCGGGCGAACTTGTCGCGTTTCCGACCGAAACGGTTTACGGGCTGGGTGCGGATGCCACCAATGACGATGCGGTTGCGGGCATTTTTGCCGCCAAGCAACGGCCAAGCTTCAACCCGCTGATCAGCCATTTCCCTGATCGCGATGCCGCCGCCAAACATGCGATTTTCGATGCGCGTGCCGATAAGCTTGCCGATGCGTTCTGGCCCGGTGCGCTGACGCTTGTTTTACCAAAGCGTTCCGACAGCAATGTATCGCAATTGACCACCGCCGGGTTGCCCAGCATTGCGGTGCGTGTGCCCGCACATGAAATGGCGCGCGCATTGTTGCGCGCGGTCGGCCGCCCGATTGCAGCACCTTCGGCCAACCGGTCCGGCCGGATCAGCCCGACGACAGCCGCCCATGTGGCAGCATCCCTTGGCAATGCGATTGGCATGATCTTGGATGGTGGCCCATGTGGGGTCGGGCTTGAAAGCACGGTGATTGATCTGACCACCGACCGCGTCGTGATGCTCCGCCCCGGCGGGATTACCCGCGATCAGGTGGCGGAAGTTCTGGGATGCGACGTCGTGATGGCCGAAACCGATGACAACGCCCCCAAAAGCCCCGGAATGCTGACCAGCCATTATGCGCCGGGATTGCCGGTGCGGCTGAATGCGACGGCACCGGATCAGAAGAAATACGGCCATGAAATATTGCTGGCATTCGGGGATTGCGTGACAAAGGGGTTTGACAAGGTCCTGTGGCTTTCGATAACCGGCGATGACCGCGAGGCCGCCGCCAACCTGTTTGCCAAACTGCACGAAGCCGATCAGAAGCGCTTTGACGGGATCGCGATTGCGCCAATCCCGGATCACGGTCTTGGGCTTGCGATCAATGACCGGATGAAACGCGCCAGCGCGCCCCGCACCCTTCATCCGACCCCGTAATTCTTCCAACCTCAGCCGAGCGGAAAACAGCCCCCATGCACATCCTGCCCGCCAGCGCGATCAAGGAACTTCAGGATGCCCTTGGCCCGAAAGGCTGGAGCATGGAGGCCGATATACTGGCCACGCACAATGCCGAGGCACGTGGCAAGTTTGCAGGCGACGCGGGCATGGTGCTTTATCCCGCCAATACCGATGAAGTCGCCAAATGTGTCGCGATCTGTGCAACCCATGGCATTGCGATTGTGCCCCAGGGCGGCAATACCGGGCGATGCGGCGGGGCGGTTGCCAATGCAGCCGAGGTGATCCTGAACCTGAAACGGATGAACCGGATCATTGATATCGATGCGCGCGATTTTACCGCCACCGTCGAAGCCGGTGCGATCCTGCAAACTCTTCAGGAAGCTGCCCTTGATCGTGATCTGATCTTCCCGCTTAGCCTTGGGTCGGAGGGAACCTGCCAGATTGGCGGCAACCTTGCGACCAATGCCGGCGGGCTGAACGTCATCCGGTATGGCAATACCCGCGATCTGGTGCTGGGGCTTGAGGTTGTTCTGCCCGATGGCAGCGTGTGGAACGGGCTTTCGAAATTGCGCAAGGACAATACCGGCTATGACCTGCGCGATCTGTTTATCGGGGCCGAAGGGACGCTTGGCATTATCACCAAGGCGAGTTTGAAACTGTTTCCAAAGCCCCGCCATGTCGCGACCGCGTGGGTTGCCGTCCCCGGACCGAATGCGGCTCTTGACCTTCTGGCGCTTGCCCGGCGTGAAAGCGGTGATGCGATTGCCGCGTTCGAGCTGATCTGCGGCTTTGCCCATGATATGACGGTGGCCCACCTGCCGGGTCTATCCGCCCCGCTTGCCGCCCCTTCGGACTGGTATGTGATGATCGAACTGACCTCGTCACGGCCCAAGGATGATCTGAACGAGGTCCTAAGCGACCTTCTGGAAGCCGCCCTTGAGGCTGGCCTTGCCAGCGATGCGGCATTGGCGCAGTCCGAAGCCCAGCGCGCCAATCTTTGGGCGATCCGCGAAGGCATCCCCGAGGCGCAAGGTTTTGAAGGCGGCAGCATCAAGCATGATGTATCGGTCCCGGTTTCCAGGGTGCCGGAATTGCTTGTGCGCGGCATGGCAGCCGCCGGGGATCTGATTCCGGGCATTCGCCCCTGCCCGTTTGGCCATGTCGGCGATGGCAATATCCATTTCAACTTCACCCAGCCGGTCGAGATGGAAAAACAGGCATTTCTCGATTGCTGGGAAACGCTTAACCGTCTGATCCATGACATTGTCGCCGATCTTGGCGGCTCCATCAGTGCCGAACATGGCATTGGCAAGCTGAAGCTTGATGAACTCGCCCGTTACGCCAGCCCGGAAAAGATGAAGCTTTTGCGTGTGATCAAGGACGCGATTGATCCCGATGGTATGCTCAATCCCGGCAAGATCGTGAAATAAACCACATCATGGGCGCCCCCAACCCCATAAAGGTCCGCGATGTTTTCGATTGATACCTATGATCCGCTGAATGTTCCCAAGGCTGTTGGGGACGAAATCTGGATCATTGACGGCCCGGTGATCGGGTTTCAGTATCTCGGCATGAAATTGCCGTTTCCGACCCGGATGACGATCATTCGGCTGGCGTCAGAGAAGCTGTTTGTCCATTCACCGATCCGCTTGACGGCAGAGCTTAAGGCCAGTGTTGATGCACTGGGCGAAGTTGCCTGTCTGATTGCACCCAACACCATCCATTATGCCGGGGTGCCGGAATGGCAGGCGGCCTATCCGGCGGCGCAAAGTTTCTGTGCGCCCGGTGTGATCAGACGGGCAAAATCGGTCGGCATGACGGTATCGTTTGACGCCGAACTGGCAGATAGTGCCGAACCGGAATGGGCGGATGAAATCAAACAGGTGATGGTACGCGGCGGCTATTTATCCGAGGCCGTGTTTTATCACCCGAAATCAAACAGCCTGATCCTTACCGACCTGATCGAGAATTTCGAAGCCCACAAAATCAAAAGCCCGATCTGGCGGTGGCTGGTGCGGATGTTTGGCTCGATGGACCCGGATGGATGTGCGCCGCGTGATATACGCATGACCTTTGCCGGGCATAAGGAAAGCCTTCGCAAGGCAGTCGATCAGATGATCGACTGGGCACCGGAACGGGTGATTATGGCGCATGGCCGCTGGTATGATCACAACGGCACAGCCGAGCTTAAACGCGCATTCCGCTGGGTCATGAAATAAGGGGCGCGCCGATCATGGCACGCCCCCGTTTGATCGCCAGATTCGAAAGAAATTATTCTTTCGGGCCGCCCCAGCTATTGAGCGCGTCAAGCTTGTCCTGACGGCGGGCTTCGGGGGATTTTTTCCAGTCATTGCCAAATGCCGCGGATTCCCATGATCCATAGGTCGGGTTTGGCAGCATGAACCAGCGTTCCCCCCAATAGGTCGCGTATTTGTCCATGACTTCGAGGCGTTCGTCGATGGTGCCATCGATATCGTCGGTGAAATCGCCGAAGTTATCGCCAAACATCATGATGACGCGGAAATCCGCCGCCACCGCTTCGCGGCGGGTGGCCTTGGCAGAACCCCATTCTTCCTTTTCACCGCGCACCATCACATGGTCGGCATCGGCGTAAGGGAAGCCGTATTCCTGAAGGTTTTTGATTGTCGCGGCTTCTTCGGCGGCCTTGCGGTTGGTGACATAGAAGACTTCAACGCCCTTGTCGGCGGCCGCCTTGGTCAGTTCCAGCGCGCCCGGGGTCGGGGTTGAAATCGCATCGTCGACAAACGCCGCCCAGGTTTTGGAGCTGTAAGACGTATTGGCCGTCACAACCCATGACTGATAGGCCGAGTTATCGAGCACGGTTTCATCAACATCAAGGATGATCGCGGGCGGCTTGGCCGAATAGTTGCCATCCTGTTCAAGGGCGGCGGTCCAGCCATGATCACCAATCGCCGCATCGAGAAGACGCTGCGCGCCTGCATAAACCGAAAGGGCCGTGGTTTTATATTCGACCGAGGTCTGATACCAAAGCGATGCGTTCAAACCGTCATTCTGTGCCGGTTCCTGGGCCTGCGCACCAAAGGCCGATCCCGCCAGAAGAACAGCAACGCCAAATGATTTCGTCGTCAATTTCATGTTTTATTCTCCCTGTTTGGTTCCCGATCCGGCCATAGCACACCCGATACGCAAAACAGCGATCTGACCAGCCGGACAGGATTGCAAGAGCATGCCACCGCACCGCACCAAAGAAAAAGCCTTTTTCTGCATAGGGGCGGAAAAAGGTTTTGGACGCGATTGGATAAAGGCGCCAATCCGGCGGCCCGCAGTCAGACAGTCGGGCGTTTTTCAAAAGTGGTGAAACCGTCTTCAAGGCCGGGTTCTTCATGCACGCGGGTGACATTCGCATGCGTCGGGCCATCATGGCAGGCCGCGATCATGGATTGCACCCCGGCCACCGAGCCACAAAACAGCGCCTCGACCGTACCATCCGCACGGTTGCGCACCCAGCCGGTCAGATCGCGTTTGCGCGCTTCCTCGACCGTCCAGGCGCGATACCACACGCCCTGCACCCGGCCTTCGATCCGGGCAAGGACGGAAATGTTTCCGGTGCCTGTTTGCGGGTCGGGTTCGGTGGTGGTCATGGCAACATCCTTTGATGTGATGTTTACTTCGCACCGGGAATATTGGCGTGCAGATGGGCGGTATCCTGAAACTTCTGTTTCTGTTCCGCTGTTGCCGGAGCCTGATGATTGTCTTTCCATTGATCGTATGTCATGCCGTAAACGACCTCGCGCGCGCCGTCATAATCCATGGCCACATCGCGTTCACGCGCTGCCGCCAGATACCATTTGGCAAGGCAGTTGCGGCAGAACCCGGCAAGGTTCATCAGATCGATATTCTGCACATCCTTGCGGTCCTGAAGATGCTGCACAAGGCCGCGAAAGGCGGCGGCTTCAAGTTCCAGCTTGATTTGCGGGTCAAGCTTTGCCGCCGGGCCATTGGCAAGGGATGCCTCGGTCGACATTTCCGAACCGGCGCAATCAGACATTTTCCATACTCCCGACCTTGCCATAGGCTGGCAGGTCCTGTTCAAGTTTTTCGATATTTTCCGGGACCTCGGCAATGCTTTCGACCGTCACGAAATGATCATTGTCGATTTCGGTCTGATCGACCATTTCATGGACCCAGGTGATTTCATAGGGAATGTGGATCGCCGACCCGCCACACGCAAGCACCGGCAGGATATCGGACTTCAACGAATTGCCGATCATCACGGCTTCGGATGGCTCCACACCATAACGACCAAAGATATTGCGATAGGTCAGCGGATCTTTTTCCGAAACGATTTCAACACCGGCAAACAGGCTTTCAAGGCCGGAACGCTCGATCTTGAGCTGCTGGGCAATCAGATCACCCTTGGTGATGAGGACGATCTTGCGTTCGGGATGAGCAGCATAATGGCGCAAAACCTCTTCTGCCCCGTCAATCAGACGGGTTGGCGCGCGCAGCATGGATTTGCCGATTTCGGCCAGTTCATGAATGTCGGCAGCACTGATTTTCTTATCAGAAAGCTCAATCGCGGTTTCGATCATCGACAGGGTAAAGCCGGTAATACCGTATCCATAAATCGAAAGGTTGGACAGTTCCGCCTGATAGAGGCGATCATTGACCGTATCAGCATCGACATAGTGGGAAAGCATTTCGCGCAGGCGGATATGGGCGTCACGAAACAGCGGTTCGTTATGCCACAGCGTATCGTCGCCATCAAAAGCAATCAGTTTATACATATTCACGCCTCGTTTCTTGTTCTTGGATGGCCTTGCAGAAAGCACCCGGCCTCAATCCGCGACCATAAGTCAGCCGGAAATCCCCGTAAAGCCCCGTTTCCTGTATTTAATATGCGCAACAACTGTTCGAAAGGGGTTGCAAACCCGTCGGATCGAACAGGTATGAAACAAAAAGCGCCGGGGGAACTCTCCCCCGGCGCATTTCCCGGCCCATTTCCGGGCCATCTCCCGGCGGACCCGGCCCTAGCTGACAAGGATACCGATCTTGCCGATATGCGATTTCGCAACGAATGCTTCCTGTGCCTTGGCGAGATCGCGAAGGTCGTAAACCTCCGCGACCAGCGGACGAATTTCACCCTTTTCGATATATTTCACCAGATCGGTGAAAACGCGATCTTCCTGATGGGTGCAGCCATAAAGTGTTAAATCCCTAAGATAAAGCGTGCGCAGATCAAGCTCGACAATCGGCCCGGCGATTGCCCCGGCAGTGGCATACCGACCATCAGAAACAAGGGTTTCAAGCAGTTCGGGCCAGCGCGGCCCGCCAACCAGATCGATCACGACATCAAAGCGGTTGCGCGGCAATTCATCTGCACGGTCAAGAACCTCATCCGCGCCAAGATCACGCAGGGCATTGGCCTTTGACGCGCTTGACACCGCAACAACATAGGCCCCGCGCCGCTTGGCAAGCTGAATCGCCGCAGAACCGACACCGCCCGATGCCCCGGTTACAAGGACGCGTTCCGCCCCAAGGCCTGTGCGCTGGATAATCCCCTCGGCGGTTGAAAACGCGCATGGGAAGGATGCAAGATCGGTGTCCGACAGGTCCGATTTGATGGCAATCGCGTTTTTATCCGCAACCACGGCATATTGCGCAAAGGCCCCGTTCGTCTCGCTGCCGAATGTTTCGACCCGGTGTGTTCCGTCCTCGTTGGGAACGGATTGCAGGGCCCGAACCAGAACACGCTGCCCAAGGCGCGCGGGATCAACACCCTGCCCGAGTGCGACAATCGTGCCGCAACAATCCGCCCCCTGAATATGGGGAAAGGCCAAAGTACCGCCCGACCAGGTGGCATCGGCAAGGGCATCCTCGCCAAAACCGGCATCGCTGCCCTCGCTCGTGGAACCGCGAACGGCCTTTGAATACCAGGCGATGCGCGTATTGATATCGGTATTGTTGACCGACGATGCCCCGACTTTGATCAGAACCTGCCCGGCTTCGGGGGTTGGCGTTTCCAGGTCTTCGCGCCATTCGAGCTTATCAAGCCCGCCATGCCCGGTCAGAACAACGCCATGCATTTTTGTCGGGATATCGGTCATTGGTCACTCCATGTAGAACGATTACTCTACTTGCCACGGTAAAGGGAACGTTCTACATTTGTCAACATGACGGATACAAAACTGAAAATCGCCGCCGGTCTTGAGCGGGCCTTTGCCAAGGGCGGCTTTGCCGAACCCAGTGTTGACGACCTGCGCGAAGCCGCCGATGTCAGCCTGCGCACGCTCTATAAATACACACCATCGCGGGCCGACATGGTGCATCTCGCCCTTGAACACCGCCATCAGCGCTACATTGATTTGCTGTTTACCGATTTGCCCGAAGCCCCCGACAGAGCCCTCTCGGCAATCATTGATCGCGTCGGTGTCTGGATGGAAACAGAGGCAAGCCACGGCTGCCTGTTCCACGCCGCCGTTGCCGCATCACCGGGCGATCAGGTGCTGCGCGATTTGCTATCACGCCATAAGGTCGAGGTCGCAACCAAAGCCGCCATCGCCACAGGGCGACAGGGATACGAGATCGAGCTGAACCTGATCCTTGAAGGATTAACGCAAAGCTTCACCCTGCACGGCGCAAAAGCCATTGCCGCAGCGAAGCGTCTGGCGGGTGGGATACCGACGCACTCCAACCCATAGGATTTCTGCTCCGAAAGGAAAAGGCGCTGGCCCGAAGACTAGCACCTTTTATTGCACCTTCAAGGGATCAGGCGGCTTATTCGTCCTTCTCGAACTCGATGATGATCGCATCCACCGAAAGGTTCGCGCCCTGCTCGGCGTGGATTTTTTTGACGACACCTTTGCTTTCGGCCTTGAGCACATTTTCCATTTTCATCGCTTCAAGGATGCAAAGTTCCTCGCCCGGCTGGACGGTCTGGCCTTCGGTCACCGATACCTTGACCAGCAGCCCCGGCATCGGGGACAGCAGGAAGTTTGACATATCGGGCGGTGCCTTGAACGGCATCAGTTTTTGCAATTCGGCGACACGGGGCAGCATCACCTTGAAGCTGCGCTGGATGCCGTTGGCCGACAGGCGATAGCCGACACCTTCGAGGTCGATCTGCACGCAGACCGGCGCGCCGTCAATGTCGCCAACAAACATCGCATCACCGATTTTCCAGTCGGATGACACGCCATAGCTGCGGTCCCCGATGGCGACGATATAGTCGTTGTTAACACCGTCAATTTCGATATCGAACGCGGTGTGATCATCACCCGATACCGCGACCCAGCTTTCGGCAACCTGCAACGGATGATCGCTGACCTGTCCGGTCACGCGCGCATTGCGTTCGGCAACACGCTGATTGAGGTATCCGGCAACAACCACCAGCATCGCCGGATCATCATTGGGCAGATCATCAGCAGAAAAGCCGTCGGGATATTCTTCGGCGATGAAATTGGTGGTGATATTGCCCGACTGGAACCGTTTATTGGCCATAACGGCGGCAACAAACGGGATATTGTGCGAAATGCCGCGGATGTAATAGGCATCAAGGGCGGCCCGCATTTCCGCAATCGCATCATCGCGGGTTTCGCCATACGTCACCAGTTTTGCGACCATCGGGTCGTAATACATCGAAATCTCGCCGCCTTCGAACACACCGGTATCAACACGCACGGATGCGCTCTCGGCTGGCGGCTGATACCGCACCAGACGCCCGGTGGAAGGCAGGAATTCGCGGAACGGGTCCTCGGCATAAATGCGGGTTTCCATCGCCCAGCCGGTCAGCTTGACATCATCCTGCGCGAGCGTCAGTTTTTCGTCATTGGCGATGCGGATCATCCATTCCACAAGATCCTCGCCAGTCACCAGTTCGGTCACCGGATGTTCGACCTGAAGCCTTGTGTTCATTTCAAGGAAGTAGAAATTCTTGTCCTTGTCGACGATGAATTCCACCGTCCCGGCGGAGCAGTAATCCACCGCATGCGCCAGTGCCACGGCCTGTTCGCCCATCGCCTTGCGGGTTTCGGGATCAATAAAGGGTGACGGCGCTTCTTCGACGACCTTCTGATGGCGGCGCTGGATCGAACATTCGCGTTCGCCAAGGTAAATGCCATGCCCGTGTTTATCGCAAAGCACCTGAATTTCGATATGGCGCGGTTCTTCGACGAATTTTTCGATAAAGACACGATCATCACCAAACGAGCTTGCGGCTTCTGACGTGGCACGCTCGAACCCTTCGCGGCATTCGGCGTCATTGCGCGCAATGCGCATGCCCTTGCCGCCACCGCCCGCCGATGCCTTCAACATCACCGGATAGCCGACATCATTGGCGATTTTGATCGCCTCGTCGGTGTCCTTGATCACGCCCATATAGCCCGGAACGGTTGAAACACCGGCCTCAGATGCGATTTTCTTGGACGTGATCTTATCGCCCATCGCGGCAATCGCGCCGACCGGCGGGCCGATAAAGGCGATTTTGGCGGCATCAAGCGCCTTGGCAAAGGCCTGATTTTCCGAAAGGAACCCATAACCGGGATGGACGGCCTCGGCCCCCGTGGATTTGCAGGCATCGATGATTTTATCAATCACCAGATAGGACTGGTTGGAGGGTGCCGGGCCGATATGCACGGCCTCGTCGGCCATCTGCACATGCAGGGCGTTTTTATCGGCGTCGGAATAAACCGCCACCGTGGCAATGCCCATTTTGCGGGCCGATTTGATCACGCGGCAGGCAATTTCACCGCGGTTGGCAATCAGGATTTTCTTGAACATGACTGCCTCCATGTTACGAATACAAAGGAGAAACGATTCTTTCTCTTACTTTGATTTGACTACCATCAGCCTCGTAAATGCCCTCCCTAACAAACGTCAGCGCATCATAGTACTCATCAAAAGTATTAATAGACACAGTATCCTGATGGAGGTCTCTCAATTCGTAGTATTTCGATTTCAGGCTATTAGACCACGACCATATTTCCGCTTTCCAACCCTTTTTAAGAGCCCTTTCTACCTGTGTAATAAACCCTGTACCGAACTCCGATATTGAACCATCACCGCTCACAACCACTAAAGTCTGCGGTGCATCATGATCAAGAATGGCATTCGCAATTTTTAAATGCAAAAGCTCGTCAACACCCTGCTCTCGCACACGCGCTCCATCCTCTACACGGTGCAAAAGATCTACATCGCAACCCAAGCCTTTAGCATTTTCCCATAACTGATCACATTCTGGAGGAACTGAACCAGCCATGACTTTAGTTTTCACCTCTCGCCCGCCTTCAACCAACGAGAAGATGTTTTTGTAATATATTCTCAATAAAAACCAAGGTACGTGTGGCTCTTTTTCTGAACGAATATTTTGAGCGCCACCCCATACATTAGAGTTATCAAAAAAAACGTGAATTCCCATAATCAACTCCTTTTATAATGGAATGTTGCCGTGTTTGCGGGCCGGGTTTTTGATGTCCTTGTTGCGCAGCATCGCAAGCGACTTGCACACGCGCCTGCGCGTGCCATGCGGCATGATGACATCGTCAATGAAACCCTTGCGCCCCGCGACAAACGGGTTGGCAAATTTTTCACGGTATTCTTCCGTGCGGGCCTCGATCTTTTCGGGATCGTTCATATCGGCCCGGAAAATGATTTCCACCGCGCCCTTTGGCCCCATCACCGCGATTTCGGCTGTCGGCCAGGCATAGTTGACATCACCGCGCAGATGCTTGGACGCCATCACGTCATAGGCCCCGCCATAAGCCTTGCGCGTGATGACGGTGACCTTCGGCACCGTCGCCTCGGCATAGGCATAAAGCAGTTTGGCACCGTGTTTGATGATGCCACCATATTCCTGTGCGGTGCCCGGCATGAAGCCCGGCACATCGACAAAGGTGACAATCGGAATGTTATAGGCATCGCAGAACCGCACAAACCGCGCGGCCTTTTTCGAACTGGCGATATCAAGACATCCCGCCAGAACCATCGGCTGATTGGCAACGATGCCAACCGTGCGGCCATCCATGCGCGCCATGCCGATGATGATGTTTTTGGCATGATCGGGCTGAATTTCATAAAAGTCTCCTTCATCGACGACCTTTGTGATCAGTTCCTTCATGTCATAGGGCATGTTGGGATTTTCCGGCACCAGCGTATCAAGCGAGAAATCATCGCGCATGATCGGGTCTTCGCACAGGCGTGCGGGCGGTTTTTCCTTATTGGATAGCGGCAGGAAATCCATGAAACGACGGGTCTGCAACAACAGATCAACATCGTTTTCAAACGCCAGATCGGCCACCCCGGAAATGCTGGTATGGGTCATCGCCCCGCCGAGTTCCTCGTGGGTGACTTCCTCGTGCGTGACGGTTTTGACCACATCGGGGCCGGTCACGAACATATAGGAACTGTCCTTGACCATGAAAATGAAGTCGGTCATGGCCGGGCTATAGACAGCCCCACCCGCACACGGCCCCATGATCAGGGAAATCTGCGGGATAACGCCGGATGCCTCGACATTGCGCTGGAACACATCGGCATAACCCGCAAGGCTTTCGACACCTTCCTGAATACGCGCCCCGCCGGAATCGTTAAGCCCGATCACGGGCGCGCCGACTTTCATCGCCTGATCCATGATCTTGCAGATCTTGCGCGCATGGGCACCCGAAAGCGCACCGCCAAATACGGTGAAATCCTGGGAAAAGACGAACACCAACCGACCATTGATCGTGCCATGCCCGGTGACCACGCCATCGCCGGGAATGCGGTTTTCGGGCATGCCGAAATCAACGCAATCATGTTCGACAAACATGTCCCATTCCTCGAACGAGCCTTCGTCAAGAAGAACATCAAGCCGTTCGCGCGCGGTCAATTTGCCCTTGGCATGCTGATTGTCGATGCGGCGCTGACCGCCGCCCATGGCCGCCTCTGCGCGTTTGACTTCGAGCTTGGCGATAATATCCTGCATATTGCGTGATCCTTACTTTGGGCCGCCCGGAATGCGTTCATGACGATGGTCATGCCGGTGATGCAATCTGAATGATGATTTGGAATAGCATTATTCGGTACTGGAATGCCAATTATTTTTCACAGTCTGGCACAAGATGAAAATAGCCTGTAAAGGCCTGATTTCCCTAACGTCATTGCGATATGTAAGGACGGGCTGGACTAAAGTCTAGAAGCAGGTCGACAAATACCAATATTCAGGACAAGCCGGGCACCAAACGGCTTCTGGCGCGTTAAGGCCTTATGATATCCATCAGAACGGTCCTTTCATGAAGCTGTTTCGCATCCGCCCGCACGAGCCGAAATCCACCGGCGATGATCGCCCTGCGCAATCCTTATGGCGTTATATCTGGCTTATGAGCGGCCGACACCAGATCGTTGTCTGCCTGATTGCCATATCGGTGGCGGCCCTTGGCATCGTGCCGCTGGAACTGCAACGCCGCTTGGTCGACGATGCGATCAGCAAACAGGATATGTCGCTTCTGACCGTGCTGGCGGTGATCTATCTGGCGGTTGTTGTGGTTCATTCGGCGACCAAATTCATGCTTCGGATGTATGAAGGCTGGCTCAGTGAAAGTGCGATCCGCCACAACCGCCGCCATCTCAGCCGCCTTTACGCCGAAGACCGCACCGGCAATGGCGAAGGCGAAAATGGCCGGGCAGTTTCGATCATCGGATCGGAAATCGAAAAACTGGGCGGCTTTGTGGGCGATGGATTGTCGCAGCCGGTCGTGAATGCGGGGATGCTGATTTTCGGGATCGGTTATATGGTCAGTGTCGAGCCGATCATCGGACTGATCGGTATTCTGGCGCTGATCCCGCAAATCGCGCTGGTGCCGGTCATTCAAAAACAGATCAACCAGCTGATTGAAAAGCGCGTGGAAAAAATGCGCGAAGTCAGCGACGAACTAAGCGAACTCCACCCCGACGAAGATAACGATCACAAGGAACTTCTGGACCCGATCCATCGCGGCATCAGTTACCTTTATAACAACCGCATGTGGTTTTTCATCCTCAAGTTCGGAATGAAAACCCTGATCAATCTGCTTAATGCGCTTGCCCCGCTTTCGGTGCTGATTGTGGGCGGCTATCTTGCGATAAAGGGCGAAACATCGGTCGGGATTATTGTCGCGTTCATTTCCGGTTTTGACCGGATGTCATCGCCAATGCGCGAGTTGCTGTCCTATTACCGGATGGCGGCACAGGCCGCCGTACAGCATCGCATGATCGCGAAATGGATGAATTGATCAGGGCAACGAATGTTTATCGCGGCCCGATCAGATCAAGATACCGCCCCGCGGCCAGCAGTTCCGCGCGATGACGTTCGCGGCGCGCAACCGCCTCGGCATCAGCACCCCAATGCTCGATGGAATAGCTTTCATCAAGCTGGGAAACCTCAAACGCCTGCTCGGCACTGATCCGGCCGCGCAGGGTCGCAAGCCCGATGATCACCGATCCCGACACCGTCGTCAGGGTGTGAAGGGCTGTCAGGTAGTAATCATCAAGCGCCTCGATCTCGTCCTGAATACGCAGAAGAGCTTCGTCTTCCTGCGAGATCGGCATCACGCCCTCGGTCACTTTAAGCGACACACCCAGTTCATGATGCGCCCAGTCAAGCAACGGCTGCCATGCTTCGGCCTGCTGGCGGACAAGGTCATCGGGGAAGGATGCGCGATAGCATAACAGGTCAGACCGGCCAAATCCGGTCAGTTCCGCAATCACGCCAAACCGGTGCGGGCGCACGCGGTCAATCGCGGTTGCGGCCAGTTGCATGATCGGCATCGTGGTCGGAAGAACCTTTTCCCCCTGCGCATCCCATTCGGCCGCAATTTCATGCGCCAGCTGTTCCGCCGGCAACACGAATTCGGCCTTGGACGGCGATTTTACCGGCCTTCCGTCCAGATGGATACGCCAGCCCTGCGCATCTTCGTCGCGCACGGCTTCGGCTTTTTTGTAAAAACGTTTGATCGATTTTGTAAGCATGATGGCGATATGCCCAAATCCGTTTCCATGTGCAAGCGATTTGATTGGACCGCCATGTTCAAAGGCGATTATCAAGAATTTCTGTATAATTTTTGATCAATTTACCCCATTGACCATTTATTAAACAACCGTACTCTGCCCGTAACAGTCCCTTCATATCAGGAAAACCGGCAAAAAAGGGATTTGGCACAGGCATTGCTGTGCGATCAGGGGTATCATTCGGTCAATGGGTCGTCAAAAAGACCCGAAACAGGAGGCTTCATTAATGGTGAGACTTAAAGCGCGGCTACTTGGCGCGACCGTCGGCATTGCCGTTGCACTTGGTGCGCAATCCGCCATGGCCCAGATGGCGATCAAATTTACACTCGACTGGAAATTCGAAGGCCCGGCAGCCCCCTATGTGCTGGCCAAGAAAAAGGGCTATTTCGCCGACGAGGGCCTTGATGTGACGATTGATTCGGGTAACGGATCGGTCGGTTCGATCACACGCGTTGCCAGCGGCGCCTATGATGTCGGCTTTGCCGATATCAACTCGATGCTGGAATTCAATGCATCGAACCCGGATCGCGCGATGAAGTCGGTCTTCATGGTTTATGACCGCCCGCCGTTTTCGTTGTTCATGCTGAAAAAAAGCGGCATCACCAAGCCCGAAGACCTGATTGGCAAGACGCTGGGCGCGCCGGTTTTCGATGCATCGCGCAAACTTTTCCCGGCCTTTGCACAGGCAACCGGACTTAAGCTTGACGATGTCAAATGGGAAAGCATGGACCCGCCGCTGCGCGAACCGATGCTGGTGCGTGGTGACGTTGATGCGATCACCGGTCACTATTTCACATCAATCCTGAACCTTCAGGCACAGGGCATTTCCAAGGACGATCTGACCGTTTTCAAATATTTCGATTACGGCATGGATTTCTATGGCAATGCGATGATTGCATCGCCCGACATGATGGAAAACCATCCGGAAGAACTGCGCGCATTCCTGCGTGCGGTCGTCAAGGGATGGCGGGATGCGATTGCCAACCCCGAAGAAGCCATTGCGGCCCTTAAGGATACCGATCCGCTGATTGACCCGGCCCTTGAATTGCAGCGCCTTCAGATGACGATTGATGACAATGTCGTCACCGAGGTAACGCTTAAAGAAGGCATGGGCCAGATCAAGACCGACCGCATGAACAAGGCGATTGACCAGGTCAGCCTGGCATTTGGCATTGAAAACAAGCCAACCGTTGCGGATATCTTCACCGACATTTTCATGCCCGGCGATAAAGACCGGATGCTGAAATAACTGGCACGCCAGACCACGCAAACGGGGCCGGGCAAACCGGCCCCGATACATAATAAATCATCAGGATACGCAGGGGGATGACTGCCGTGTCGAAAAGCTTTGTCGAACTCGACAATGTCCGGCTTCGTTACAGCGAAGGTGACGATCTGGCATTGGAAACAACAAACATGAAGATCAACAAGGGCGAATTCATTGCCGTTGTCGGACCTTCGGGATGTGGCAAGTCATCGCTGCTGAAACTGGTATCGGGGCTGATGCCGCCCAGCGAAGGCACGGTTATCGTCGATAACAAGGAAGTTTCCGGGCCGCTTAAGATCGTCGGCATGGCGTTTCAGAACCCGACCCTTCTGCCGTGGCGAACGACCCTTGATAACGTCCTGCTGCCGATGGAAATCGTCAAACCGCATCGCAACCGCCTGCGCAAGCACCGTGCCGAATATGAAGACCGCGCGCGAGAGCTTCTCGCCAGTGTCGGGCTTGCCGGGCACGAAGACAAATACCCGTGGGAATTGTCAGGCGGGATGCAGCAACGCGCATCGCTCTGCCGGTCATTGATCCATGAACCGGACCTTCTGATGCTCGACGAGCCGTTCGGTGCCCTTGATGCCTTCACCCGCGAAGAGCTTTGGGACATTCTGCAGAACCTTTGGATGGTGCGGCCCTTTACCGTCATTCTTGTCACCCATGATCTGCGCGAAGCAGCCTATCTCGCCGATACGATTTATGTGATGTCCAAGCGCCCGGGTACGATTTTGGTCCAGCGCGAAAACACCCTGCCCCGTCCGCGCGATCAGGAAACGACATTCACGCAGCCCTTCACCGATCTGGTCCACGAATTGCGCAGTCACATCCGTGACGTGCGCGCGGCATAAGGGAAGGTTGAAAGCATCATGGCCAAGAAAAAAGACCTGTCCAAAGCCACTCCCTGGATCAGTGCAATCGGGCTTTTCGTGATCTGGGAACTGATTGTCCGGATTTTCAATATTCCGGTCTATATCCTGCCGACCCCGTCGGAAAGCATCATGGTCGGCTGGGATTTCCGCGGTGCGATCTGGATGCATGCGGTTCATACGCTTTATACGACCCTGGCGGGCTTTGCCATTGCGGTTGTGTTTGGCGTGGTTCTGGGCGCGCTTGTCGGGTCCAGCAAGGCGGTTTATGACGCGGCCAACCCGCTTCTGGTCGGGTTCAATTCGGTGCCAAAGGTGGCACTGGTCCCGGTTCTTGTCATGTGGTTTGGCATCGGTACGGTGCCCGCGATCATCACCGCATTCCTGATTTCGTTCTTCCCGATTGTGGTCAATGTGGCGACGGGACTGGCAACGCTTGAACCCGAATTGCGCGATGTGTTGCGATCCCTTGGCGCGACCCGGCGCGATATTCTGATCAAGGTCGGCTTCCCTCGCGCCATGCCCTATTTCTTTGCATCGCTTAAGGTCGCGATCACGCTGGCCTTTGTCGGTTCGGTGATTTCCGAAACCGTCGCATCGAACCTTGGCGTTGGCTATCTGATGTTGTCGGCATCATCGAAATTCAACATGCCGCTGGTGTTTGCCGGGTTGCTGGTGATCGCGGTGATGGGGATTGCGATGTACGAGCTGTTTAACATCATCGAACGCCGGTCCACCAAATGGGCCAATCGCGGAAATCCGACCAATTAAGATCGCACCTCTTGGGCACGCAAAAGGCCGGGAAAACCCCGGCCTTTTGATGTTCTGGCGATTGCGATAAAGCCTTAGGACAGATGGGTATCAAAGAAACCCATCGTGCGTTCCCACGACAGTTTGGCATCCTCGGCGTCATAACGGCCACCGGTCGGATTGGCAAAGGCGTGGTCGGCTTCGTACCAGAAAATCTGGTAATCGGTTTTCCCGGCTTCCTTGAGGGATTCCTCGAACCCATTGACCATCGATTTGTTGATGCTTTTATCAAGGGTGCCGAAATGCCCCATCAGCGGCGCGTTCAGGGTTGAAACCTGCTCGGCGGTCTTTTTGACATTGCCGTAATAGACAACAACCGCATCAACATCGGCGGCAAGCGCGGTATTGAGCGACCAGCCACCACCAAAGCACCAGCCAACCGTTCCCACCTTGCCGGTTGAATCCTTGTGATTTTTAAGGAATTTGACGGATTCCTGCAATTTCTCGGTGGCAATCGCCGGATTGACCGCCGACATCAGCGCCTTTGCCCCATCCGCCGTGGTTGCGGGTGGCTTGCCATACAGATCAACCGCAAGCGCGATATAGCCCTGCTTGGCATATTCTGCCGCAACCGCGCGGATTTGATCATTCAGCCCCCACCATTCATGGATCAGAATGACGGTCGGGGCCGGAAGGGTTGCCGGCATGGCGATTTCGGCGGTCATTTTTTCCCCGCCCGGCGTGGTGATGGTCACGGGGGACAATGTCGATCCGGCGGCATGGGCCAAAATCGGATCGGCCAGAATAACCGCAAGCGGCAAGGCAACCGCGCCTTTAAGGAACAGACGGCGATCTTCATCCGTGGCCTTCGGCGGCGGGCCGAGATGGTCGTTTACGCCACATCCGTCAAGCGTGCACATATTCAAGCCTCCTCTGTCTTGTTACGATCAGGCGTTTTTTTCAGGTTGTATTTTGCATGATGCTCTTCGCGTCATCATTTCGCAAGATGCGAAGAATTTGCAAATCACGCGCGCGTCACAAATCCCTGTCACCCCAAAGAGTACGCACTCAAACCCGTTACAGATCAACCCTTTGTACCGCCATCCTGGCAATTGTCATGCAAATGTCCCCTTGCCCTGTCTGCTGTTGCCTGCTTTAACAGCCAAACGTCGATCCCGTTCCCAATCATCCGAGGAAATCATGCGTACTATCGAAACGGTTCTTTTTGATCTGGGCGGCGTTCTGGTCGATTGGGATCCACGGCATCTGTATCGCAAGATTTTCAAAGATGATGCCGAAATGGAACGTTTCCTGACAGAAATCTGTCATCCGCACTGGAATTTCCTGCATGACAAGGGTGCGCTTCGCTTTGCCAAATCGATCCCCGATCTTCAGCATCGCTATCCGGAATATAGCGACCAGATCGCGGCATGGATGGACCGCTGGCCGGAAATGATGAAGGGGTCGATTGACCGCACCGTTCATATTCTTGAAGAACTGAAATCACGCGGCAATGTGCGTTTGTTTGCGCTGACCAACTGGTCGGCGGATACCTGGCCGCATGCGATTGAACGGTTCGGTTTCCTAAGCCATTTCGAAGGCATTCTGGTCTCGGGTCAGGAAAAACTGGCCAAGCCCGACCCGCAGATTTTCGATCTTACCGCCGCGCGGTTCAAGCTTGATCCGCGCGAAACCCTGTTTATCGACGACAGTGAAAAGAATATCCAGCAGGCGCGCGAAATGGGCTTTGCCACCCACTGGTTCCGTGACCCGATCCGCCTGCGTCGTGATTTGATGGAATATGGCCTGCTTTAAAAACAGTCAGTGCCGCTTGGCCGTCAGGTAATTGGCAAAGCACTGTTCGAAAACATATTTCCAGCCGCTTTCGTATCCGTCGCGGACCATCGGGGCGATTTCGCCCAGATTTTTCCAGTCCCAATGCTTGAGCCGGATCACACAGCGGCCAAAGGCATTCTGTTCGAACGTGACACTGATGCGGGTATAAGCCCCTTCTTCCCAGCCCGGATGCCAGGTAAAGGCAACATGTTCGCCTGCCTGCCAGATATCGACAGTGCCCCAGACCACCGGATCGCGGCCCTTGGCATGCTCGACAATCTTGCCGCCAAGGCCCGGATTGATTTCGACCGATTTGCAGTTTTCACGCGCCAGCGAATGGCTGTCGGTCGGCCACCAATTGCCAAAGCCATTGGTGAATGCCTCGAACGCGTATTCCGGTTCGACCGGAACGGTGATTTCCACCCGGATCGGTTTCAGGTCGTCATCTTTGTGATCGGCTTCAGGCAACATCGCGGCCAGTTCCCCACATGGTTTCCAGCAATCCGGGCAGCTGATCGAAATGATCAATCACGGCATGCGCCCCGGCATTGTTCAGCGTTTCAATATCGTGATAGCCCCAACTGACACCAATCGACAGCATCCCCGCCGCCCGGCCCATTTCGATATCATAGGCGGTATCGCCAATGATCACCGCATTGGGCGCATCCACGCCGGTTTCATCCATGGCGGCGTGCAACATCGACGGATGGGGTTTGCTCGGATGATTGTCGCATGTCTGAAGGGTAACGAACCGGCCTTCAAGTGCGTTGCGCGCCAGAACGGCATCAAGACCGCGGCGCGCCTTGCCCGTCGCAACCCCCAAAAGCCAGTTGCGCGTATCCAGTGCGGCCAGCATTTCGCGCACACCGGGGAAAAGCGGCTCGTAAAAATCCGGGGTCTGGCGCAATTCAAAGAATGCCGCCTTATAGGCCGCGGTGACGCCTTCAATAATTGCGTCATCGATCATGCCCGGTGCGGCAAGCTTGCGGATCGCTTCAGGCAGGCTCAGACCGATGATGGTACGTGTCTTTTCAAGGCCGGGGCAATCAAGGTCATGTGCGGCAAAGGCATGATCCATGCAATGCGCAATCGCATGCTGGCTATCAACCAGCGTACCGTCACAATCAAATACCACAAGCCTGAGCGGATCGTTCGCCATCAAAAGTCATCCAGTTCTGTTCATATCGCGGCGGAGATTATTCCAAAGTCCGCCAAAGATCGAGTCTCTAGCCCATGCAAAGTCGACGCATTTTTTGCTCTGCGGCAAGCAATGGAAACCAATGGTGAATTTCAACACACTTCCGAACACCCCAAGGTAGAGTTAGGATGATTCTGTTAGCACGCAAACTGCGGAGGCTGAACATGCTCACACTGCGGGACTGCATCGATTTTAGCGATCTGAGCGAGGAGGAAATCCTCGCGATTGCCGAGTGTGAACACATCCCCCTTCTGACCGCCCTTGAGGAAGGCGAAAGCATGGTGCACACCCCACGGGGGCGCAAACGGATTGCTATTATGATCAAAAGCCAGGCGGAAATGTGCGAACGTACGGGAAATACGGTCCACGCCCAACATCTGCGCCGGGTTCATGATGCGTTTATCAACCGCTTCGACAAAATGGTCGCGCGCCCTTAAAGATCGATTGTCATCAACGCCGTTGACAGGGACGAAAAAGCCGACGCACTGCGTCGGCTTTTCGCGTTTCGGACACTGACCGCATCCGTTATCTTTTCCGCAACCGGGACGGCTTTGCCTTGGGTTTCGGTTTGATTTCCTTTTCCCGGTGGATTTCCGGCGTCAGGAATTTGGTTGGCGTTTTCGGATCAAAGTTCAGCGCTTTGATGGTTGCACTGAAATGTTCGGGCACCGGGGCTTCGATCACGACGCGATGGCCGGTCACCGGATGGGGAAAGTCAATCGCGCGCGCATGCAGATGCATCTGGTTTGACAGTCCATCAAGAAACGCTTTGGCGCCGCCATATTTCCCATCGCCAAGGATCGGGCATTCCATCGCCTGACAATGGGCGCGCAGCTGGTGGGTACGACCGGTCAATGGCGACAGGGCAAGCCACGCTGCCCGACGACCGGCACGGGCCAACTGACGATAGATCGTCTGGGCGGATTTGCCTTCTTTTTCGTCGATGACCATCTTTTCACCGCCCTTACCGCCATGTTTGGCAAGCGGGGCATCAATCAGACCTTCGCGTTCATCGGGCGCACCCGATACAATCGCCCAGTACAATTTCCGCGTGGTCTTGTCCTTGAATGCCTTGGTCAGGGCATTGGCCGCCGATGCCGACCGTGCAAGCAACAGCACGCCGCTGGTGTCCTTATCAAGACGATGCACCAGTTTCGGGCGTTCCTTGCTATCAAGCTTTAACGCATCAAGCATGCCATCAACATGAAGGTCGGTATTGGTCCCGCCCTGCACCGCCAGACCGGCGGGCTTGTTGATCGCCAGAACCACCTCGTCATAGAAAATGACGGAATCGCGCAGCGCCTGAAGTTCTTCCTCGGTCGCGTTCGATTTGGCCGGGCCGGATTTTACATGCTGGGCCGCATTGGCCGCATCGTAATTGCCCTCCGCCCATGGCCCCATACCGCCGCCCGACATGACCGGCGCGGGGGGAACACGGACTTCCTGACCGGGCTCAAGGCGCTGACCGGCCTTGGCACGTTTGCCATCAACACGGATCTGACCACCCCGCAGGAACTTCTGAACCTGCCCAAAGGTAAATTCCGGGCAGTTCCGTTTGAACCAGCGATCCAGCCGCATTTCGGCTTCGTCATTCTTAACCTTGCGCAGAGTGACGCCACTCATTGCAGAACTCCCCTTACCAGCGCGATTGCGCCGAACAATGCTGCGATGCCAACGCAGACCGAAACCGCGACATAAAGGCCAGAAAGGCCAATATTACCGCGTTGATATAAGGTCGCGACATCGAGCGAAAAAGTCGAAAACGTTGTAAACGCCCCCAGAAAGCCGGTCACAAGGAAGGCCCGCATTTCAGGACTGAGCGACAGCTTGACCGCCGAAAGCTCGATCAGAAGTCCCATCAGGAAGGAGCCGACGATATTGACCGTCAAAGTCCCCCATGGAAATCCATGACCAAGTGTCGCGCCCATCAGGGCCGAAACACCATATCGGGCAACCGCCCCGATAGCCCCGCCCAATGCGATGGATGCGATAAACAACGGTGAAAATTGCATGGCGCGGAACCTAGTCTTTCAGTTCTGAAAAGTCACGTGTGAAAACATCATGGGCGGGTCGCATTCCGGTACACCAACCAAACCCCGTCGCAAACGAACAATCAGTTCTGCGGCGCGGCCTGCCGGCCAATCAGGGCGACGGTTGCCGCCATCCATGATTTCAGGCGTTTTTCATTCTGGCCGAAATCGTCACTGCCATAGACGGATCGGGAATAGGCAAAAACGCGGCTGCCGCCATTTTCACCGGGAATGACCTTGACATCAACCCAGTCGGGAAAACGGAAAACAGGCGTCCGGGCAAGGAAGCGCAATTCAAGCGCCAATCCATTCCCCTCGACAAGTTTCATGCCTTGTGCGCCCGCGGTTGCCTGCAAGGCGGTTGCGACGGTATCGGGCGATGCATCGAATACCGGGCTTGGCACGTTGCGATCGGTCGATGGGCAGGCATCCGGCGGGCAGACCAGGAAATAGGTCGGTGATTGCGGCAGGTCGATATCCGGTCCCAGACTGATGTCTGCCGGCTCATCTGCCATCAGCATACTGTCGAGCAATCCGCTGAAACGGATTACGGCAAATGTCAGTCCGCCGACAAACAGAAGCCATGCCAGTACAATCGCTACGCGTTTCACAAAAATTCCCCGTTCCCGTTTTGCGTGCCCTGCTGTAACGCAAGACTCCCTAAATACCGGTTAATTCCTGTAATTCGTCAAGTTAACAAATACGAAAATGCCCAAACGAGATACTCGTTCGGGCATTTTTGGGAAACCAATGGACCGCAACGGGGGGGGATGGATTGCGATGATCGATTTCCCGCGGGCAATGCAACAGGGGTAGGCGTTATGCCGCCGTCGGAAGCGGTGCAGCAGCCACATTGGCAATCGCACGTTCCATGGCTTCTTCGGCGTTTACCGCGAAACCGGATGCATCGATAACGTCAATATCGGAAATACCGACGAAACCAAGAACCTGTTTCAGATACGGGGTCGCGAAATCGGCCGGGCTGTTGACCGGAACACCGCCGGTGGCAACAACGATATAGGCTTTCTTGCCTTCAAGCAGGCCTTTCGGGCCATTTTCAGTGTAGTTGAAGGTCACACCGACACGGGCGATCAGGTCAACCCAGGCCTTAAGCGTCGACGGGACCGAGAAATTATACATCGGCGCACCGATCACAACGACGTCGGATGCCTGAAGTTCGGCAACCAGTTTGTCGGAAACGGCGATCACGTCTTTCTGTGCCTCGGTACGGTTTTCAGCCGGGGTATAGA
>TARA_R100000049_G_scaffold5416_2_pt1 | contig 35230 bp, 39 predicted proteins | sample TARA_R100000049 | Tara Oceans TARA_R100000049 (sample SAMEA2619992) | marine metagenome | biome: marine biome (ENVO:00000447); feature: mesopelagic zone (ENVO:00000213) & marine oxygen minimum zone (ENVO:01000065); material: "saline water (ENVO:00002010), including plankton... | reverse complement strand
AGCGGCTTGGTCATATAGACTATTCCGCCCGCCTCAAAGCTGTCATCGGGTGTGGAGAATGGTTCTTGCAGTGGCAAGTCCGGCTGAGCGGTGATATCGCTTTCCTTCTTCACCTCAAGGACGGCTCCGGTAATATCGTTGGGCCGATAGGTTGTGCAGCCCTTGCAGCCCTGCTCATAGGCCTGAAGATAAATATCCTTGAAATTTTCGAAGCTGATGTCCTCGGGGCAGTTAATGGTTTTGGAAATGGAACTGTCGATATAGTCCTGCACGGCTGCCTGCATACGCACATGGTCCGGCGGCGTTAGAACCTGCGCATCCACGAAGTAGTCGGGCAGCGGAGCATCTTCGCCTTTCAATCGCCGGAAAAGCCGAAGCGCATAATCGGTTACTTCCTCCGTCTTGCGGCTATCATCGGGCATCAGCACGTTGCGCGTGTAGGAAAAACTGAAGACCGGTTCGATCCCGCTTGAGACGTTGTCAGCCAGCAATGAAATGGTTCCCGTCGGCGCGACCGAGGTCACAAGGGCGTTTCGTATTCCATTTTCAGCGATGGCTTTCTGTACATCCTTGTCGAGTTTCTGGATTGTCTCGCCAGCAAGATATTTTTCCTTGTCATAGAGCGGGAACGCTCCCTTTTCCTTCGCAAGTTCGGTGGAGGCAAGATAGGCGGAACGCTGGATCTGCGTCATCCACTTGCGGGAGAGATCGAGAGATTTTTCAGAGCCATAGCGTACGCCGCACATGATCAGCGCGTCGGCGAGCCCGGTAATCCCCAGTCCGATCCGTCGTTTTGTCCGGGCTTCGTTTACTTGCTCGGACAGGGGATAACCGGACACATCGATCACATTGTCCATCAAGCGGATGGCGTCTCTCACCACGCCATCAAGTTTATCCATATCGATAGTGGCTTTTTTCTCAAATGGCTTCGTCACCATTTTGGTCAGGTTGACAGATCCCAAAAGGCAGGCGCCATAAGGAGGTAGCGGCTGTTCCCCGCATGGATTGGTGCCGGTTATGGTCTCGCAATAATATAAATTGTTCCGGGCGTTGATGCGGTCGATAAAGATGACGCCCGGCTCCGCGAAGGCGTAGGTTGCGCGCATAATCTCGTTCCAAAGATCGCGGGCCTGAACTGTATTGTACACCGTTCCGTCAAAGCGGAGTTCCCACGCGTCATCCTTCTTGACCGCCTCCATAAACGCATCCGTTACCAGAACCGAGAGATTGAACATCCGGAGGCGTCCGGGGTCTTGCTTTGCCTTGATAAAGTCGAGGATATCCGGGTGGTCACACCGAATCGTTGCCATCATGGCACCGCGGCGGGAGCCCGCGCTCATGATCGTGCGGCACATGCTGTCCCACACATCCATAAAGCTGAGCGGGCCAGAGGCATCCGATCCCATGCCGTGCACAGGGGCGCCTTTCGGTCTTAGGGTCGAGAAATTATAGCCAATCCCCCCGCCCTGCTGCATGGTCAGCGCGGCTTCCTTCAGGTTATCGAAGATGGAAGACATGTCATCGCCAATGTCACCCATGACGAAGCAGTTAAACAGGGTGACTTTCCGCTTCGTCCCCGCGCCTGACAAGATACGCCCTGCGGGCAGGAATTTATAGTCTTCGAGAAGAGCGTAAAAACGGTCTTCCCATTTTTTGCGGGATTCGGCCGGCTCAACTTCGGCCATGGCTTTGGCAACGCGCCGCCAGCTATCGTCGATTGAGCGTTCCTTGTTACTGTCGTCGGCGGATCTGTGCCGGTATTTCATATCCCAGATCTGTTGGGAAATGGGCGCAACGGGTGGCATGAGGCACCTCGTATTCTGTAAATTCAATCTATCTTTAAATATAGTCTCAAAGGAACATTGCGCAAAATTTAAAGTGCGTGATTAGCGTTACGAAAGATACTTCTCGCGCCCTTCGGCAACAAGCGCTTGGGTTTTTGTCTCGATACGTTCCTTCAGCTCTTTCATAAAGACTTTGCGATCAAGGCCCGCTTCGATTGGCGGAAGAAATTCGATGACCATTACGCCGGGTCGGCAGAAGAAGCTTTTCCGTGGCCAGAAAAGCCCGGTGTTAAGAGCGATCGGGGTGACCGGTTGTTGCAATTTCGTATATAGCGCAGCAATGCCGGGCTGAAACGGCAAGTCCTCATCCAAAGGTGAACGGGTACCTTCGGGGAAGATGATGATAGGCCGCTCATCTTCGATCGCCTGCTGTGCCTGCGTTAGCATCGATTTTAACGCCGCGGCATGGCCCTTGCGATCGACGGCAATCATCTTCGTTTTGCGGCAGTACCAGCCATAAACCGGGATGTTCAGGAGCTCTTTTTTGAGAACAACAGCGGGATCATCCGTAATCCGGTGAAAAATCATGGTTTCAAAGGCGGACTGGTGTTTTGCTGCCAGTAGCGCGGCGCCCTTGGGTAAATATTCCGCCCCGCGGATTTCCAGGCGAAGACCGCAAATACTCTGAAGCAGAAAAACAATTCCATTGGTCCAGATACGCTGCCCGAGGACAATCCATTTCCGGTCAAAGGGCAGAGCGGGCAGGAAGGCCAGGTTCATGACGACCGACCAGGCAAAAAAGCAAATGAAAAAGCCAAGGGAACGCAGTTGTGTCACAAAACTCTCTTTCGGCAGAGGTTAATCGAGCCGGGCCCGGACAAGACTGAAAACATATTTGTTAAACTCACCGGCAACCACCATAAAGGCTCGCGGGTTTTTCCACCAGCCGGTTAGTTCGAGCGTATCACTTGCCACCGGATACGCAATAAGTTTGACGTCCGGCATCTCCCGTTTCAATTCAACGAGGCTACGCGGCATGTGATAGGCGCTGGTGACAATCGCCAAGCTGTTGAAGTTGTGGGATTTTGCCCAAAGTGATGCTTCATAGGCGTTGCCGACTGTGTTCCGGGCGAGCCGCCCCAGATCAACGCAGCAATTCATAAGTTCCTGACTCTGCCCTGTCGCCTGACGTAATGTTTCACGTGTAACTTTGGAATTTACACCGGAGACGAGCAATCTTGCCCCTTCATTGTCCTTAAGCAGGTCAAATCCGGCCGTCAGCCGGGCGGGGGTGCCCGTCAATATGACTATGCCGCTAACCTTTTGCGGTGGCGTTGGCATCACATCGCTGACTTCTGCCATAAAAGTCAGAAAGGCACCCAGCCAGAGGCAGAGTAAAATGAACAGGGTTGCTAAAACACCTCTTATACCGAAGGGCATGCTCTAGAACCTTCCTTCAAGAATGAAATTCGCCGCTTCGTCCAAATCAGCTGCGATATGGACTGGCATCAAATGACGCTTCAGGCCATCCGCCAGGGTTTTTCTCCCCTTTCCCGTTTGCACGAGAATTCGGTGGCAGCTAGCGGATTTAGCCGCCTCAATGTCCCGTTCGCTATCGCCAATTAAAACAGTTTCGGCAGGAAGCATATTGAATTTCCGCATCGCCTCTATCAGCATTCCCGGACCCGGTTTTCGCCGCTCCGTTGCCGCCCAGGGGGCATCCGGTGCGATGATTATATCATCAAGCCGCCCGGCCACTTTCGCCAGGGCATCGCGCAGCTTTCCGTGAATAGAATCAAGTTGATCTTCATTGATGATGCCGCGCCCGATACAGGACTGGTTGGTAACAACAGCCAGTTTATGCCCGTGGCCATTAAGCCGTGCAATTGCTTCCAGAGCTTTCGGAATAAAAATCAGTTCGGCCGGGGATTTGACGAAATCTGCCCGGTCCTCATTAATTACGCCATCCCTGTCCAGCAAAACCAGCATCCTACATCATCCGGCCAAGCGATTTCAGGACGACCAACCGCACCGTATATTTAGTGAGCAGGGCAACAAGGATGGGGAGCAATAACAAGGCAATTATCCCTTCAATACCAACAGACAAGGGCGGCAACATCGAGGCCTCAAGCGAACCGACCAGAAAATTGAAAACAAACATGACAATGATGGCGACGATAAGGCCGGGCAGGGCACCGAGAAAACTGAGTCGTGAAAAATAGTTCTGGAACTGCTCCGCAATATAGTTGTCTCGCGCGCCAATCAGGTGAAGAACCTGTATGACTTCTGAATGCATGATAAGGCCGGTGCGCACGGCAAATATGACGATAATCACTGTCACGCCACCAATCAGTAGCATGATGGCGGCGGCAAGCAGCTGTATGGAACGTCCAAGTAGAACCATCTTGTCCAGCCAGGGACGATGTATGTCAAGGCGCGCACCGGGAACCGACTCGGACAGCTTTTCATTGAGTGCGGCAAGGTCAATGGCGCTTTCCTGCGCAATAATCACCTCTATCAGCCGGGGCACGGGCAAATCGCCCAAGGCTGTATTCTTGCCAAGGAACGGCTCCAGCAGCTTGAGGGTTTCATGGCGTTCAATGGCGCGGGCGGCGGCAACTCCCGGCGTATTGGTGAGAAGCTTGACGGCATCCTCGACCTTTTGGTCCAGATCTGCCTTCGGGTCAAAGGCGATTTCCACGGTGAGGTTTCCGGTGAGGGTCTCCGACCAGTCGTTGATGGCATTGTTTAGCGAGAAAAGGCCGCCGATTGACAGTGCCGCCAGGAAGATCATGGCGGATATCACAACGGGCAGATATCGCGTTGAGACATCTTTTTCGAGCTGTAATTCAGCCGATTTTCCAAAAATCTGCATCATGTATCGGCCTTGCTGGACTGAGCCGGTGTCTGATTTGGGCCGCTGGTTGTCAGCATACCGTCCTTCAGATACATGACCGGGTTGCCGAATCGCTTGATGAGTTCAAGATCATGGGTTGCAACGACGACAGTTGTGCCGATCTTGTTGAGTTCCTGAAACAGATACATCAATCGAAGGCCCATTTCCGCATCCATGCTGCCGGTTGGTTCATCCGCGATCAGGAGTTGGGGACGGTTTATGACGGCGCGGGCAATCGCGACCCGCTGTTTTTCGCCACCGGAAAGTGTTGGCGGTTTGGCGTCGACCTGGCGGCCAAGCCCCACCCATTCAAGCAGTTCGGCGACATGCTGGTAAATCTGGACATTTTTTGCGCCTGCAATTTTCAGAGGCAAGGCGACATTCTCAAGAGCGGAAAGATGATCAAGCAGGCGAAAATCCTGAAAAACAACGCCGATTTTCCGGCGCATGGCGGGCAGGTCATCCCGGGCGAGGCCCGAGACTTCCTTATTGAAAAGCGTGATCAGCCCCCGGCTTGGACGATGGGAGAGAGCCAGCAGTTTCAGCAGGGAGCTTTTGCCGGCACCTGTCGGACCTGTCAGGAAATGAAAAGACCCCGGACGCAGGTGAAAGTTGATATCACGCAACACTTCCGGTCCGAGACCATAGCGCATGCCGACATTTTCAAACCTGACCAATCCGTCCTCCTAAAAATACGCGACGAAAGATAAACTATGATAGATTTATCAGCCAGTCTTGTGCATGTCCAAGCAAACGCCTATAAAAAAGAAACTTTAATTCGTGAGCTGGTGTTTCTGGCCGATGATTCTAACTTGTCCGAGTTGCTCAACCCGTTATTCGATTGACCCGATTACCGTCGGCCCGGAAGGGCGTGCGGTAAAATGTGCCAAATGTGGCCATAAGTGGCGGGAATTTCAACCCGGCGACACGCCGAAACCTGTCGCGCCCGACGCTCTGGAAAAAGAAAACGTTAAACCGGAGGACGCGGGACAAGCACAGTCCGGCATGAGCATTGAGCAGATGACAAAGGCTCAATCGCGAAATGCTTCCCCGGCAAATAGCGGTAAAAAGCGGCGTTGGCTTGCTTGGCTCCTCCTCCTTCTGATATTGGGCGCTCTTGTTTGCGGCGCCTATTTTGGACGGAACGCCGTGGTGCAGGTCTGGCCGGGTTCGGCTGAATATTACCAGTATGTGCGTATAGATGTTGAAACGCAGAATATGCTCGGCTTGGAAATACATGACCTCAAGACCAGATCCGTCTTGAAGGATGGTGTTACGACCTTGACCGTTTCCGGCATTATCAAGAATATTACGGACAGCCCGCAGGCCTTGCCGAGAATCAAGGTCGCGCTTATCGATGAGACGGGGCAAAGCGTTTATAGCTGGACCACCACCGTTGAAGAATCCGAGGTTATGCCCTGGGGTCAGGTGGATTTCTCTACCAGCATGAATCAGCCGCCGGAAGAAGCGAAGAATGTCAAAGTTGATTTGATCGACCCGGAAAATTAGATGCAACTGGATCGGCAGGTTTTCATCTGCAAGTGTTGGGGAATTTGAAGAACATGGCAGAAGCTAGGCCCGAGATTGAAATTCTGTTCGCCAGTGCGGATATCGCCAAGCGCAATGACGAACTGGCGGAGGAAATCGCGGCAACCATGGGATCGGATATTCTGGTTATTGCGGTGTTGAAGGGGAGTTTTGTCTTCGCGGCGGATCTCATTCGCGCCCTGCATCATGCTGGCGTTAACCCGCAAATCGACTTTATGGCGTTGTCGTCTTACGGAGATAAAACGATCAGTAGCGGAACTGTGGTTATCACCCGTGATATTGTCGATACGGTAAAGGGCCGCAAGGTTTTACTGATTGATGATATCCTGGAATCCGGCCGCACCATGGCTTTTGCGACAAAGGAGCTCCTTTCCCGGGGCGCAGAAACGGTGAAAACCTGTCTGATGCTTGATAAAAAGGGAAAGCGGACTTCTGATTTCGAAGCTGATTTTGTCGGGTTCGACTGTCCGGATTTGTTTGTCGTCGGGTACGGGTTGGATTTTGCTCATTACTATCGGGAACTTCCCTATATCGGTCATATCATCAAGCATTGAACGGAATTTCATATGGCGCGTATTCTAGTTGCAGAAGATGAAGCCGCTCTTCGGGAATTTATCACTCGCGCTCTGACGCATCACGGTCATGAGGTCGTTGCTGTGGCGGATGGAGCGGAAGCGTTGACCATCCTGCAAAGTTCCAAACCATTCGACTTGTTGCTCACCGATATTGTCATGCCGGTCATGGATGGTATTGCGCTGGCCCTTAAAGTCACCAAGGAATTCCCGGGTGTCAGGATATTGATGATGACCGGTTATGCGGCGGAACGGCAACGGGCCTACAATCTCGAAATGCTGATTCATGACGTGATTGCAAAACCGTTCACCCTTGATGAAATATGTGAGAAGGTGGCCGAAGCGATGGTGAGTGACCGCAGCGTTCTAAAGCATGCAACGACATCGGATGAAGGGTTGCTTGCAAAAGACAGAGATAACTAGGGTCGCGGCCCCTACATAACCCGGAAGAACTGATAGAAAACAACGAAACCCGCAATGGCAATGGCGACGCCATAAGGGAGTTGTAGACCGAGTGTTTTGCCGGCCTGTAAATGTGGCGCCGGTTTTTTCAGGACAGATATGAAAAACCAGTCAATCAGCCCGGATATAGCGGGTATTCGGTAAAGGATGATTGGCAGGACATAAACGACAGCCAATGCCCCTCCGGCAAGGCATGTCATCAGCAAGAGCAGGAGAAGCTGGTCCGGTCCTGCCCAAAGGGCGAGCGCGGCGAGAAGTTTCACGTCGCCGCCGCCAAGCCAACCGAACGAGAAAATGACAATCCCCACAACAAGAACACCGGCGCCGCAGAGCAAATGCCAGGGAAGCGCCGCCCAGTCACCGGCAATTCCAGCCTGCAACAAATAAAGAGCGGCAATGATCAGGGGGAGCAGGTTTGGTATCCGGCGCGAAAAGACATCCCAGATCGCTGCGAGAAGGACCAGACCACCGGCCGACATCATCAGGACAGGCATTTTATGTAACCTCAACAGTCAAGAAACCAGCATTATTCTCCGGAATCCTAACGGCCAGATCTTAGCATATCGTTAAGAATTTCTGTTTGGATAAGTCAACACGAGGAAAACTCGATGGTGCCCCTGGCCCGCACGAGTTGGAAAAGTCATAGCTGCTCATAGTGTAACTAAATACATGTTTTAAATCAATAATATGGATATGCTCCTGATCATGGTGTAACATAGGATTTCACTGCTTCACAAGGCCAAAGGGGGACTGAACGGGGGGCCAAAAGAGGCTAAAAAAGGTGGACTGATGATCTATAAAACGCTGAATCAAATGAAAGCCAGGAACCTTTCTGCCGGAAAATATGCCGATGGACAAGGTTTATGGCTGATAAAGCGGTCCAAGGAATTCGGCAAATGGGTGCTGCGATTGTCGGTATCGGGAAAGCGCAGGGAAATGGGGCTGGGATCCTGGCCCGATGTTTCTATTGCTGAAGCCCGGGAGCGAGCCTCTGCTGCCCGCAAGCAATTGTGGGAGGGTATTGATCCCATCGAAGAACGACAGAGGGTGCGACAGCCAATTGAGAAGGTAACCGTCAAGGAAGCAGTCATGAGTTGCTTTGAGGCCAGACAGGCGGAATTGAAGGATGATGGCAAGGCGGGCAGATGGCTCTCGCCCTTGTCGATGCATATCCTGCCGAAGCTTGGCAAGAAGCCAATCGAATCCATTGACCAGCATATCCTGAAAAAACATTTGGAGCCCATCTGGCATGACAAGCCGGTCGCTGCTCGCAAAGCCCTGAACCGCATGAACCTTACCTTGAAGCATGCGGCCGCCCTTGGGCTGGATGTGGATTTGCAGGCGGTGATGAAGGCACAGGCGCTTTTAGGCAAACAACGCCATACGCCGTCTCATATTCCGTCCCTCCCCTATGAGGAAGCCCCGAAGTTTTATAAATGGCTCAAAACAAAGGATCTGCAATCCTGCTACGCTCTTCGCTTTTTGATGCTCACAGCGGCACGGACAAGCGAAATACGGTTTGCGACGTTTGACGAGATAGAGGGGGATGTCTGGTCACTGCCGCCAGAACGAACTAAAACCGGCAAAGCCCACCGTATCCCTCTAACGACAGAAGCATTAGCGGTCATCAAGCAAGCGAAGCAAAGTGATAGTCAAAAGCTGCTGTTTCCGTCTATCAGCGGAAAACCAATGTCCGACGCCACCATGTCCCGCTTTATGGAGCGCGAAGGCTATGATGCCCGCCCTCACGGCTTCAGAGCGACATTCCGGACCTGGGTGGAAGAACAAACCGATGCTGAGTTTGATGTGAAGGAGGCTGCCTTGGGGCATCAGGTGGATTCTAGCATCGTACGGGCTTATCAGCGGTCTGATAGGTTTGAGAAGCGGAAAAGACTGATGGGGAAGTGGGAGTTCTTTTTGGTAAATTAATTGGAGAAGCATTCATTGGTGTCACGAAGATGCTGCCAATGACTGAAAATTGTAACGGCTTTGCTCTGAAAGTGCCGGTTTGAAATTACCTGCCAAAATAGAACAAAATCAGAACAATCAGACTTTACACTCTAACTTCTGGGTGTTAATCTCCCCAAAATGTCAAAATATGTCCCAGCAAGAAATTCAGAGAGAGACGATGCAAGAGTTGGATTTTCGTGAGTTGCGTGAGCAGAATGCCTTGTCTGTTGAGGAGGTTGCTCACCTGTTAGGCGTAAATGTAAAGACCATCTATCGCTGGGAAAATGGTGAGATCGAGCCAAAGAAACATTGCTTTGAAATTCTCCGAGACAAACTCGAATACAAAAAGAGTTTTCGCAACCCGCATCCTGATTTCAGGTTCATTGACCTGTTTGCAGGAATTGGCGGTATCCGCCGCGGTTTTGAGGCAGTTGGCGGTAAATGCATCTATACATGCGAATGGGATGAATATGCGCAGCGTACATATCGCGCAAATTTCCATGACGATCATCATATCACAGGAGACATCACAAAGGTTAATCCCGCTGATATCCCCAAACACGAAGTCCTGCTTGCAGGCTTCCCTTGCCAACCTTTCAGCATTGCTGGCGTCTCGAAAAAGAAGGCACTCGGTCGTGCGCATGGATTCGAGGACAAAACTCAAGGCACCCTGTTCTATGATGTCCTGAGAATTCTGGAATACCATGAGCCCAGGGCATTTCTTCTGGAAAATGTGAAAAATTTGAAAAATCACAATAAGGGTGACACCTTCAAGACCATCATGGATGCCCTTCATGCACTTGGCTACCATACCTCAGTTAAAATTATTGACGCCAAGGGATATGTGCCCCAACACCGCGAGCGTATTTTCATTGTAGGCTTCAGAAACAAAAGCGGTTTCAACTTTGATAAGCTGAATTTTGTCAATCCTCAGAGTGGTCCGGCTTTGGGCTCAATCCTGCATGACGAGAGCGAAGAACCGGAAGGCGACTATACACTTCCTGCGATCGATGTCGGTAGCAACACCAGATCTTTCGTAAACCCTAAGTACACCCTGACTGACAAATTGTGGGAGTATCTCCAGAATTATGCCAAGAAACACAAGGCAGCGGGTAACGGATTCGGATATGGCCTAAATGGACCAGAGGACAAGGCAAGAACCCTATCGGCACGATATTACAAGGATGGCAGCGAAATTCTGATCAGGCAGGATGGTATGAATCCAAGACGGCTTACTCCGCGAGAGTGTGCTCGCCTTATGGGATATGACAAGGGGCGCAAGTCGGAAATGATCATACCGGTATCCGACACACGGGCTTACAAACAGTTTGGAAACTCGGTTGTTGTCCCGGTTATAGAAGCAATAGCCCGACACATGAAACCTTTTATCGTGGATGAAAGCCCTGAGCAGTCAAAGCTATTACCAGACGCTGCAGAATAACTGGAACCCGCAATGACCGATATCGTCTCGCCCGGGAAAAGAAGCAGTATGATGGCAGGTATAGGCGCGAAAGATACGAAACCTGAAATAATAATTAGAAAACTTCTGTATAGAGCGGGTTTCCGGTATCGCCTGCACGTGAAGGAACTTCCCGGCAAACCCGACCTGGTATTTCCGAAATACCGTGCAGTAATATTCGTCAACGGATGTTTCTGGCACGGCCATTCATGTCACCTGTTCAAATGGCCTAAATCCAGAGAGGAATTCTGGAGTAATAAGATTAAAGGCAATATTGCACGTGACAGGCGAAAAATTGATGATCTTCTTGATAAAAAATTGCGAGTAATGACAATATGGGAATGCGCGTTAAAAGGAAAATCCCGTATTGATCTGGATGAACTTCTAGGCCGGATAACTGTGTGGATCAAAGGCGATGAGGTTGAGGGCGAGATCTCAGGAGAACAGATGTGAGTGATCAGGGCGAGCTGCCGATGGGAGACCAATCGAAATCAAGGCATAATAGTGAAGGACCTTTACCGGATTTTACGTTAGATGAACTGCGCCACAGAATGAAAGTGCTTGACGTAAAAAGATTACTGATCAAAGAGCTCGCGCCAAACGACAATTCAAAGAACCAACCATACCTTTCTGGAAGTATGGACGTAGCAAACATCCTGCCATCAGGAACTGCTTATGTAGATGTCACCCCCAAAGGTAACCGGGTTATGAAAGCACCTCTTCCACTCGAATGGCTCCAACCCGACGGCGAAAGCGTTCCGGCTCCAGATGCGAAACTAATCCTCTATCCACAGTACCCGGAAGTGCGTTTTTCAGGCTTTCTCAATCGTGCTCGCAACGCGCCATCTCATCTCCTCACGACACGAATGCCCGGACGAATTCTGTTTTTCGGGATAACCAGAGATCGCAGGATCATTGGCTGGTGTGTCGGACCGGACAGCAAGATTGCCCGTGAAATCGCATCACTTGGAGAGCTGGAAACCGAGGGTGTATTCCGCATTATCCCACTAGAAGCTCGCAAGGCCTCAACGCGGGACATCCTGTTCAGGGAACTGCGACGCATCCACGAGTTGGACTGGATAGTATCGAAAGCACTGAGGCAGGATGGATCGATAGTACCCTGCCGCTCGTCTAACTGCATTGGCTACACACTCGAAGCTGAGCTGGGTGTTGCTCGAAACGGCCTGGCTGAACCCGATTTCGAAGGTTGGGAGGTCAAAGCCAATCAGGTCGGCAATTTCACAAGGCCTCCGCCACCAGGCAAAGCCATTACGCTTATGACACCTGAACCGACTGGCGGATTCTACAGAAAAGCAGGCGTGGAAGACTTCATTCGCACTTACGGCTATGAAGACAAGATGGGCCGCAAAGACAGGCTCAACTTCGGAGGTGTGCATCGCGTTGGAGTGCGCCATGACAGCACGCACTTGACGCTGGTTCTGGACGGGTACGACTTGGCGAATGGACAGATAACCAACCCGGAAGGCTCATTGAACTTGCTTGATGATCGCGGCGAAGTAGCTGCGGCCTGGAGCTTCACTGGCCTGCTGAACATCTGGAACCGTAAGCACGCAAAAGCCGTATATGTGCCGGGAGAAGTAAGGACAGACGCTGAGCGTAGCTATCGATACGGCGCCACTGTCAGAATAGGCGAAGGAACCAGTTTCAATCATCTTGTCAGAGCCTTGGCCAAAGGCGATGTGTACTATGATCCGGGCATCAAGCTTGAAAATGCATCCTCAGCAAAGCCAGGCATCAAGCGTCGGAGCCAGTTTCGGATAAAATCAGGCGACATGGAGGACTTGTATGACCGATTTGAAGTAGTATCAAGCTTTACAGATGCATAGATTTCTTGATTTGGGTTCGGCAAGCGCATGTTAATGCAGTTTTTTGAAAGGCACGACGATGTTCAAAATGATGGATTTTCCACAGCGGCTGAGGTCCAATGTTCGTGCCGCCTTAGATTTTGGCGTGAGTGCTTCTTGCCTCGCGGGACCGCTTGGAAACACTGAATGAGTGACGTTGATCAACAATATAGCTTCAAGTCACGAGCGCGCATACTTCAGCACTTGGGCGACCAGCTCATTGGGACTCCTAGGCTTGCTGTCTTCGAACTCGTGAAGAACGCCTACGATGCAGATGCTTCGTATTTGAATGTAGAAATTTTGGGAATTGGCACTGACGAACCCATTATCGTTGTTTCCGATGACGGAATCGGTATGTCTCTGGATACAATAAAGAATATCTGGCTGATTATCGCTCACGATCACAAAGAGAAAGAGCTGAAAGCTCGCAAACGAACCCCGAAAGGGCGACTGCCACTTGGGTCAAAGGGTCTTGGGCGACTGTCTGTTCATAAGCTCGGCGATCAGATCAAGCTTGTAACGCGGGCAGATGGGCACGACGAGGTTGTCGTGAAAATCAACTGGACCGAACTCATGACACATGAGTTTCTTGAAGATGCGCATATAAACATCACGACGCGCAAACCCGAGGTCTTTTCGGGAGATCAAACCGGAACGGAGATCACAATTTCCGAGCTTCGGGAGAAGCGCTGGACGCGAGGGGAGATCAGGCGCCTGTACCGCCAGATTACTTCAATATCATCCCCATTCGGTAAAGATACCAAGGACGATTTTGTAGCGTCGCTTAAAGTGCCGGAATATCCGCAGTGGATCGAGAGGCTTCCTGATCCGACAGAGATACTTAAGCGAGCTCCTTGGAAATACACGTTCCATTTTGACGGCAAGAATTTCAGCTACAGGTACAGCTTCCAGAAGATACCGGGGATAGCGCGAGAGCCCCGGGAAGTTATCCAGGAAGAAGGCCGACTCCTGGTGCCGCCGGCAGAAATCGATGACGATGATCCACTGTTTAGCCGCAAGTCGCAAAGCCCCACAATGAAAAAGGTCATTGCTGATGAAGAGATGCTCGAAGGTGTCGGGCCAATCGTTGGTGAGATATATGCCTTTGATCTTTCAGCTAGAATCACAAGCCGGATGGGTGAAATCCGTCTGATCCGCGATTTCCTCGAAGAAAACGGTGGCATTCGCGTTTATCGAGATGGCATTCGCGTCTATGACTATGGAGAACGAAGCAATGATTGGCTTGGTCTTGATCTTCGAAGAGTGAACAACCCGACCAAAGGACTGAGTCGTAACATTATCGTTGGGCATATCTCGCTCACACAGCAACAAAACACCGAGCTAGTCGAAAAATCAAACCGTGAAGGCTTTATCGAAAATGCGGCCTATGAACGTTTTCGAAGAGCCGTCATAGGAGCTATTGAGCCCTTGCAACGAGAACGGGAAGTTGACCGGAAGGCGATACGGGAAATCCTTGGTGATATACAGGATCCGGAAACCCGAAGCATCATGGAACCAGTTTCCCGGATTCGTGAAATTGCCCGAAAGAACAACTTAACGGGTCAGGTCGATCCGCTTCTCGATAGAATTGAGAATGAATACGTCAGCATGAAAGAAAGATTATTATCTGCGGGTATTTCAGGCACAAGCCTTGCCGTAGTCTTTCATGAAATCGAACAAGGCGTACGTTCCCTCTATAAGAATATCGAGGGCAATCCGGAGCTTGAGGGGATCGCAGAGCAAGTAAGGGAGATGATGCGCCTTCTCGACGGCTTCTCTGACCTACTGCGCAAGAAAGATCGCAAGCCCGTTGATCTAAAGGTTCTAGTGAAACGCGCCCGCGACCTCAGCTTGATACGCTTCCGACACCACAACGTTAAACTTGATTGCCCAGCCCTCAAGGATGACTTCCCAAGTGTGATGGTTTCATGTTCATTTGGTTTGACTTTGGGTGCGCTTACTAACCTGATCGATAACGCTATCTACTGGCTACGTACCCGGTGGCCGGAGGACGAAAATGACGAGAGCGGTCGCAGAATCTATCTAAACATCGATGAGGGGTTCGAAGGTGGACCAGCAATAATTGTTGCTGACAACGGTCCGGGCTTTCAGGATTCACCTTCGGAGATAGTGAGGCCTTTCTATTCGCGAAGACCTGAAGGCATGGGTATGGGCCTTTACTACGCGAATATGGTTATGGAGTTGAATGATGGCTCGCTCATCTTTCCTGATCCCGCTGAAGCCGATGTTCCCGACGAATTTGACGGCGCATTAGTGGCGCTGAGATTTCCTAAGCTCGGAGAATAGCATATGTTTTTGAAATCAAGGTTTGTAGTGATCGACGACAAGAAAAGTCATCTTAAAGGCATCAAAGATACATTGAATGAACTTAGGCTCGATTGCCATGCAAAGCACTACACCGATGAAAGCGTTAGTGAGTGGCAGAAGCTACCAAGCGCTAGAATCCTTTTTATGGATCAAAATCTGACAACTGGATCGACGTTTGGAACGGGAAATAAAGTTGCCTTTACGGCAATTGCTGATGTCATTCAGAAACTTATTTGTCCTGACAGCGGTCCCTATGGAATTGTATTGTGGGCCGAGAAACCTGAAGTTGAAAATCTTAAAGAGTTTTTGTTCGAACGATTTACTGGTGCGGATGCGAAGTTGCTTCCGGTATTTATGACCGAACTCCAGAAGGGTATGTATATAGATACACAAACCGGAGATGTTCGAAATGCCGATAAACTCCAAATTGACCTTCGAGATCGAATGTCGACCAGCCCTCAGATGAAGGCTCTTTTTGCTTGGGAGGCGGATGTCTTTGCTGCGGCTGACGCAGTACTGAGGTCTATTGTAAACCTTGTCCCACTAGAGAAGCGCGCATCCACTGAATTTGAACAGGAACTTGGCAGAGTTTTCTACCGACTGGCTCAAGCGGGGGCAGGAGCCAATCGTGCGCGCGAGAATCCCCGGGAAGCCGTAAACCGTGTTCTGGGCCCGATCCTTGCGGACCGGATTGCTGAACATGACCCGGAGGGTGGGGCAGGAGACGAGTGGAACGTCGCCTTGGTCGATCCGCTTCAAAATGAGAGACACGCCTCCGTTTCCGTGCAAGCCGCCGTGAATTCCGCCATTCACCAGTCTTTTGCACGAGCAGAAAGAAGCGCCCCTATTCAACCCGCCGACTTGGGCGCTGTGTTGGAGTTTCCCTTCGAGAATGTCGATGATTCTTTGAACGAGTACTTCGGCATTGACAGGGATGTGATCGCATCCGACAAATTTTTCGGGCTTCAAGAAGCGGACTGGGACAACTGTTTCTTGAGATTGGTGCAGATTGGAGCTGCATGTGATCATGCCCAACCCAAGAAGGGTCCGCTCTTATACCTTCTAGCTCTGGAATGGGCATTCTGCAATGACGACGGCTCCAAGACCGACGGCGTCACGTTTCACTCTGGAAAATCAATGAAATCGGGTCTCGAATGGCGCTCACCCACATTATTGGTAGGCCCTGAATCGAGCGCGGGTAAGCTTTCGGCGTTTCTGAATTGCACGCACAGCGCCTCCCGCGAAGCGGTTAAAGATTGGAAGCCGGTATACAGACTACGTGAAGAACTGATTTCAACTATCACTCAGGAATATGCTAGGCATATTTCACGTCCTGGCATAGTTACGCTGGGTCCGTAGAGCTGATATATCCAAATTTTTGACAGATGAAAAACGGATGGTTGCTGCTCCTTTTATTCCGCTATGGCTAGTTAGTGCGTAGTACTTGGAGCATACCGCTGCCTTGGGGCATCGGCAGCGTATCAGCGCTAAATGGTCTGCTGGGCATCCCATCGACCATCAGTTTCAGATACATATTATAATTAGGTAGGTTAATCAGATCCTGCGCAGTAAAGACGGATTGGCATTCTTTTGCGAGAAAGCCTGCATCCTCCGCACCGACACGAAAGGAGATCAGCGTTCCGCTATTCCCAAGCACCGCATGCCGGATGTCTGGCTCAAGCTGATGCAGATACTGATGCGCCATGCACATCCCGATGTTCATCTTACGAATTTCTGAAAGCATGGTTGCCATTGAGAGAGTGGTAAACGACTGAAACTCATCGAGATACAGCCAATGAGGCCGTCGCTGTTGTTGCGGCGTATCAGCCCGGCTCATCCCTGCCAGTCCGAGGGTGGTGACCAACAAACCTCCAAGCAGGGCAGCGCTATCTGTTCCAATCTGTCCAACACTGAGATTAACCAGCAGGATCTTCCCCTGATCCATAATGCTGCGCAGTGAGAGCGGCCGCTTCGGTTCAACAAGGATGCGATACAACCTGGGATCCGAGAGAAACGCGCCAATCTTGCTCTGGATTGGGGCGATGGCTTCGGCGCGATAGCGATAGGAATAACCTTTGAATTCCTTCAGCCAGAAATCCCGTACCGGTGGATGCTCAACATTGCGGGCGATGTGCTCCCGAAACGATTTATCCGTGAGTACCCGCTGGATATGGGTAAGGTCAGATGCAGGTTGATCCAGGAGTGCCAAAAGAGCATTGCGAAGGATATACTCCATCCGCTGTCCCCAGGCCTTCTCACCCCAGAGCTTGCGGAAGACCTCCATCATGCCGGACGCCGCCATTGGACGACGTTCTCTTGGAACGCGTTTGAGTGGATTGTATCCATAGGGCTGATGCCAATTCGTAACATCGAAATAGATCACATCGTCTTTTCGATGCTCAGGAATAGTGGCGGCAATGCCCGCAATAAGATCACCATGCGGATCCAGTAGCGTTACCCCCTCACCTTTTGCGATATCCTGTTGGATCATGTTTTCTAGCAAGGTCGATTTTCCAACACCAGTCCGCCCGATTATGTACATGTGGCTCAGACGATCCCGCATTTGGATGCCAAAGCGTCGATAAGGCTGCCTGGCATTGGTCTGGCCGAGAAGGATGCTGCTGTTATAGTTTCGTCTCACATAGGCAGTGTGACCTTTAATGGGACGTCAGGTAAGTAGGTAAGAATTGTCGTGTTCGTCAAGTTTCCTCATCTAAGCCACTTGCTGCTTTCGCCGTACATTTATGGGTATGGCACCGACAGATTTGTCCCTAGAAGCATTTATCCGAATTTACAAAGAGAAATTCAATGAAGATATTTCTCCTGAAGAAGCCCGTATTATGGCAGCAGAATTTCTGTCATTATATGAGCTGTTGTATGTGCGTCTTGACCAACTGTCGAAGGATCCGGGCGGTAGATAATTGTACTTATACCAAATCTTAACCATATCCGAGTACATAAAGTAATGGATGTTTGAATACTTATCTCATATTTTGTATGCGTGCAAACGGATCCATACTATATGTTGATAAATTTTTTTAAGTTTGTCCTTGAATTTGCGATTCGGCGGTACTAGGTTAGGTAATAAGGAGTAGGGCAGTTCTTCTTCGATATGAAGCCAGTCAATAATGATTGGATGCATATGGGTGTTAATGTCAGAGGGGATCACCTTGAGTTTAGCCAGAGATATTCTGGGTAAAAAGCGGGGGGTAATAGAAGTCAGATACGGTAACAGTATGAGGACGTATCCAATATTATCAAACGCATTTAATCCACACCACGTTCTTTGCCATATCAATACCTATATGGTATGGTACAAAATGGAAGGAAAGGGAGTGTCATGACCGACACCCCACTCCCAGAACAAAGCAGTGTTCAACTAGCTCTTTCCAACCCTCTTCTTTATCCACTCGTACAATCTAACGAGCGCGTGCACCGCGACGATCATAGTGAATATTGGCAAAAAAGGTGCAAGAAGTATATTCACGCTATCCATTGCCGTGCACATACTTTCAGGCGCATATTGGTCAATATGAAAATATTGCCAGGTTTCCGCGCACGCACCGACTTCATGGATGGCGTGCGATATTTTGTTCGAGGTTTTTTGAGAAGACATTCTTCTCCCTCCCTAAGTTATCGGAATTGGGATCCAAGCTACAACTAGACCCAATTCCGGGGTTGAAATTTTTGGAGGATTTGAAGAAGGGGCGGCTTGAAAAAGTCGCCCTTTTTTCCTCCGTGGACGTATTTTTTTCATCTATTTCATAAGACTCTCCTTAGTTGCTTATTGTACCACACGAAAAAAAAGCAGCTATGAACCGTAGCCCATGCTGCCAAAAGCGCCATTTTCGCTCGTCGCGAGGAATGTTGCGGACGAACGAAGCAAATAATTTTTTGAGGCATTTTCACGACGGCCCCTCGCGTATAAATGACATGCTATACTCCTCAAGGTTGCTGTTCGTTGTTCATACTTGGAACATCATATTTTATTCATATAATTGCGTAATGCTGGCTTTTCAACCAAACATGCGAAAAAAAAAGCAGCAGAAACGTAATTTTTGCAAATCTATAATCTTTTTAGTTTAAAAAAAACCTAAGTTGCATGAATTGGAAGCATAAGGTGATATAAGATGGATAAGCAAATCGAAAACGTAAATCCGCAGAGTCTTTGTGATCTTATCAATGAGGTCGTTCAAAAACGCTTTGCAGGAAACATTTCTGAAGCGGCCGCAACTTTTGACAAGGCACGAAATAAGAAACGAATGCAATTCGAATTTTCGAGAAATGCTCTTACTCAGATAATTGAAAATAAACAAAAAATAACGTATTTGCACCTTGAGATGATTGCTGACTATCTTCAGATACCAGCAGGTGTATTTTTATTGTTTTCCAGAATTCGAGCAGATAAGCGAGACGAGACAGCGATTGAAGCGATTGAAGCACGAACAGATATCTTGGCTTTGCAGGAGCTTCTAAAATGGATATCAGCTGAGGAAATTTCGGGCGACTTGATTACCTTGGATGATTTGAATTTTACATACCTTGATAGTTGGGCCCGGAAGTTCCGATTGGCAAAAAAAAGAATTAGCATGAAAGGTGATACTTAACTTGAGTGTATAAGAGCCATCATTCCTCTGTAAGGGTTCGAACGTCCTGCATTACTGCCCGCCATTACAAAAAACTTACAATTGTATTACACTGTCGAAATGCGTGTGATTTTAGGCGCATTTTGTTTGATGCAACAGACAGGTTTTCGTGTCATTGAGTAATCCAGCGCGAAAGTTCGAACCTCATATGCAATTTTACGTTCGAGAACAGATTGAAAAGGTTAGAATAAGCTATGCCGAAAAAATCTATCCGTTTTGGAGTGGTTGATGGATGCGGTTTTCGAGCCGCTACGTGGAACCTCACAGTGTCTGCGGGTGAAGGGCCATCGGAAGTTTATTTATCATGCCGCGAGTTAAAGGGTGCGATTCATACTAGTTTTCATCCATCCGGAAAATGGCATGCTACGTTTACTCAAAAAACATTTGATGAAGATATCAAAGACGTTAGTCCTCCTGACGCAAATCGATTTATCCAAAAGTGGCAACGGCCACCGGAAGTTAAGCCGGGCATTACCTTGGCACTCAAAATTATTACTCCCTGGAACGCGGTGCAAACAGAAATTGTACCTGGCAGCAAAAAATTCAGTGAAATCAAGAGTGCACAAGAGCCTAAAGCTAACCAAGTGCTTATAGTGTTTTTAAATCCGAACGAAAAAATCGAAATCACAAACTTTGATGAGATCGGAAGGTTAGAACTTAACACTGGTGAAATAGTGGTTGTTCTACATCATGAAATCCAGATACCTAAACCAAACATTCCAAAGGAGAGCAAAGGTACTCTTGTGAAGGGGCGAAGCAAAGAGGATTTAGAAAGTGATAATGTCAAGGGCTTGATTTTCGCTGATGAACCTAATGGAACCAGAGTACTTTGGGATTGTGCAGTAGAAAGTAAGAAAACCTCTTGAAAGGAAGGACATATAACTCCACTGCAAAGGCTCCGATGTCCTTCATATTCTGCCGCTTAATCGTGCTAGTATGAGATCGTTAGATATGACTAAAACTGCTATCAAAGCAAAAACAGTTTTTGAAGACGCATTCAAAATATTCCTCGAAAAAGAGGGAGAAAATATCCTCAACGATGTGGCAGAGCGTAATCTGTGTGCGAGGCTTTCTTTTTATATAGAAACCATCTTAAGTAAGAACGGTTTAGATAATTATTTTTCCGACCCAGAATACAATAGAAAACAGAACGGGAAGGTGAAAACTATTTTAGATAGTGAGATGCATGTTATTCCCATACAATGTGACATTGTTGTTCATACCAGAGGAAAGGAAGTGCAATATGATAATCTTATTGCTATTGAGATGAAGAAAGCGCACCGGCCGCAGTTGGAAAAAACTAATGATCAAAATCGGCTAAGAGCATTAACAAAAGATAGCTATGATGGCGTTTGGTCTGCAGACGGGGAAACCCATCCCGAACACGTCTGTGGGTATGCACTAGGGGTATATATAGAAATAAATTTAAACCAAAAGACGAGCCTGCTAGAATATTACCAAAAAGGTGAAAAAGTCTCCGAAAATTCTTGTAGTTTCTAGCTTAAAAATGGACGCTTGAGAGAAACCTCAATTACAACAAATTTATAATCGCATTACAGTTCCAGAACACACGTTATTTCAGGCCCATTTTGATTGGCGTAACTGGACAGGTTCTAATGTCCTCTATTGCCCCCCGCAATTACACAACATTTCACAAAAAAATCTAGACGGGTGAATTTGATAAAATAACCAAGTGCGAATAGCTCTAAGAAAGTTGCCTCTAGTTATTTTCTAGCTTCTTTCCTCTATAAGAACTCTAACGTCCCTCAACAACTTTTTCCAACCCATGCTTCTACGAAGCACTATGTCTTATGCCAGTCTTGTATATAATAAGACAATGTTTTTGAATGATTTGATAGAGAACTGGAAAAATAAGCGAGCCGAGAAACGAGCAGAGGAAGCTAGAGTCAATGCTTTGTTTGAGGAATTCTTGGAGGAAACCAAGCCACATACGCCAAGAGCAACAAAACACCCGCAGGCTGCATTGTATAGACATGCTTGGAAACGTGCTGTTATTCTCAGCTTTCTATTTAAAGATATTCCAAACTCAGATAGGCACTATTTGTTTGAAAAGTTTGCAAAGATTGCTGCTAAAAAATATTACCGCGTAGCTCCCTCTAATGCTTATGGCACGGTACAATTAAAAATGTCACCCGAAGCCGCGAGTAAGTTATTTGACAAAGAAAAAGATATTTTGTTCCCAGTCGAGAAGAAGATTGAGAAGACAAGCAAATTTGCCTGCATTTATATTGGTGTAGATGATAATAGGAGGTACTACATCGGCCAAACTATGGGCGCACCTGAGTTTAGATGGGTTCAGCATCGGGCTCATAATACTGGACCATTCAAACAAGGTGCTGAATATATAAAGTGGGACGTGTTAGAGAGAAATGTCGAATTAGCGGATTTGAATCAAAAGGAATCTTATTTCATTGGCTTCTACAATTCGTTTGAGAATGGATACAATGATACGCGGGGCAACGACTTTCAAGCCTATCAGCAAGGTTTAAACGACAAGCATTAGCGATGCAACGGATGCGACCTTCAAATCGATATAAAAATTGTAAGTCGTACTCCCTCAGTTCTAATTTATAAGCTCGCCCACTTTCTCTCATCACTAAAACAATTAAAAGTCTCTGTCACTCTTCTGTAAGGGTTCTAACGTCCTTCAGTACTGCCCGCAATTACACAACATTTCACAAGAATATCTAGACGGGTGAATTTGATATAATAACTACCTTCTGCATTATTATGTCAGCATAAAAAGCTTACACATGGCTAAGAAAATCAATAATAACTACAGTAAATATGACTGGCCGGTTGCTTTCGCTCAGAGCTACCTTTTGATTGCAAAGCTCGCTTGTCAAGAGTTACTAAGTGACTCTGAGGATAAACGACACAAGGCAGAGGATATCTTTGTTTATGGTGTTCCAGATCTGTATGTTCCCATTGTTTTTAATATTAAGCATGGAATCGAGGTCTTTATAAAATCTCTTAGTATTTTTATTGATGAAACTTATGACGAAAGAACCCATGACATCAAAAAGCTATTCCAAGACGTTAAGCCACGTATATTGAAAGGGCTGCATCCAACAGATAGACCTTATTATGATAATCTTACACAGGACGGAGTTAACGAAATCAAAAACGCACTGAGTCAAATTGAGACCTTAATTAATGAATTTTATCATCTTGATTTTCTAAAATCTAAAATCAATCAAAACTATACGTTTAGTGATATACAGAATGATTTTTTTAGGTATCCTGAAAATAAAACAGGGATTCAGATTAATTGGGAGCCAGTACTTAGGGATTTGTCGAAAGAAGACGTGGAGCAAATTTTATCCAAGGTTAATGAATTGTATGAAAATTTCAATAAAGTTAGTGCTGCACTGTCTATCCTTTCTCGAAGTACTAATAAGCAAGAATCTGAAGATTAAGAAAGATATTATTGTCATTCATCTGTAAGGGTTCTAACGTCCTTCAGTACTGCCCGCAGTAAGAGATTCCGAGGCATTTGTGGTCTTATGCGATATGGTTTTTTGGCTTGAACAGTGACTTTTTGACCTTTCAAGCTGGGGTTCGAACATAGTTTTTGAATGATGTGGCGGCGAGTCGCTTCATCGCCTTGTTCAAACTCAAATCTGGCTTGTTTTAAGAACGAAATGGCCTCTTTGACGGGTTCGAACATATTCTGACTTGGAGCCTGCTCCAACTGTTGCTGAAGCCGTAATCGCTCCATTTCCAACGCCGCTTGTTTTTTAGTAAAAGTTGCATCGTCAATTAATGATGAGATGCGAAGATCAGTCAGGCCATCCAGCTTCTTCTCAACGCTCCTGAGCGCTTTTTCTTTGCTTTGCCGAGCTTTCTCAACGTTCGCTGAAATATTTGTGCGCAGCGCCTCAAGCTCCAGCAGCGCCCAGTCATGAAATTCCTGGCTTATTTCTATCTGCTTGAGATGCTCCTGGAACTGTTGGTCTAATTCTCTGGCTTCTATGGATTTTTCAAGGCATTTTGGCTGCCTGCGTCTGGTGCAATGGTAATAAACATACCGCGAGCCAAAGCGGTTAGCCTTATGCTCCGCAGTGACGGAGAGACCACATGCGCCGCAGGTAAGAAGGCCCTTATAGACAAACTCATACTTCTTGGGACGGGGATTGCTCGATTTATGCAGGATCTTTTGCGCATACTCAAACTGATCCAGAGTGATCATGGGTTTATGCTTTCCAGGATATAGCCGACCATTCCATTGGATGACGCCTGCATAGAATTTGCTACCAAATATCCTGTAGACATTACTCAACGAGATTATACGACCACCACGCGTTTTTCTGAGCCGTGTCGTCAGAGCCCAATCATTTTGAGCAATGCGGGCAATCTCGCTGGGTCGCATGTTTTCCTCAATCAATTTCTCCCACATGCATTGCACGAGCTTAAAGCGCTCGGGATCTGGTTCGATTTCTCCGGTTTCCCTGTTGTTGACATATCCAATGGGCGCGGAGTTCGGCCAGCCTCCCTTGCTGACTTTTGTACGGTTGCCGCGTTTGACATTTTCACTGAGGCTGTCGACATAATATTTGGAATAGCCGAATGTGATGGAGAGCATGAATTTGCCCTGGCTGTTATTCTCGAAGGTGAAAGTGGCAAAGCGGAGATCCTTCAAATACCCTTGGTCGAGGAGATAGATAATGCGCCCGCCATCCATGGAGTTGCGGGCCAGGCGGTCGGGATGCCAGGCAAGGATACCGTCTGCCTCTCCTGCCTCGATGCGGGTCAGCATTTCGTTGAATACAGGCCTGCCCGGCGCTTTGGCGCTCATGGCCTCTTCAAAGTTCTGAACGATCTCCAGGCCGGTATCGGCGGTGATGAGTTTGGCCAGTTCCTGTCGTTGCGACTCAATAGAGAGGATCTGACGATCCTCAGCTTCCGATGATTTGCGGCAATACAGGAAATACCTCATAGAACGTGATCGTATCTTAACGTTAACTTCCTATTTTTTCGAATCCCGCTCCCATGGATTCCTACCCTTCCTCGCGAGATCACGCCAGACTTCGCCGCAACGTTTCAGAAATCCCTGCAGGTTGCGACGCGCGCGCCGTTTATCCTTTGCACTCAGGTTTTTATAGGCTGTCCTAGGAAGCTTCAGGTTCTTGTGGTGTTTATGTTTCATGGGTACAGCTTAGCGCTGAACCTGAATTGCTGTAGAGGAGCGGACCTGGCGTGCGCGGCAAGGGGGCCTGTCTTTGTCTTCCGTGCCCGGCCTCTATGCTGTCGGGATGACAGATAAACAACAAACACAAAGGAATAAAAATCAGGCACAGGGCGAGCCCGTGATCTCACTGGTGACCGAAGGGGGTATGCTTGCGGAACTGCTCTATGACAGCGCAGAGGGCAAAACAGGATTCGCCGTTTGGCGGAACGGAAAATGCGAGTTTAAAAACACCGTCACAGTGGCTGGTCAGGCCTATTGCCCCTATAGCCCCGGCAATAATATTCTCAAACACAAGGTCGTGCTGTTGCCCTCGGATGTGCAGGATTATGGATCTGACGACAGCCTGATCAGGGAGATCGAAGCCTTCCTTGATCGCTATGTCGACCTGTCACCTGAATTCAAGCGACTAACCTGCCGCTATATCCTGCTGACGTGGCTGCATGACCGGTTTAACGAACTGCCCTATCTACGCCTGCGGGGTGATTATGGTACAGGCAAGACGCGGTTCCTGCTGGTCGTGGGCGCGCTGTGCTATAAGCCGATCTTCGCCAATGGGGCATCAACGATCTCACCGCTGTTTCATCTGCTTGATGCCTTCAAGGGAACGCTTATCCTCGATGAAGCGGATTTTCGTTTCTCTGACGAGAAAGCCGATATGATCAAGATCCTGAACGCCGGAAATGTGCGCGGTATCCCGATCCTCCGCACCATGATGACGAACAAGAAGGAGTTTGATCCACGCGCCTTCTCCGTGTTTGGCCCGAAGATTATTGCAGGTCGTGGACGCTATGAGGATCCTGCGCTTGAAAGCCGCTGCATCACTGAAGAGACGGCACCCAAAAAGCTGAGACCCGATATCCCGTTGAACCTGCCGGGGGACTATGAGCGGGAGGCACTTACCCTACGGAACAAGCTACTGATGTACCGGTTCCGGAACTTTCATACAACCAGCATCGATCCAGCCCTCGCGAACCCTGAGATCGATAACCGGCTGAACCAGATTTACCTGCCGCTCCTGAGCGTGGCCAGGGATCCACTCGTGCAAGCAGAGATCGCATCGCGCCAGCGACAGGGTCAGAAGGACCTTGCAGCGGGCCGTTGTCCTTCAATGGATATACAGGTACTGGAAATCACACGACACCTGATAGCGGACCGTCCCTTGCCGTTAAAGGAGATCGCCGATGCGTTCCAGGTAAAGTACGGCGAAACTTATCCTGCCGTTGTTAGCAGCCGCGCCATCGGATCCCTGCTCCGCACCCGCTTTAATCTCAGAACCAGCAAAAGCCACGGCAATTATGCCCTTCCCGTTTCTGAACAGGCAAAACTCCGTCAGCTGTTCATCCGCCATGGCCTGATATCTGTCGACGATGCTTCGTCAGATGATGATATCAGGATAATTCCCCTGGAGAACGGGGAGTTGGGGGAGGCGGACATGATGCCCACAATCCATTAACTGTTAGCGGTGTCGTCTCGATAATAGGGCGTAAGGAGCAATCTGATGTCCCCTATATCCCCAGCCTCCTGCAAGGAGTGTCCGACAGGGAATTGCAAGCTTGTTATCCTATACTGGCTGTTCCGCCCCGACTTGTCATTTCTGCCAGCTTACCCCGTCTGCCCTGTTCTTTGAAATTCCTTACACTCTTTGTTGTCGGCGGAACGTCTGTTCTCTGACGGCCTATGAACAAGAAACTTCCCTGTTATCTCAAGACCTACCGCAAACGCGCGGGACTTACGCAGAAGGAACTTGCGCACCTGCTGGGGATTTCGGATGACACCGTGATCTCGAAGCTTGAGCACCGGAGACGGAAGCCGAGCCTCAAGATAGTCATAGGCTGCCAGCTCCTGTTTGGAGAAAAAGCGGAAAATATCTTTCCAGACGCCCTTTCGGAAATTAAGGCAGATGTCAGGAAACGCATCCGCCGCCACGATTTGTCAGATAAAAATCCATCTTTATGAAGAATGACCAGGTTGATGATCACCGCATTTTGGCACTCACCGTGGCCTCACAGCGGATGGGTTATGTGGTTCTGGAGGGCAGCAACTTTCTCGTGGAATGGGGATGCCAGGATCTGCGGCATCTCTCACATCAAAAACAGCTGGAGAAGGCCTGCAAGACGATGGCCTGGTATCTTCCGGACCTGATTGTACTGGAAGATGTCCAGATGGCAGGCTGCCGCAAGGGAGCCGCTTCAAGACGGCTGGTGACAGATATCAGGAAGGAAGCCGTCCGCCGCAGGATTGGCATCACCTTCGTCAGCCGCCTCGAAGTCCGCCGGCATTTTGCAGATCAGGGTGGGGCGAACAAGGATCTGGTTGCACGGATTGTCTGCAATCATCTGCCGGAATTGATCCGCCTCCTTCCCGAGCCGCGCCGGACCTGGCAGCCGGAGCAGCATTGCATGCCGGTTTTTGAAGCGGCGAGCATGGCTATTGTCTGCCGGCAGAAGGCATGAAGGCAACCTTCGCGACCGTCCTCCTTTGACCGCTGCGCCTGAATGATCGGGCACAGCATGCACAGGAGGACAAGATGAACACAAAGACCAAAACCAAACAGATCCGTATCCTGAATGATAACCTGCGCCGTACGCGTACGGGTGGGCAAGTCGTCATCACTTCAGGCCTCCATGGCCTGGGCCAGCAGCGGGTCCGCCAGATCCTCAAGGAGGTTGCGGCGTTCGAAAACTTCAATGCGTATAATGATCCCCACAGTGAGCATGATTGCGCCGTCCAGCAAATTGATGGACAGAAAATCATCTGGAAGATCGATTACTATGATCTCAGCCTACGCTATCACTCGGAGGATCCGGCAGATCCCAGCAAGACCTGCCGCGTGCTCACGGTCATGTTGGCGCATGAGTATTAGGATGGTCGTCACTTACACTCCACGAAATCGTGGAGTGTTTTTTTGACTGCTATCCGTACTATTTATCCCCGAATTTGATAAATGGTACGGATAGCAGTTATCATATGAGTTGCTTGAGAAGGACTAAAACATGAAGGGTCATAAGGACCTGACCAAACCATCATTTCATCATGCCTGGGATGTTCTGGATTCGTAATCGCGTCCACATACTCCAAATATCCACTCACTCCGCCGCAATCTTCTGGTGGACAGGCCCTTTCCCCGGCCACACATACTGGGGCCTTCATGTGCAATTCCAAATCAGTATATGATTCCTCAACATCAATTTCGTGACACCAATTATCACCAAAATCGTAATAATATGAAAATCGGGAAACACCGTTTAAAACGTCACCAATTGTATAATTGCGCTCATCCAAACTGTCGGTCTCGCCGATTTCTTCTTCATCATCTGGCATGTGATATTCTCTACCATCAATCAAAAAGGAATGAAGATGGCAATCCGACCACTCCATGGCTCCCTGAAGGACGCCGTGTAACTCTGGTAACGTCAGTTCGTGCGAAACAATCACCTGTCTCCAGATTACCGGAGTAATATCTTTCAGTGCTATCTTTAGCTTTATTTTTCTATTCATTTCCAGATCATTTCATGTCTTGTTTAAAAGACAATCAGTTTTTTAATATGGGGACAGGAGTGCTTCGCCTGTATCCCCATATTTGGAGATTTCCTATCTGCAACCATAGTGATCCTGTATAAAAAATACTGTCACCTTTTCATGAAACCGTATTTCCTGACTTCATAAGAATAGTGCCCAGATTCTTATTCCTCACCCCGAGCCTTTTCACTTCCTTAAACTTCTCCCAAGCCAGCCATTTTCCTGTCTGCTTTGGTATCACTCGCATTAGGTATATTCATGATATTTGGATTCGTTATTTAGGAGTGTTTTTTCTATTAGTTTATGGTAGTGAAGAATAAGGATGTATTCTTGGTTTGGGGGTGAAGATGAATCTGTTATTCCGACGGAGTCAGGCTTGGGGAAAGATGGGCGGTGCCAAATTCAAGCTCTGGGGAAAAGTAGAACTTAATGAGGACGAGCAGGAGATTGTAAAGAAATACCGCTTTGATAATGCCATGCTGATCGAAGCCATCCAGCCCAAACTGGTCCGTAACAGTGTCGCTATAGGTGTTCTCGTGTTCCTGGCGGCGGCGGGCATTAGTGCGTCTCTGTTTGGAACACCGGTCGGTGTTACCGTAGGAGTAGTGGCGGCTTGTGCTGCCGGTTACGGATATTTCCATGAGAAGCGCGAAACCATCTATGTGAAAGACCTGATCCATGGCCGCCACTTTACGTGCGACAGTGTTATCGATCTCGCGCGTAAAGAAGCGTGGCTGGAAACCATTACCGCCTTCCTGCGTCAGGTGATGGAAAGCGCCAAGCATTGGGATGGAACCGAACGATATCCGATCGAGGCTCTACCGAAGGACGAAGCCCGTCAGGTGATCATCAGGGGCCTTTGATTGATGCTGGAGATCGCCGCCCGTCTCCACGCTTTTCTGCATGGGTTGTTCCGTCCGACGGATGAAGCCGAGACCAGAATGCTCTTTGACAAGGTGGAGCGGCTCTTCGTCCGGACAAAATTGGATGAGCCGAGAGGGCGTGAGCTGCTCATTGAGACATTGACGGAGCATGTGCTTGATAGCTTCGGATGCCGGGCAGATCATCCACAAAGGGCGGTTGTCTCATCCTTTATCTCGCAAATCTTCGACTATGAAGGATTGTTTATCCTGCCACCTGTGGATTGGCGCGATAGACATACCATCACCGAGTATTGGGAAATCCGCGATCAACTCAATACGCAGCGAGCCCTGCTCGAAGATTTTGACGCAAGCTGCCACCTGTTACAGCGCGTTGTGATCGAGTGTCTGGAGCCTGTCTATACCGCCTGCCCCGCACTTCTCGCTGTAGCGGAGACCAGCCAGGATATCACGGTTCAAACTAACCTGATCCGCAGTATCGGGAATATCGCGGACGTCACTGAAAGACTGCTCACGATCCCGTTTGCCGAAGAGCTGGAAAAAGCAGGATTGCTGCCCCATCACCGCGAATGGCTGGATCGGAATTTGATCATTGCCTCTGGCGGAAATCCCGCTGACCCAAAGGGATTTAACCGATTGCTCAAGATGCCCGGTAAATCCGACATCAAAGATCCGGGCGACATGATAGAGACCTATCTTGGAGGAACACCCTTAAAGCGCCTTTTCGACCAGACAATCGACTTTACCATCCCCACAAAGACACGCTTCGAGCATCACCATATCATTGCAGGCTCCGGACATGGAAAGACACAGACCCTGCAATATCTGATTGCTAAAGATCTAGAGGCGGTAGCGGCAGGGGAACGGAGTGTGATCGTCCTCGATAGCCAGGGTGATCTGATCCGCAATATCTCCAAATTGGACGAGTTCGCCCCCGGCGGAAGCCTGCGTGAGCGTATTGTTATCATTGACCCCACAGATGTTGAATGGCCGGTATCGCTTAACCTGTTCGATGTCGGTATCGACCGCCTTAGGGAATACGAACCGTTGGAGCGGGAACGGCTGACCAACTCCATCCTGGAGCTGTATGATTTTGTTTTGGGCTCCCTTCTCTCTGCCGAGATGACCCAGAAGCAAAATGTCATCTTCCGCTATGTGACGCGCCTGATGCTGTATATCCCTGATGCCACCATCCATACCTTGCGGGAACTGATGGAACCGGGAAGCAAAGAGAAATTCCAAACTTATATTGATAAGCTGGAGGGGACCGCCAGGCATTTCTTTGAGACGGAATTTTCCTCAAGGGAGTTCGAGCAGACAAAAAAACAGGTGCTCCGCCGCCTCTGGGGAATATTGGAGAACCAGACCTTTGAGCGGATGTTTTCCCATCCCCGCTCGAAGCTTGATCTCTTTGCCGAGATGAATGCGGGCAAGATCATTCTCATCAACACTGCCAAGGACCTTTTGAAAGAACAGGGCACCGAAATCTTTGGGCGTTTCTTCATTGCCCTCATCGCCCAGGCTGCGCAGGAACGGGCCACCTTATCGGAGGCCAAACGCATACCGACCTTCGTCTATATTGATGAGGCCGCCGACTATTTCGATCGCAATATCGGCATCATCCTGAGCCAGGCGCGGAAATACTCAGTGGGCATGGTGCTTGCGCATCAATATCTCGGGCAGCTGGAGCCGAAGTTGCAGGAGGCCTTTGCCGCCAATACCTCGATCAAGTTTGCAGGTGGCGTCTCGGCCCGTGATGCCAGAACGCTTGCGCCCATGCTCTATTGTGACGCATCGCTCATTGAAGCTCAGCCCAAGGGGCATTTTGCCGCCTATATACGCGGCGTGACCAAGACGGCGCTCCCATTGAAGTTTCCGTTCGGATATCTCGAAGATAAGCCGCACATGACGCAGGAAGAACGAGCGGCCCTTCAGGAAGTAATGCGAGAACGTTATGCGGTTCATTATTCGAAGTTGACTACTGAGAGCGCACCTTTTGCGGCAGATAGCAAAGAAAATATCCCTGATAATAATCCGAACGAAGTATCGCCTGTAGATTCAGTCGGTATGTCAAAAAGCACAAACGTCGCAACGGAGCCTGACATTACTGATACGACGGCCAAGCCGCAATGGTAGGGCTTTAAGATGGATCGCCCGTCACAAGATAACTTCGATAGCCTGTCCCGGCGCAAGCGCACCCGCCCTTTTAGCAGCGGCAAACGGGTTACGCCGCAAGAACGAGATCTTCTATGGTTTGAAAAAATCCATCAGCATGGCCCTCTGCCCGCAAGTTACCTGCATGCCTTCTCCAAACATCTCCGTCGCAACGAGAAGCGGGCACAAGACCGCCTGACCGATCTCTTTAACGAAGATCGCACACCACATGGCGGACCGTATTTGGCTCGGCCGCTCCAGCAGTTCCGTACTCTCGATAGTCGCTATAACGAACTTGTATATGAGTTGACGCCCGCGTCAGAAAAAGCGTTGCGGGAGCATCGCCTCTATCACGAGGCGGCCACTCGGCAGGCAGGTCCCTGGCTGCATCGCTTCATGGTCAGCTGTATAACGGCTTCGATTGAGCTTTCAGCTCAGAAGCATGAAAATATTACCTACATACCCCAGCATGAAGTCCTGGAACGCGCCGGAACGGAACTCAGGTATCCCACTCGCATACAGGATCCGAAGACCGGCAAGTCCTACACTAAAGACCTGATCCCCGATGCGTTGTTCGGCCTGGCGTATTCTGTCAAAGGAAAAAGCTATTACCGCTTCTTCCTCCTCGAAGCCGACCGGAGCACGGAGCCTGCTACTTCCAGCAACTTTCATCGCAAGAGCCATCTTCGCAGCTTGTTACAGTACCGTGAGTATATCGGCAAAGGCCTGTACAAAAACCATCTCGGCCTTACCTCCAGTCTGATGGTGCTGAATGTCTTTACCGAAGAGGCAAAGCTGGACAGGATACTTAAACTCACGACCGAGCTGTCATGGCCGCACGGCAATTCATATATGCTGCATAGGACATGCGAACAGTTCGGGCTCATCTTCAAGCCACCCAAGGTAATGCCGGAATTACTTGAAGGAGCTTGGCAGCGGGGCGGTCAGAGTGATTTCCTCATCTCCAGTCCGTAACTGAAAAATAAGGGGGACGGTGGCCACCGTCCCCCTTGCTCCCGTTACGGGAGCGTCGTCAGGCTATCTTCTGGATGCCAGGTCCTCAAGATGCGACACAATCTCGTCATAGACCCAGCCGATCCGGTTATTGCCGAGTCTGACCCTCCTGGGCCACTTCCCGGCCTGCTCCAGCCGCAGGATATGCTGACGTGAATAGGGCTGCATGGTCTTGAGTTCCTTCCAATCGATGATCCTCATCGCGATCTCTCCTATAAAAGGGAGTACCGCGATACTCCGGGTTGACAAAACCCAGGGCGCGTTGAGGATAGCAAAATAATCCGATTACGGGCAAGAAAAGAGAATCAACACAGGCTCCGGCTGCCCATGGCCGTGGTTTACACCTCTGAATAAGCCCTGCAATGCCTCGCGCCAGAATAAAATTTGGAACATACGGGAACCTCTCACAAAGTTGATATGTGAACATACCGCATGCTGTGGCTCACAGAGTGGATTACAGTCATATCCTGCTCGGTGACAGCGGTCGTTACTTGGTTAGCTTGGGTGTCCTCTTTAACTCATGGAGGACACAATGACATGTACAAATATTTCTCACTCTTCTCAGGTATCGGCGGCTTCGAGCTCGGCATCGGAAACCGCGCGGAATGTGTTGGATTTTCCGAAATCGACAAGCATGCCGTCACTGTCTACGAACGGCATTTCCCAACACATCGAAACTTCGGGGACATCACCGCGATCAACCCTGCAGATCTGCCGGATTTCGACCTGCTGGTTGGGGGCTTCCCTTGCCAGGCTTTTTCAATCGCTGGAAAACAACAGGGATTTACCGATCCCCGTGGCGCCATCTTCTTTGATGTCCTCCGATTGCTTGACGCTAAGCGGCCTCAGCTTTTCCTGCTTGAAAACGTAAAAGGGCTTCTCGGTCACCAACAGGGGGAGACGTTCAAAGCCATCATCTAAGCGCTTGATGAGCTGGGGTATGACCTCCAATGGCAAGTGCTTAACAGCAAGGATTATGGTGTCCCGCAAAACCGGGAACGGGTATTCATTATCGGACATCTTGGAGGCACAGCCAGACCCGAGGTATTTCCTCTCGCCCCGTGCTATCAGGAAGGTGATGGCAACCCGCGGCATTGTGCCAATACCCTCACAACCATGTATCACAAATGGGTCACGTCGGGCACATATGTTCTGGAAGGTAAAGCCGATGGGCTGATACCAAGGGTTCGTCGCTTCACTCCGATGGAGTGTGAGCGGCTACAGGGCTTTCCCGACAGATGGACGGAAGGTATCGGTGATGCAGAACGCTACCGATGCCTTGGCAATGCCGTCACCGTCAATGTCATAGACGCCATCACTGACCGCCTCCTCCCAACCAAACCCCGCTTCGGCGGGGTTTCTTTCACGATAATTCTGCCGAGCGATAGTTGAATGCGCTGGAATTTGTATCGTGAGAACCTACTAAAACCTTTTGAAAGGCGACCCATATCATCTGCGACTGATTGAACCACATGGTTTTGGCTCTTAATGGCCTGAGCAACGAGTGAAATACTTCCGAGGCACCGCTTGGTTTCGGCAATCCCTTAATCGTCTTGCGTGATTTGGATGTACTGAAGCCATGGGGAAAGATGTAGCGTGCCGAAAACACTTGGGTTACTCCTTATAAGAACATCCCTGCATAACTAAAACAGTTCGACTCTTGTTCACAGATCACTTCCTAAGTAAAGTCGCTCGCTGCCGATTTGATTTTGCGCTCGCTCACGTATCCGTTGGCGCGCCCGCTTTACATAATTTGCGTCAATAAGCTCTTCTACACTGAGATCCAACAAACAACTCACTAATATTGCAACAGATTTATCAGAAAGCTTAAACTCAACGGGCAGTAGCGGTGGGTGGGCATCTTTTAGTTCTTCAAGGGATGTAAAAAATGCTCTCAAAAAATCCGCTTTTGATGTTCGCGACGTTTCAAGTGTTGCACTGGTCAAAGGATCTAAAGGTTGAACACATGCTTCTCCAGCAAAATGGGCTATAGCTCGTATGAGCTCATCCATTTCAGGCCAATACTTTAAATCGAACTGACCTTTCAGATTATCAATTTTTTCTTTCACAAACTTTTTGTAGAGATGATTTTGTTCCGTCGCTCTATCGAGCCATTTATGTATCGAATAATCCTCAGTTGAGAGGAAACCGCCATCACTTTCAAGTTTTGATCGTTTTCTCAACAAGCGCGCCAGTTTTTTTGCGGTATCAGCAATTTCATCATTAACCTCTTCCAAAGTATCCCGGATATTACGTAGTTCCGAAATTTGCTCAGGAGACCAGAATGCTGTTGTTGATAGTATCGTTGCTGCGAAATGTTTTTTCTGTTCAAAAGTCAGCTTCGAATCCAACTCTTCATTCACTGATCGCAGTTCATCCTGCCTATTCTGCAGTCTGTCTATAACCTTAACTTCGCTGCGCAGTATCTTATTTTCTACATAGTATTGGCGGGTTTCCTGTAAGATCTTTTCCATAGCACGTCACTCTTTCAAAAAGTTGATCTGGACAAAATCATAACTCTTTTGAATTCGGTTCTTGGTACCGGAATGGAATAAAGTTTCTGTAGCTACAGGTACCTATTATGTGGCCTTACTCTATCGTGTTAAAAGAAAACACCCTATAATATCAATGACTTGAACAGTATGGAACATAGTGTTCAAAATAGTAATTGATTGTCAATGAATAATTTACACTATACCGGGCGGCATGAAGGCATTTCATTTCTTTATGACCGGGAGGGGCGGCGGAAGTATTTGGGGCAGCAAGAGCGAGCAAGGCTTTTAGAGATCATCGATACCCTTCCCTCCTCCGAAGTTCGTATCTTTTGCCTGATGCTGGCCTATACGGGGGCAAGGCTTTCTGAAGTTCTGGCGCTAACAGCAAGCCAGATCGATTTTGATGCTGGTGTTGTCGTTATCCAGACCCTCAAGAAACGCCAAC